>Ga0163144_10014491_pt1 | contig 16356 bp, 7 predicted proteins | sample OliLak19BULKMAT1_FD_123175 | JGI IMG/M metagenome (GOLD analysis project Ga0163144, IMG submission 123175) | Freshwater microbial mat bacterial communities from Lake Vanda, McMurdo Dry Valleys, Antarctica - Oligotrophic Lake LV.19.BULKMAT1 | ecosystem: Environmental > Aquatic > Freshwater > Lake... | reverse complement strand
CCTGCATCGGTAGCGATCGCTCGCTTTACCAAGTCGCCGTTAAACATCATTAACGCTTGCGGAATCGAGCCGTTAAACGTGGTCGCTTCGTCACCTTCGTCCGTTCCGAATGCCACTACAAACTGATCCAACCAACGGTCGCGTTCCGCTTGCTGTTGTTCAAGTGAACCGCGCGCCTGTCCACCCACATTGATGAGCGATTGATACAACTGTTCTGCACTCATCTGTCGCAAATAAAAGTGACTAAATTGTGGCGGGTTGCCGGAAGTAGGATCATCCGCTTCGTTGTTCGGCAAAATGCGACTCGACAACTGATAAGGCTTCGACAACGCGATCCACTTCATCAACGCCCGCAGGTCGTAGCTCGAGTTACGAAACTCCTTGCCGAGATCTTCCAGCAACTGCGGATGCGAAAGACTCGTGTGTGGACCAAGATCATCCATTGGTTTGCTGAACGCGTAACCAAGGAAATGAGCCCACATGCGATTCACGATCATCTTGTCGAGATACTCGCTGTTGACCACCATCTTCCCTAGTTCACTGCGACGATTCACGTCCGACACAAAGCCACTACGCTTGATCGGCGAACCATCCACGAACACCGGATAAGCAACTTTGGTCAAGCCGTTACGCTCTTGATAGAAAATTTCGGCCTCTTCGGGTTTATTGCTCGCACCTTCGAAGTCTTGGTCAGCGAGCTCTGCAAAATCGACATCCCGCGTCCCCGGTACGAAGCGACGCAAAGCTCGCGATTGCCGAAAGAACGCGTTGAACTCCCAGAACTTTTGCTGCTTCCATTCGTTGAACGGATGGTTGTGACACTGAGTGCATTGAACCTGCAACCCAAGGAAGATCCGCGAGGTGGCCGACGTTGCCTGGACGCCCCCCTCGTCGTTCACTTTGTCGACTAAAAAATTGGCGGCACCGTTGAAACCATCTGTCCCCGGTTTAGTTGTGCCACTCGCAGTAACCAATTCGAAAACCATTTGGTCGTAAGGCTTGTTCCTCGCAAAGCAATCTCGCAAGTACTTTGCCATCCCTTCACGACTGATGAACGAATTGCGATCGTTGCCACCACTGCGACCGATCAAAACGTTACTCCAAATCGTCGCCCAGTGATTCGCGAATTCCTCAGTGTACCGCGAATCATTTAGCAATGAGTTGACAAGTTTCTCGCGTCGGTCGGAGTCCTTGTCACGCATGAAAGCCGTCAACTCGTCCAAAGTCGGAATGCGGCCAATCAAATCCAAGAATGCTCGGCGAGCCCATTTGCCGTCGTCTTCTACCGGCGATGGGGCCAGTCCGCTATCCTTCCACTGTTGCTCTATCGCCGCATCAATCAGCTTTACTTGCCGAATGTCGCTCTCCGGATTCGCAGCCAGCAGCCGCGCGTCTGCCAGTAACCCAACCGAGACTAGCCCAGCCGATACTAGCCCAGTCATTATAAGCCCAGCACAGCTCAGAACCGCCAAGCAGGCAGGCCGCAGCCGTTGATCAAACCAATATTGATACTGGCGAAACACCGCTATCCCCTTATGAGCATTCGATTTGCAAAAACTCGTCCTGCAGGCGACCGACCGCCCCAAGGCTCACAAAAACTTCGTATTTTCACTCTTGAAGAGCGACTCAGCAAGTTCTAGTGTACTCAGATTTCGGCCCAAAGATGATATCAGTTCAGGGTAATTGCCCGCCGCAACACTCCCGTTGTTTCCTCTCCGTCCTCGCTCGCCGCCCGGCATCGACCGCACTCTAGGCGCAGCGTATATACTGAGTCGACGCAAGAGTCGCTCCAAACTGTTGTTCAACCGAAATCGCAGCGGTTAGCGCACCGGTTACCGCATTGCAAAACTGAACAATTTTGAAGCCGTCACCCACAAACTGTAAACACTCAGCAAATACTAGTAAAACTCCCCGAACTTGATGGCCTCGCCCAATCTTCGAAGTCGACTATGACCATTCAACGCAATCCAACTCGCTCCGTCCGCATCGGTTCCATTTACGTCGGAGCCGGACATCCCATCGCAGTCCAAAGTATGACTGCGACCCACACTCAAGACATCGACGCAACCGTCGCCCAAGTCAATGCACTGCACGCAGCGGGCGCTGACGTCGTGCGGATCGCGGTCGACAGCGATAAAGATGCTGTCGCCCTGGCGGAAATTCGCCGCCAGACCCAAGCCAACCTGTCAGTCGACCTACAAGAAAACTATCGGCTCGCCGAAAAGGTTGCTGCCCATGTCGACAAGATCCGCTACAACCCCGGCCACCTCTACCATCACGAACGAAGTCGATCTTGGCAGGAAAAAGTAAAATACATCGCCGACATCGCCCGCGATAATGACTGTGCCTTGCGCATCGGAGTCAATTGCGGAAGCGTCGATCCGGCCAAGAAAGCCAAGTACGACCCGAGCGACGACATCAGCCCAATCATCGAAAGCGGTTTGGAGCATTGTGAGTATCTTGAACAACTCGATTTCACGCGCTTCGTTGTTTCGATGAAGGACAGCGATCCGTCGACGGTTGTGAAGATCAATCAGTTGTTCGCGGAACGTCGACCGGATGTGCCACTGCATCTAGGAGTGACCGAAGCTGGCTTGCCGCCTGACGGAATCATCAAGACCCGTATTGCCTTCGAGCAACTGATCGGCCGCGGTATCGGCGACACCATTCGCGTCTCGTTGACCGTTCCAAATTCCCGCAAGCCTGAAGAGATCTTCGCGGGTCGGGAAATCATTAGCGACATTCAAGCCGGTCGTTTGCGAAGCGTTGTTGCGCTCGACCCAACTGCCTTGAATATCATCTCTTGCCCCAGTTGCTCGCGCGTAGAAAACGAAGCCTTCGTCGAACTCGCACAGCAAGTCAAAGAGATGACTCGCTACGCACAGAACTATGCCATCACCATCGCTGTGATGGGTTGCCGCGTGAACGGTCCCGGTGAAACCGACGATGCGGACCTGGGCCTTTGGTGCGGACCCACTCGCGTCAATCTAAAGCGACTTGGCGAACCCCTCGGTGCCTTCACCTACGAAGAGATTCTCGGCAAACTAAAACACGAACTCGATCAACTCATCGCCACTAAATCAACCGCTTCCGCTTAAGCCGATCGCAAATGAGACTTTTCATAAGCCCACCGCATGCTCGCTAGTAACCCGATTCGGGCCGCCAGTACTCACGCACTTCACCCAAATACGACTGTCCAAGAATCACTCGCTTTTGAACCGCATTGCAGTTCCCCGGTCGCTGATTGCCCAGCGTGTAATGCTTTTCGCACGGATGTTGAGTCAGTATTTTGTACGGTAGCAATGGTATCGTTCCGAAAAAGTGGATCGATGAAGCAGCCGGTTGCAGGCAGCGATAAGTACCCTGTCCATAACGCTCGAGATTGGGTTGCTCGAAGTACAGCGGCTTGTGATAGAACACTGGGCTGATGTAGGTGTAGCACTCCCAGGTATACGGCGATTGACTTGGCGAATCGAGATCGCGAGTTCGCACTGATTGAACCGGTTCTGCATATCCTTGGAATCGATCTTGAACTTCCAACATCGAAAACAGTTGCCCCGCATTCGTCATCGGGCCAACCATCGAAGCAGTTCTAAACTTCTCTTGGTCCTGCAGTCTGGTTTTCATTGCGTCCGAAGGGCTCTCGATCTCAGCTTCGAATGGCTCAACTTCGCTTGCCTCAACTCCGCCAGCACCAGCTCCGCCGGCACCCACTCCGCCACTCTTCGTGTCCGCGTCTTGCCAGAACACCGACGTGGTCGCATCTCTTGGGATCAAGCTCTCTTCCGAAGCAGCAATAACTTCACTCGCTTTGGTTTCGACTAGCTCACTCGCAGGGAGTTGCTTCCTACCCGCTGTCGGCCAACGAAATTCGTTTTCCACTTCACCGCATTGAAGCGCTCGCGAGGAGAGCTTCGTCGAAATCTCGCGTCCAACTTTAGTGGCCGCCACAGATGCAGTTGGTGCTGGTGTTGCCGTGAAAGCTTGCGAAACAGTCGCGGTGGGCTTTGGAAATACTTGCTTCGGTGCAACTATTTGTTCAGCGGGCGTGTGCATCAATTTTAACTGGGATTCAGCTCGCTTAATGAACGCGTCAGCGGTTTGCGAGCCGACTGCGACATCGCGCGTTGGCTGCGAAAGAATTTTCGACATTTCAGAAAGCGATGACCAAGGAGTTAGCGACGCAGCCCATTTCTCCGCTGACTGGACTTTCTCATTCGACTTGCCTTCAACTAGAGTCGGTGCTGCACGCGGTGCCTTAGATTTGTTTGATGGCGAATTCGTTTGCGGCGGCGAAGTTACTGGGGATGTCGCTGCTGAGGTCGCTTGGCTTTGCTGCGTTTCCAGCTTATTAGCTTCGATCCAACCCAGCGTATTCGATGCTGTAGCTGCCGGAGTTTTTGCAGGTGACTGTGACATCGCTGCATTGGAATCGAACCAAAGTGGAGCTTGCGCCTGCGCCGAAGCATGAGCGGCTGCACAGAGAAGCAACAGTGTGGCTATTGAATGTTTGGTTAGCATGACTTAGTGATCCATTTTAAGGCGGCGATCCTCGAAACACTTTGCGGTCTTTCGACCAGCGGCTTCGCCGGACTATCCATTGCGTCCAATAATCATGTCACGAACTGCAGGAACAGCTTGCGGATCTTGAAACTCGATCCTCTCGGCAGCATCTACTTGTGCTTTGGCGGGCGCACAAGCCTCGGTTGTGTTCACGTTGCAATACTGCAGTAATGAGCCCTTCTCGAAGTGCACGTTTCGAAGTGCAAGCACATACTCAACTTCCGCTTGGTGATATCTCAGCCGAGCATCGAGAAGGCGGCGATGAGTCTCCAGGCGCACATCGAGCTCCGCGTTCTCACCCTCTGACTTGGCTTCAATCGCATTCAATTGAATCACAATCGAATCCAGTCGCTTGCGTTGCAAAGCCCCGTTTTCATGGGCTCGCTTCGCCTCATTGATCGCGTTGCTCAAACCGAAGTTCACATAGCGTTCTTGCTCACGCAGGATTTCCACTTCGCGCGACAAAGCCAACCGCGAATTCTGTACAGCCGCGTGGGCTCTTCGTAAACCGACCGGTACGTTGTATTCCAAACCAACTTGCCACTCTTGGAAATCGCCACCATACAAGCTACTGGTCGCTGATGTCGGACCTAACAGATCCTCACCAAAACCACGGAAACGATAGCGGCTGATAAGATCCAATTGCGGTTTGAGAAAGTTGCGATTGGCAACCAACTCAAGCTCTCTCTGCTTGATCACCCACTTCTGTTGACGCAGTTCTTCACGATTCGTAAGCGCTTCACCGATGCTACTTGGCCAATCGTATATGACTGGTGCAGAAGTCGGCATATCGGACGGACTAATCAATCGACCATCATTGATTGCCATGCCAGTCATCAGACGCAGCTTGCGTTCGGCCACTCGCAAGCCACCGACATTTCGAAACGTGCCACCCGAGCTACCGTTATTGGTGCGAGTCCCGTCAATCGGACGACCGTTGATAGCGTCAATCACTTCAGACTGAAAGCGATGCAACTGTTCCTCAGCCTGCGCGATTTTGCCGCGAGAGAAAGCCTCGGGAGGCATCTTCTTGAGCGTTTCCTTGGCGATGTTGCGAACTTCAACACGCGCTTCAAGATCGCGATAAGCGTAATACAAATCCCAGTACGCATTCTCGACTTCGGCCACCAAGTCTCGAACCGATCGATCAAAGTTGATCTGGCTGACGTCCGTGCGAACTCGCGCTAACAACACGCCGTTCAGTACACCTGGATTGGATCCCGGCCCTGCGATGCGATTAAATTGAGTCCCAGCACCTTGGAGCAACGGTTGCCGCGCTTCCGCCTCGACGTAGGTATCCCATGAGTCAAATGGAAAACGGTTTGACAACTGATTGTTGCGGTCATAGGCCGTCACGTTGCGAAAGCTGAACAGTCCACCTGTCGCCGAACGCTTGTTCACGCCCGTCTGTGTGGTGTTCAAGTCCTGCTTGAATTCGCCGTTGTTACCAAAGAACTGATTGTTCAAGCCACGATGATTACGTTCAAAGTAGTTGTTGACGAAGAAATTCGCGTCAAACGAACTCAACGCCGCCTCTTCGCCGCTGCGCGGATCGGTGTACACCAATGCCGGGTCCAGGTTACTGCTGACCGCCTGTGGCGAGCGAATAACGGTACCACCCAGATCGCGCAGGATGTGCGAAGTGGCTAACGCTTCGCGAACGCAATCGGATAACGACATGGAGACGAGATTCTCCGGCGCGAGCATGTCTTCCTGAATATCCAGCGGTGAAATTGGATCAGACGCACTCGTTAAACACTCAACCGACAGTTTTACTTCAGTCGGTTTGAGCTGCGTGGCTCCGCCGGCTGGCTGAGTGCAAGTGCTCAGACTGCTATCTTTGCAGAAGTTAAAACTGTTCGAAGGCAAGCAGCATCCGCCAGTTGTTGCAACGAGCGTAAGGCAAAACCTTGAGAACTTCGACGACGCAGACATCAAACACCCCCCAGCGTTCTTCTGCAGTTTCATTCAGTAACGACAAACGAGGGAAGCCCCACAGATTGCGTTCAACACTCATTTCGGTTTTAACGATTGTTCCAATTCAACAAATCCACCGGGCTGTGTCGGTTGTATCAAAAAACTTGGTTAATCTACGCCACCTGGATTGATAGCAACTTAAGGGCGTGTGTTGCTTTAGCGCAGCGGCCGTGTGAGATTAAGATGGGGTATCCCCACCTTTGCTTTGTGCTTCGAGCGTAACTGGTCTGATTGAAACAGTCCCCTGAAATGCTGACTAATCAACCTGTAGAAGATATCGATCAGCTCCTCAACGAGCTCGAACGCGAGGCGCAATCGAGCTTGTCGAGTGCTGCATTCTTCTCACATCTGCTTCAACGAGTTCGTTTGTTGCTCGACGCCGACTCAGTGGCGATTCTAGCGCCGACTGGAATCGCTTGGCTGACGATCACTCATAACGGAAATTTTTCAGAGGATATTGCGAATAGTTTCTCGAAAGGATTCAACTCTCAAGCTCGCGACGCTTCCGACCTTCAATCCTCTGTTTGTCCCGCTACACTCACCGGCTCGGTAACCGGCACTCAAGGAAAAATTTATTGGTACGCCGTTCCACTTAGAACCACAAATTTTTCCAAAGGTTGTTTGATCGTATCTCTAAGTACCGCTCCGCCGCCAGTTGCCGTGCCTGGAATGCTCGAGCTGTTGGCGGCTTTTGCGGAAGTACTCGCGCTGCGTCAGATGGCGGAACTTGAGAATTTTCTTGATCATCGTTGGGAAAAGCTGCAGCAACTGTGCACCTCTCTACTCGAAGGAAGCCGCGAACAAGACAGCTCCACGCTGCTCGTCAATCAACTTGTTCCAATCTTCGATGCCGCCCGAGTTTCAGTGTTCAGTACCACATCGCTCGGCACCGTTCGACTCGATAAAGTCAGCGGCACTCCAACCCTTGATCGAAACGCCCAGATAGTTCGCTCGCTTACCCAGCTCGCACAACCCGCTTTCCAAAATCACAAGCCACAACTTCGCCAGCAACGAGCTACCGCGCAATCGTCCGACGCACCCTTGATCGGTGAGGATGGCACGTTTGAAAATGCAATCACTCTCCCATTGATGACGGACTCGCGATCCAAACGCTGCGATAGTGCAATCGTGATCGAGTGGCCCGACTATGAACACCTCATCGCAGCCACCGCTTGCGTTGTGCATATGCTTCCCACGCTCAGCCTCGCTTGGCAACAACATCTCCAGTGGCAACGGATGCCGCGCGTCCTGCGTATGTTCGGCAGTCGACGTTGGTCCGTTTCCAAATGGGGTTCGCGTGCACTGGTCGCTTGTGCGTTAGCTCTGATCGTGGGAATCGCTTACGCGTTACTGATTGCCCCATATCCATTAACGATTGAAGCCCTAGGGACAATTGAACCCCAACTGCATCGCACCATTTTCACACCTCTCGACGGCTACGTGAGCGAGTTGCTAGTTGACGATGGCCAGACAGTTGACGTCGGCCAACCGCTAGCACGTATGCAATCACCTGACTTGGAGTTGCGGAGCGAGCAGTTGGTTGGCGAACTGCGTACAATCCAAGAAAAACGAAACGCGTTGCAGGTCGCCAGCAATCAACTGAACCCCAACGCGAGTGACTCCCTTGTCAATCAAAATCGAATCGCTGCCGAAATCAAGCAATTAGAGACACAAGCGGAAAACTTAAACACTCAACTTAAAATGGTCCGAGAAGAATCAACGAAGAACCTCATCCGCTCGCCGATTCGCGGAGTCATCGTTGCCAAGGATATGCAACAGCAACTGGCGTCACGGCCTCTCCGCCGAGGCGATGCACTCTTTCGCGTTGTTGATATGGAAGGACCATGGCATTTGAAGATTCAAGTCGCTGACCGCGATTCGGGCTACGTTCTAAAGCGACCGATCGACCCGACACAATCTACCGACTCCCTCCGCTTCGTACTGGATAGTCTGCCCGGTGAACAATTCGATGCACATGTAGAATGGATTTCTCGGTCTGTGCAAAATCGTTACGGAGCAGGTTGCTTTGTCGAAATGCATGCTGCCGTCGATCGCAGTGTCGTCAGTAAATCGTATATGGGAGCGAGCGCCCGCGCTTACTTCCGCTGCGGAGATCAACCGGCGTGGTTTGTCTGGTGCCGTCCACTCGTCGAATCCGTTCAGCGTCGCCTTTGGTTCTGGAGATAACTCATGTTTCGATACCTCGTCATCTTGTTAACTCTGTTGCAAAGCCTCGCCACGCAATTGACTGCTTCGGCGGATGATGTTCCTAATCTTACCAGAGCGATTCCTGTTTCAAACGCAGTGCTAAAGACTATTGAATCGACGACAGTAGCATCGCAAGTCTCCGGTATCATCAGCACCTTCGCAGCCAAAGAAGGCATGACAGTCACGCAAGGCCAACCACTCGGAAAAGTGCGTGACGAAGCACTGCGGCTTGAGTTGGCTCGGCTAAAAACTGCGACAGAAATTGCTAAGAAGAAACATGCTAGCGACATCGATAAGCGACTAGCAGTCAAAAGCCAAGCGGTTGCTGAAAACGAGTACCAGCGCGCCATACAAGCCAACGCTCGCGTTCGTGACACGTACCCGCTCAACGAGATCGATCGCCTAAAACTGATTTCGGATCGCGCGAAATTAGAAGTTGAACGAACGAACTACTTGACCGAAATGGCGGCGCTCGATATCGCCCAAACCGAACATGAGTATCGCAAGTCATACGAAGTTTACTCGCGTCATCAAATCACCGCTCCCGTATCTGGCGTAATCACCAGCGTCGAAAAGAAAGTCGGTGAATGGGTGGAACCCGGCACAGATCTGCTACGTATCGTTCGTCTGGATCGACTTCGTATCGAAGGCTTTATCAATGCCGAACAAACGGCTACAAGCTTGGTCGGACGCGATGCGCACGTGACCGTAGTCATCGGCGACACAACTCACGAAACTTCCGGCAAAGTTGTTTTCATTAGCCCCGATGTGAACTCGATCAACTCATTGGTCCGCGTCTATCTTGAAATCGACAACTCGCAAAACCAATTGAGGCCTGGGCTTCAAGTCAAAGCGAATATCTTGGAATCACCATGACCGCATCGATTGCCAAAGATGCAGAACTCGATCAAATCCATCTGCGACCTGACATCGAATGGATCGCCCAATCGAATCAATCGAAATGGGTAGCCCGCGATCCGCTGTCCGGTTCCTTTTTTTACTTCAGCGAAATTGAACACGCGGCCGCAAAACTGCTCGGCACTCACCCAACCTTCGCCCCAATTTTAAAACAGCTCCATCTGCAGTTTCCAGGAAACGACTTTACGCGCATTTGGCTGGCCGCATTTGTCAGTCGGTTGAACGCAGCCCACTTGTTATCGCCCGCGTCCCCACGCGTTCTGAATTCAATAACGAACGCCAAGAAAAAGTCCGCGTTTCAAAGTGCCTTGAAGATTCTCGCGGCCCCCTTGTCCACACGTGTGCCACTCTTCAACCCCAGTCGACTGCTCAGCCATTTTCAGTGGCTGGGCGCGATCATCTTCCATCCTCTGACGTGCGTCGGAGTCCTGACAACAGCGACTGTCTTGGCTGTCTTGGTACTTGCCAGAACGCTTGAATCAGATGTACTATCGCTAACCGAGCTCAGCCGCCTGCAAGGCGATCGTTGGCTACTCTTGCTTGCCAGTTTTGTGATCGTGAAATCGTTGCACGAACTTGGTCACTCGCTAGCCTGCTCGCACTTTAAAGTTTCTTGCCAAGAAATCGGCTTGCTCTTCTTGTTCTTCACACCCTGCCTCTACTGCGAGACAACCGACTCGTGGAAACTAAAATCAAGATGGCATCGCGCGGCAATTGCATCCGCTGGGATGTACGTGGAAATCATTTTGGCTTCAATTGCCGCCGCAATTTGGCTGGCCACCAATGAGGGCACTCTGCATGCCGTCGCTTCCAGCATTGTGATCGTCTGCTCCATTGGAACGTTGCTGATCAATGCCAATCCGTTTTTGCGATACGATGGCTACTACATTCTGTCCGATATTTGGGGTGTTCCGAATCTCGCGGAGCAAAGTCGCGATGCGCTTTGGAGCCTCTTCGTTAGTGCGCTTAGTGGCAAGCGAGCTGAGTCATCGCACCTCGATGCAAACATTACATTGCTTGCCCTCTTCGCCATCGCTTCGAGTTGCTACAGGATGTTTCTCGCTTGCGTGATTCTCTGGATCGCCTGGATTTCACTCGTACCTTACGGCCTTGGCTTCATCGCTGTAAACATCATGTTCGTTTATCTTATTGGCGTGTTATTCATGATCACTCGCATCTTCAAATCAACGCACCGCGATCTAATGCTCCGCGGAACATTGCGATTTTCGCGACTTGTCCTCATGTTCACCTGTCCGGTTGTTCTAGTTGCTTGCGTGCTGGAAGTTCCTATCACCACCTATGTCACAGCTCGAGCGGTTTCGGATTTCAGTGACAAAGTTCCGCTCTTCGCCCCTGCTACTGCCGAATTGACGAATGTCGCAAATCCAGCACAAGCACTTACAAAGGGTGAGCTGCTGCTGAAGTTCGACGCGCCCGACAGACGTTTCGCGATGGAAGTTATCTCAGGCGAAATTGGCCTCGCGCAGGAAAAACTAAAGCAGCTTGAAGCACGCTTTGCAAGCGATGAAACCGTCGCCTACGAAATTCCTGCAACTCGAGAAATTATCGCAGATCTGCTTACGAAAAGGGCTCTTTTAGATGAAGAGCTGCAAGCCCTTGCCATCGCAACAAAAACTAGCGGTTGCCTGATTGCAGGCGACCATCAACTCGAATCGCCAATCGCTGCGCCACTGGATGATCGAGTCGATCTCAACCCCGTCGCGGCCGGCAACATTGGTTGCACACTTCAACGCGGCACACTGGTCGGTTGGTACTCACCCATGCAAAAACCAATTCTTACTGCGGTTGTCTCTCAAGAAGACGTTCGTTTGCTGAGCATTGGTATGGAAGCAGCCTGTCGCTGGGATTCCGACCTTGCAAATACACAAGTCGGCACGATCATGCATATCTCGCCTGAATCGATAAGCGCGACGCCAACGCAACTGCTCGGTGACTCCACTTTAATTTCGCTTCGAAATGCTGAAGGCCGTATGGCTCCTGAAACTCCACACTATCAAGTGACCATCGAACTTCAACAAGAAGCACCACCGCACCTCGTCGGCTCGCTAGCCAGTGTGCGATTCAAGATCGCGTCTCGCACTCTCTTCGAATCTGCCCTCCGCTATATCCAGCTCACCTTCAAGCCAGTTTATTGAGGCAGCTAGCCAGCCAGCAGCACAAGCATCCAATTCAATTTTCGCTGCTCTTCGAACGACAAATTTCGCTTCACCTAAACCTACTTTAAACGACGCAACTTGCGAGCGCGACGTGCCTGGCGACTAAAGCTCGATGGATTCTCCGATCCGTGCGATTGCAAGTCAGCGGTACCCGCCGCATCTCTAGCATCTCGCTCTTTTGAATGTCGAATCATCCACAACGAACTGGCGATTAGTCCGACCGAAGCGAACCGTGACTGCGAACGCGATTCAGCGACTCGCTCTTCATAACTTCCTTCAACCGCCTCATAGCGACTGCTATCGGTTGCTGCCGGTACAGCCTCAGGTTCGCCATCCGGACGCAATTCAACTTCCTCTGCTTTGCTATTCTCCTTTGGCAATTGAATCAAGGGTTGATCTTGTGGAGGAATCTCTTCCCAGTCACGAATCGAGAAGACGTCCAGCACAACCTCTTGGCCGTCAACTTCCTTCTGAATAATCGAGTACGCACCCGTCTTTTGTTCCGGGTCGTCCAGCAAACGCTGTTTCAACTCGTCAATCTCTTCTGCCGTGGGAGATCCATCCGTTCTGGTCTGGAATTTATCCAGCTTGTAACGCTTCTTTGTCAGGTCCTCTGAATCGCTTTCTTCCAGCTTAGCAACTTCCTCTTCGTCTGCGATCGCAGATGCCTTGACTTCATCGGGACTCGGCAATTCACTTTGCTCAGGTTGACCATTCAAGTCTTCGTCATCGTAGAAGACGCGATAGATTGCCACTTCGATTTCACCCGTAGGCGGCGCTGCAAACTCAATCTCCTCCGTCAACAAATCTGTCGGAGGCGAAATCAAATTCGTTACGCCCATTGTCACCGGCTCAGGAATCGCGGGCGCCAATGGATCGACCGGTAGCTCCGTAGCCCCTCGACCACCCAGAGCCCGCACTTCGCTAACCGCTTCGTATTCGACCGTCAAATCCGCGATGTCCTCCGCATTGACGGCCGACGCATTCTCAAACAAGAAGAAATCGTCCGCGCGTCGAATGATGGCGACTGTCGGCAACTTTTGATTGGAATCTAAGAACGAGTTCGTGAATGAGATCGAACGTGAAAACACCAGCGCATCGTTCGGAGCCAACGCAGCTTGAATGGAGGTCTGATCGCCAAGGTTCAACTGACTCCGCTGTCCATCGCGAATCCCGGTCTCACCCGCAACATCGAACTGTTGCACGTTGCCATCGGCGTAGCCAACATACGACATGAAGCCTGATTCGCCCACAAATCCCGCATTGGCCACAACTCGTTGATAGATGTGCGTACGGTAGTCTTCGTACAACAGCGATTGGCTATTGAAGCGGATCACAAACTGCGTTGATGTAAAATCAGCTTGCGGTTGAATGCCCATGCCGCCATCGTAAATCGTCGCGTTTAACACAGAACGTCTCGGACCGAACTGGTCAAAGTTGTCTGCGATCGCATTCCCAATTTCATCGATCAATTGCGTCCGCAACGTATTCGAAGTCTTCAACTCGCCGACCAAATCCAACTTGCGGCCCGCAATCAAGACAATCCCGCCTTCGCGATCTGTGGTGCTTTGCGTCAGAACTTCTCCAGAGACTTTCAAATCCGAGTCGGTCCCCTCAGTCTCGATGTAGATATTCGGATTGGCGCTTGAACCAGCCGTCACTAACTGCACGTCTAAAGATTTCGAATTCTTGATGAACAAAGCATATTGCCCAGCATACGTATCTTCAAAGCGATGCAACTTGGCAATGTTCTCATAGCTAGTCCTAAGCGGATTGTTACCCGTCGCATCAACAGTCAAGTTCCCCTGCGGATCAGCCGCGTTAACTGGGTTCTCGCCTTGACTCGCACCCACCTGTGTCAACACGCCATTTCGCTCAACAAAATTGATTCGATCCTGACCAAGTGCTGCCAGCAGAAAGTCATCGCCCCGCTGACTGGCTCGGCTGTTTACATTCTGCCAAGACTGCAGCAGCCCATTTTCACCTACGGTCGCTGTCAACGAATCAACCGTCGTGTCATGCAGATGCGCATACTTCGCTGCAGACAGTTGCAACGATCCACCGATGATCTTCGCCTGAGCACCAGCGGTCGGTCCCTCATCGATAAATCCGGAAAATGCTCGCAGGTAAATGTCTGGTGCTGCCCCTCGGCGTCCGGTGCTTATAGTTACACTTATCCCAACATTCCTACCGGCGGAAACTGTAATTTGACCAGTTCCGCTCAGTACATCCGCGTCCAGCAGAATGTCGTCTCCCACCAAATCGCTGGTGAGCAGCAGAATGTTACCCAGACCATGCGCAATGACGCCCTTAATATCTCCATCGCCATCGGTAACAACAATATCACCACGCTCGCTTACCAAAATAATGTTGCCGTTGTTAGTGGTCTCCAAGTCGCTCAGGGTTGCATGGGTGATCGTCGTACTACTTGAATTGAACCGCACCTGTTCAGCGGAAATATCACCCGTCGCGGCAACCTTCACACCATCCACTTCGCGAATGTAAATGCCTTCTGTACTCACCGCTGCCAACACTTGCACCTGAGTGTCGATTGCGTTTAGATAAACACCGTCCGCTGGACTCGAAAGACCAATCCTACCCACGCCGTCGCCGTTGCTGTCGGCTACCATGCGTAGCACCCCAGCCTGAACATTCAGTTCCGCTAAGTCACCCGCTCCGTCTAGAATCGAGCCTGTCGCCCGCAAGCTGACGCTACCAGCACTAAAGTCCCTATCAACCGTATCCAACAAGCCCAGCACAATGTCGCTTTCATTGTTGGCCTCGATAAGGATACTTCCATTGTGATTGCGAATGAACGCGTTGTCACCCATCGTCACTCCGCTGCCCGCGTCGTTCGACCGATCGTCCGCACGCACGTACACAAAAGCAGAGTCAGTTTCTACATCACCGACCAATCGAACGTCATCACCGGCTAAGAGCGCGATATTTCCACCTCTGCTGCGCACGTCGGCATTGAACCCAATCGTCAGGTCGCTAGCCACACCGCGGGCCTCAAGCAGAATATCTGCAGCGACTGTTGATTGAACCGCAAGACCATCATTGTCGGTCCCTTCAGTAACGTTCAAACTGCCATCCGAAACAACAACTTTTATCGGGCCACCGCTCGTCAAGTCATCGAGCGCAGACAGCGTCATCATTCTTTGAACCGCCGTCGTCGTGCTATTGAAATTCACTTGCTGCACATCAATCCGGACGCTCACTGGATTCACATGCCCAATCGTCAGGTCCCGTCCTGCGACGACTTCTTGAATGTAAAGCCCGTTGCCGGACTGAGCGGCTAACGTCGTGACTTCCAAATCAATCGCGTTGCGATTCGCATCCACATTCGCATTCGACAAATCAGAATTTCCAATCAACCCAGCCGCACGCATACTCAAATTCGTTGAACGAACGTTGGTGAGTCCGCCTCCATTGCCGTCCACGATATCTCCACCTGCATCCAACGACACGTTGACCGCCGCCATCAGACCGAGAGTCTGCGATCCAACTGACCGCGAAATAATATTCGTCCCAGCACTGATCGAGTTCGCGGAACTCACTGTGAAGTTGCGTCCCGCTTCCACAAGCACATCACCCGCAGTCACAACGTTCGCCGATTGATTGATGTCTCGATCCGCAACCAAGCCCACATCGCCCGCAGTACTACGGATGTCGGCTCGCAATGCAATGTCCATCGAGGAAACTAACAGGATGTCGCCCGTCGCGGTGAGCAACGTGCTGTCGACATTGATTCCATCAACTTCCAAACCGCCGGCATCAGAGCTACGATTGCCTGCCGACATGAAGATGGACCCAGCCAGGCCCGTTGAGACTTCAGCGTTAATGTCCACATCATCGCCCGCTCGGAATTGAATCTGCCCACTAACGCTGCTGACAGCTACATTGATGCGTACATCCCCCCAAGCCCCCAACAGCACATCGCCCGTTGCCGCCGCACTGATCCCTACACCGTCCGCATCACCATCATTGACCGTGATCGCTCCGTTCAAGCTCACCAACTTCACCGAACCCGCATCGGTGGTCACCAAATCTGAAAGTCGTCCATCGGTTCGAACTGTTCGCGTCGAATTGAATCGCACTTCCTCAACAGCAATATCACCCGTCGAATCCACACGAACCGCATCGAACTCTTCTACATAAATGCCATCCGCACTCTGAGCGGCCAGCACATCGACTCGCGTATCAATCGCATTGCCATTCACATCCGGCGAACCATTTGCGACATCAGCCAGCCCAATCGATCCCGCTTGATTGCTTGCGTTCGTTAGCCCCGCATCCGCCACCATGCGCAGCACGCTAGCTCGAACATTCACTCCGAACTCATTATCCAGAATCGAACCTTCAGCCAACAAACTCACGCTTCCCACACCCGCATCAATTTGCGACAGTAAAATATCCGCTTCATTATCCGCCAGCACCCGCACGTTTCCGCCCAAAGTACTTATCAGCGTCCCACGTTGCATATCCACGCCACGAATTGAATCCGCAGTGT
>Ga0163144_10014490_pt1 | contig 16356 bp, 13 predicted proteins | sample OliLak19BULKMAT1_FD_123175 | JGI IMG/M metagenome (GOLD analysis project Ga0163144, IMG submission 123175) | Freshwater microbial mat bacterial communities from Lake Vanda, McMurdo Dry Valleys, Antarctica - Oligotrophic Lake LV.19.BULKMAT1 | ecosystem: Environmental > Aquatic > Freshwater >... | reverse complement strand
TGGTTTCGTCATTCGGACTTGATCATTTACGCGTTCGCAAACGTTGCACCACAGAAGTTCGCATAGGCATGGGCGGCCGTCACGGTCACGTAACCGTCGTTGCTGCCATCCTTGCAAGTGTAGCCGTCGATCGCCCAGGGGTTACGGAGCGTCAGGGTCGTCGCCGTGGCGGCGATGACCTGGTAAGCATGACCACCGACCAGGTTCGAACCGTTGATCGTCGGCATCGACGCGAACGTCACGGCCTTGCCATTGGTCAGTTCAGCAGCGAGCGTGTTCATCAGGCTGGTGGCGGACGTTGTCGAGTAGATCGAGTTGCTCGTCACACCCAGGACACTGGCCGCTTCGCTCATCCAACCGGCTTCGATTGAAGCGTAGCTGGCAACGCCCGTGCGGACATAAGCAAAGGCCTTTTCCATCAGGGCAACCCACATCGAGTCCTGAACGCCCAGGTCGGCGTAAGCCAACGTGTTGCCGTTGACAGCCAGGTCGGCGTCGACACGGACGAAAAGGTCATTGCCCGCCTTCTTGAACTGAACCGCGTACGTGCCGTCACCCAGGTCAACGATGCTTTCGCGAATCTTGGAAGGTTCCACTTCGGCGATCGCGCCGAGGGTCGCCAGGTAGTAGCAGTCACCGAGGTTGCCCTGAGCGACATCGTCGGCGGTCGGGCCGTCGTCAGCAAACAGGACGTTGCCAGCAAAGTTTTTCGTGCCGGTTGCGCCCGCAGCGAGCCTGGGGTCGATCAGGTCCTGACCGTTCAGCTCCATGCTAACCTTGGTGACCTTGATCTTCTTACCGTTGACGACACCGATCGAACCAAAGCTGCTGACGCGGTGAACGGTGTTGGCCTTCTCGTCGGCCGAGAGGTCCTTGATCGATTCGGTCTTATCGGTCCAGAAGCTGTCACGGCCGGCGTTGCCGGTCATGATGTCCTTGCCACCACCGATCGTGACGAACTGGTCATCCCCAGCGCCACCGACCAGCGTGTCGTTGCCAGCACCACCGTAGAGGGCCGCGTTGATCGTGACCGACGAGTCGATCGTCACGCGATCGTTGCCGGCGCCGGCGAGAACCTTGATCGACTTGTAGCTACCGGTGAGGGTCTGCTCGAAACCGACGGCCATCACCTTCAGGCCAGCTTCGGTCTGCGAGATCGAAATGTTATCGGCCTTAGCCGTGCCAATGACCTGCAGTTGAGTACCACCGGCAACCGCAACTTCGCTGACTTCGATGACCGAGGCGGCAAACAGCGTGCGGCCTTCCAGGGCTTCGATCGTCACGGCGTTGTGGTTGCGGTTGTTGTTCATGGCTCAGTCCCTTCCTGTTTTCTGGCTCGCCGCGTCTCGCATGACGGGCACGGATATGACTTCCAATTCAGCGTGGGAAGATGCAAATGCGGGGGCAAATTTGGCAAGGTTTACTGACTGGGAGGGATATGCATCGACCGCGTTAAACCGCACAACCTGCAGGATCATCAAGCGCCGTTAAACGAGCGTTGGACAGACGTTGCCTGTCAGCAGCCCCTATCCGGCTGAACGACGCGCCCAAGGCGCACGAACGGACGGTCGACCCGCGTCTGCCACCGAGGCAACGCGTGCACTCGACACCGCGGTCGATCGCGTTATAATCGCCCCTCCACTGCCCAGGTGGCGGAATTGGCAGACGCACTGCTTTGAGGTGGCAGCGAGTAACATCGTGCAGGTTCAAGTCCTGTCCTGGGCACTGACGAAGGCGACCTATTTCAGGTCGCCTTCTTTGTTTCCACAGCTCTCAAGTCAGCCTTGGATTCGAACTGTTCCTACACGAGACAGGACTGCCGACGTCGTTCGCGAATGGACGGTACTGGGTACGACGGGAGGTTGCGGGTGACGAGGCAAGCGTGGATATCGAAATGCCCACGTGGCAAGGAGCGGTGTTCATTCATCCGGCGACATACCTTGGCCAGGAGAGTCCTTAGGAAGAGGGTCACGCGCGGGGAACTTTCCTTTTCGATCTGAAATCCGCCTCTCACGAGAGCTCCAAATTGCATCGAGCTCACGAATGACTTCCCGCACGCGTCGATCACTGGTGTCCGGCGCAAGGGAACGGTGCTCTTCGATGTCCTGCACCTTCTGGTAGTTGTTGATGACGGCACCGACGATGAGATTTACGAGCAGGAATGTGGCGACCACAATCCATGACACTTGATAGGCTGAGAACGCACCCAGGGGATGACCAGCCTGTGCAAGCTCGTATCGCATCTGGGTCCAGTCGTCACCGGTGAGGATGCGGAAGAGCGTGAAGCACGCCTCATGGATGCTGGAGAAGTAGGGCTGCATGGGGTGGCCATCGCCCCCGAACAGCTTTACGCCGATGACCGCATAGACGTAGAAGAAAATCACCGCCAAGAGCGACACGTACTTCATGCTGGCGACGGATCGCAGGAGAACGTCGACGATGAGCCGCAATTCCGGGATGGTCTTGACCAGCCGCAACACTCGGAACACGCGCAGGATGCGAAGAACCGGACCGACACTGCCCGACGCGGGAATGAGCGCCGCGATGACGATGACCAGATCGAAGATATTCCATCCGTCGCGGAAGAAGGCCGCCGCGGAGTCGCGAGCGAGGAATCGCAGGCCAATCTCCACGACAAAGATGCCGACACAGATCGTTTCAAACGCGCCGATGGCGCGGACCGATGTCGCATCGGTGAGGTAGGTACTCAGGCCGATGAGCACGGCGTTGAGCACGATGACGGCCACAACGAAGTTATTGAAGGCTGCGGACTCAACGAGCCTGCGAATGCGCATAACCGATTTTTGCTTGGTGCGGGGCTTCATGATTGACGACTCCGGAACGCTTAAGTTATACGAGGAGCGGCGCGGCGGTGCTGGCTCATCCGCTGCGTGCCGCACCGGCGTCATTGACTGCCCGCGAAATCGTCCCCCAACGCCGCGTGCCCTCAGTGCTTCGTCTGCGCGGTGTCCTTCGGGGCCGCCTTGCCTGGTATCACCATGCTCAACACTGTTGCGAGCGCAAGTGTGCCGACGACGACCAGGAGTGACACTGTCGTGTCGATTTTGATCGGGCTGGCCTTAGACATGCCGATCACATCCAGATAGGGCGGCACGCTCAGTAGCAGCAGCTTCACGCCGACGAACGCCAGGATCAGAATTAGCGCCGGCTTGAGGAATCGAAACTTCGGAATCAACGCCGCCAGGCAGAAGTACAGCGCCCGCAGTCCGAGAATCGCGAATATGTTGCTGGTGAACACGATGAACGGGTCGGGTGTGATCGCGAAGATGGCCGGGATCGAGTCAACCGCGAACACGAGGTCGGTAATCTCAACCAGGATCAGCGCCAGGAATAGAGGCGTGATCGCCCAGGCGGCGCTCAGCGAGCCGTCTGGTGGCGGGTCCATCACATCCTTGCCGGCCGCATCTTTCGTGTAGGTCGGCTTGAGGGTCCGCTTGGTAAAGAACTTCTGCCCATCGTAGAACTCGGTCACGCGGAAGAACTTCTTGCATAGCCGCACCGCGATGTTCTGTGAGACATCGTCGCTGCCCTTGATCAGAGCCATCTTCAACGCCGTGAGGATCAGGAAAGCGCCGAAAACGATCAGGATCCACTGGTACTTCAGGATCAACCCAGCGCCCAGGAAGATCATTCCGCCACGCATGACCAGCGCGCCAATGATACCCCAGAAGAGCACACGGTGCTGGTATTTCGGCGGCACAGCAAAAAACGTGAAGATCAGCGCGATGACGAAGATGTTGTCCATCGCCAGCGATTTCTCGACGACGTACCCCACCAGATACTGCTTGGCCGCTTCGAATCCCTGCACCTCACCTGACACGATCAGCGGCGCGCCGGCCTTGATCGCCTCAATGGTGCTGTACTTGGCGGTATCCAAACCCAGCCCGAGCCAGTGGTTCTCGTACGCCATGTACACAAACCCACTGAACGTAAGTCCGCACGTCAGCCAGATCACCGACCAGGTGACTGCTTCCTTCATGCCAACTTCGTGGGCTTCGCGGTGGAAAACACCAAGGTCCAGGGCCAAAAACACAATCACAAGCGCGATGAAACCGACATACGCCCAGACTTTCAGGTTGGCAGGATTGGACGCGGTGTCGGTGGCAAGCAGCAGCATGTCGATCATGCCGACGTTATAGCCAGTTCCGCCAGCCTCGGAAAGAACATGGCGTCCGCGGGACCGCCACTGAAGTTGTAGGTATGACCGCCGAAGTTGCAGGTATACAGCTCAATCGCCCTCCGGGAGCTCTTCATACGTCGATGGTTGCGGGGTGAACCATGGTTTTAGTCCTGTCCTGGGCACTGCTGAAGGCGACCTATTTCAGGTCGCCTTCTTTGTTTGTTGGATCGAACTCAACCGCGGTTAGTCGCCAGTCGTGGATTGGGGCGTCCAAGGGGCGTTTGACCTGTTCGTGGTAGGAGGTTGGCAGCATGACGCCTTCGATGCGGATGTAGTCGCGTGGGGTGATGTCGGCAATTGCGCCGCGGGTGCTGCGGAGGCCCTCCAGGGTGATCCGCACGCGGCGGACGAGGTGGGTCTTCTTGTCGATCGAGAGAATCACGCGGTCCTCGGCGCTGTTGCCCAACCCGGGGCGCAGCACGGCCAGGAGGTGGTCGCAGTCAAAGCCGTCTATTCGACCCGGCTTCAACATCCGCACGACGGCCTGCCGCTCGCGGATGAACGCAGGACCGAGTAGAAACAAACGGTAGGCGTCGGCGACCAGGGCGGCAGCGTCGAGGGTGTCCTTGTCTTGCGTGGGCTGACCGTTGTATGAGACCCAAACGCCGTTCGCGTCGCGGGTGACGTCCTTGGCTCCCTTCGCGCCGAAATGCGATTGTGTCACCGATTGCGTCGGCTGAATCGCGTATCGTTCTTCGGAGGTCCCTCGATAGCCGGTGTCGCAGAGAACCGGTTGCACGCGCGGTGTGAACCAGTCCCATGTGCCCTCGAAGCGCACATCTAACGATTGATGTCGCTGCAGCGCGTCCCAACCATGCGCGGTGGCCGACCTTTCCAATAGCGCCACGGCGTTCGTATCGCGCGGCGCGTCCACTGCGGGCATTGGGACGCTGACGCAACCGGTCAAACCGACCAACATCACAACGACGGCCACGATGCGCAGCGAGGGGATGAAGGTCATGCTGTTCACTGTAGTCCATCGCACGGGGAAGCCCAACGAAAACGGGCCGACCGGTGGTAAGCCGGTCGGCCCGTGGGGGACGAAGCGTGAAGTCTTTAGGCAGCTTTGTTGAATTGGCTGAAGTCACCCTCGTCGTCGAACGGGATGGCCGCAGCGGCCTTAGTCTTATTCGACGCCGGAGCCGTGCGAACGGGCTTGGCCGACGGGACGGTGATCGTGCGACCGTTCTCGGGCGAGCGACGCGGGGTCGCGATTCTGTGCGACGATGCGGCGGTCGCCGGAGCGCGACCCGTGCCACTCACCAGCGCGACGAGTTCGTTGACCACACCCGCCATCTGTTCGGCCTGGGCTGACAACTCTTCCGACGCGCTGGCCGACTCCTCGGCGGCGGCGGCGTTGGATTGGGTGACCTTGTCCATCTGGGTGACGGCGATGTTCACCTGACCGATGCCGGTGGCCTGTTCATGACCGGCTGCGGCGATCTCGGCGATCAGGCCGTTCACCTTGTTGCTGAACGCGGTGATCTCGCCGAGCGTCGCGCCGACCTCGGTCGCGATCGTCACACCGTTGCGGGCGTTGTTGACGCTGCCCTCGATCAGCGACGACGTCGTCTTGGCCGCCTCTGCGCTACGCATCGCCAGGTTACGCACTTCTTCGGCGACGACGGCAAAGCCCTTGCCTGCCTCGCCTGCTCGAGCAGCTTCCACCGCGGCGTTCAGGGCTAGCAGGTTCGTCTGGAATGCGATCTCGTCGATCGTCTTGATGATCTTGGCGGTCTCCGACGCGCTCTTCTGAATATCATGGATGGCGGTCGACATCCGACCCATCGCCGCGTTGCCCTTGTCGGCGGCGGCCTTGGCCTCACCACTGAGCGCCGCGGCCTGCTGGGCTGTCTCGGCGTTCTTCTTGGTCATGCTGCTCATCTCTTCCAGCGAGGATGAGGTCTCTTCGAGCGACGCCGCCTGTTCGCTGGCGCCTTGGGCCAGCGACTGGCTCGCCGACGACACCTGGTTGGCCGCCGATGCGGTCTGTTCGGCGCCGGCGGCGAGCGTGTTGGTCATCGTCGTAAGCACCTTGTTGATGCTACGGATGATGAAGATCGCCAGTACCGTGCAGATCACCAGCGCGGTGGCCAAGCCGATCAAAACGCCGTTCTTGCCCGTCGCGACCGCGGCGAGACTCTCTTTTGCGGCCGCGTCACCGTTGGTCTCGTTGTAATGTTCCAGTTCGAGGACGGCCGCCCGCATCTTGCGAAAGGCCGGGAGCGCTTCGCCGTTAACGATCTTCATCGCCTCGTCAGTCTTCATCGCCCGGCTCAGCACTAACGCCGCGTCGCGCCCCTTGGCCCATCCCGCTCGGGATTCAGTAACGATAGCGAAGAGGCGGCGATCCTCGGGCTGGCTGCTCGATTTCTCGTACTCCTGCGATAATGCGGTGATCCGCGCTGACGCCTCGCCCATGCGCCGCTCGATGTCCGCGATCGCGTCCTTGTCTGTCGCGATCACGTGTTGGAGCAGGAAACCGACGTTCTGCTCGGACAGCGTGGCGATCTGCCCGCTAAGCACCACGCCCGGCAGCGAGTCGCTTGCTAAGGTGGTGGTCGCAGCGCCGATGACGCCTAACCGGTTGTAGGCGAACAAGCCCAGGCCAACCGTGATGAGGATCGCGGCTGTAAATCCGACGGTGATTCGTTTTCCAATGGTCATTTTCATGCTGATCTCTACTTAAGTGAACTTAGGTTCTGATGAATGAATGTTTGCAACGGGCGGGCTATCACGAAGCGGCAATGGCCCCTTGAATCTCGTTGTACGCGACTTCGTCGGCGGCGAGCACCTTGTCGATGTCGAGCAGGATCTTGACGCTGTCACCGATCTTGCCCATGCCGAGGATGAAGTTGCCCTCGACCGACGACCCGAACTCGGGCGCGTCCTCGATCTGCTCGGCGCGGATGTCCTGAACTTCACTGACACGGTCGACGACGATGCCCGTGTTGAGCTTGCGCCCACCTGAACGTATTTCGACGACGATGATGCAGGTCTCCTCCGTGCGGTCCTTGGGTTCCATCTGGAACTTCGCCCGCAGGTCGACGACCGCGATGACCTGACCCCGGAGGTTGATCACGCCGCGGACATACGACGGTGTGCGCGGGATGGCGGTGATGTCCATGTACCCGATGATCTCCCGCACCTTGAGGATCTCGAGGCCGAAGCCCTCTTTCCCCAAGGCGAAGGTGAGATATTTGCCGGCACGAGATGCGCCGGTGGTCGATGGGGCCGTTGTCATGTGTTGCTGCTCCCTAAATGGCTTCCTGTGTCTTCTACGCCGCTATACTTTCGTCGAAATCTGTCGGGGACTTGAATGGAATGGAGAGCTTCCTTTTGTCAGACGGGGCGTAACCGACGTGGCAGCCATCGGTTTATCGTTCGACGGGCGGGGCAAGGCGTGGGCGAGCGGCCCTATCAGCACTGCGGTGAGCGTTTCGGGAGCAATGGCAAACTGCGGGGAGCGGTGGTACTCGGTTTGCGTCGTAAGTCCGGTAACCGGCTGCCCGCGGTGGGTGGCCGAGATGAAGCCAATTAACAAACGGAGTATCCCATGCGCACGTTCACCCCACCCGACCAGACCGAAGGCCCCATCGCCAAGGCGATCGAAACCCAGACCGCCAAGCTGCCCAGCGACACATTCCTATGGCTGGCAGGTGGTTCCATCGCAGCGAGTTTGACGTTGAAGATGATGGGCAAGGACCACCAGGCGCTGTTCGTGGGTCAATGGGCTCCGACGTTTCTGATCCTCGGCTTGTACAACAAGCTGGTCAAAGTGGCCGGTTCCGACAACGAATGACGCAGGCGCTGCGATGAATCTGGCACTTGCTCGCCGCGATTGAGAGATTTGAAAGTTGGATTTACCCACGGTCGCCTGAGGGCAGCGACCGTCGGGTGTTCTTTGCATTATCAGCTTGGGACTTACATATCTTTCGCTTTGATCTTTGAATGTTCTTCCCAATCGCGTGAGCGCCCCAGGGCCTCGGTCCAGCGACTACGCCGATAAGCCGCTTCGTCACTTGATAGATGGGGATCGAAAACGCGCTCGATCGCCCAGTTCGTTCTGACGTCCCCTTGATCCTTCCAGTAACCGACAGCCAAGCCCGCAAGGTACGCTGCGCCCAAGGCAGTTGTCTCGGTGACTTTCGGGCGAACAACGGGCACCTGCAGGATATCAGCCTGAAACTGCAGCATCAGGTTGTTGGCAGCCGCCCCACCGTCGGCGCGCAATTCCCTAATCGGGATGCCGGAATCCTTTTGCATGACGTCAACAATGTCAGCGACTTGGAACGCGATGCTCTCGAGCCCCGCCCGCGCAAAGTGGGCGGACGTGGTGCCGCGCGTGATGCCGGTGATGGTGCCACGGGCATATTGGTCCCAGTGTGGCGCACCCAGCCCAGCGAACGCGGGGATCAAGTAGACGCCACCCGTGTCTGGCACACTGGCCGCGAGCGGTTCGATCTCCGCGGTCGACTTCACAATCCCCAGCCCGTCGCGCAGCCACTGGACGACCGCACCACCGATGAACACGCTGCCCTCGAGCGCGTAATCCGTCCGGCCACCCTGCTCCCACGCGATGGTGGTCAGCAAACGGTGCTTTGATTTGACCGCTTCCGTGCCGATGTTCATCAGCATAAAGCAACCAGTACCATACGTGTTCTTCACGAGCCCACGCGTGAAGCACGTTTGCCCGAACAGTGCTGCTTGCTGATCGCCACCCATTCCAGCGATCTTCAGCGGCTTTCCAAAGAGTTCGGTCTTCGATTCACCATAAACTTCACTGCTCGACTGAACCGTGGGAAGCATGGATCGAGGGACGTTGAGAAGTTTTAGCAGTTCCTCGTCCCACTGCCGCGTTCGGATGTTGTAAAGCATCGTGCGGGACGCGTTGCCCGGGTCGGTCACGTGCAGTGTTCCACCCGTCAGATTGAAGAGCAGCCACGAGTCGATCGTGCCGAACGCCAGTTCACCGCGGTTGGCCTTGGCGCGAGCGCCGTCGACGTTGTCGAGCAGCCAGCGCACCTTGCTGCCAGAAAAGTAGGCGTCGATGACGAGACCGGTCTTCTGCTGCACGGCTGCGGTATGACCGGCCTGCTTCAACTCATCACAGAACGCCGCGGTGCGCCGGTCCTGCCAGACGATGGCGTTGTGGATCGGCCTGCCCGTCCTGCGGTCCCACACGACAGTGGTTTCCCGTTGATTGGTAATGCCGATCGCAGCGATGTCGCTGGCAGTCACTCCGGTCGTTTTCATCACCTCCCGGGCGACAGCTAACTGCGAGTCCCAGATTTCCGTCGCGTCGTGTTCGACCCAACCGGGCCTCGGAAAAATCTGGCGGAGCTCTTTTTGCGCTACGCCGTGAATCTGCCCGTCGTGGTTAAACAGGATAGCGCGGGAACTGGTCGTTCCTTGATCCAACGCGAGCACGAATGACGACATGGAGACCTCCGCGATCTTTCGTTTATAGCACGTTCACTTCACCCGTAGCATTGCCACCCCCGCGCTGTCACCCAGAGGGGAACGGTAAGAACCTCATCGAGTGGCACGCCATACAGGCAGATTCGGTCCGAACGCGCTCTAGTTTTTCCCCGTATCAGTCCGATAATGTTTGAGTTCGGCATGGAGGCCGTGGGCATTGACGGATGTATTGGATCAATCTGAGGTCGATGCGCTGCTCGCCGCAGTAGACAGTGGCGCGGTGGCGAACGAGGCGCCACCTCAGGTGTTTGGGGCGATGGGCCAGCACCAGGTCGACGTCCAGACCTACGACTTCAAACGTCCCGAGCGAGTCAGCAAAGACCAGATGCGCGCCTTGGAGACCCTGCACGAAGGTTTCGGCCGCAACTTCGGCGCGGCTCTTTCGGGCTACCTGCGCACGATCATCGAAGTCTCGGTGGCCCACATCGAGCAGTTAACGTACTCCGAGTTCATCCATTCGCTGCCCAACCCGACCTGCTTTAACTTGTTGAAGAGCGATCAGTTAGACGGCTCACTGTGTCTGGAAATCAGCCCGCTGATCATCTATCCCGTCATCGACCGGTTGCTGGGTGGGTCTAACGCCGACCTCTTCATCCCGCAGCGACCACTTACGCAGATCGAGCAACGGCTCGTGCAGCGCATCACCGATCGCGCGACGCATCACCTTTCCGAAGCCTGGAGCAACCTGACGCCGACCACGTTCAAGGTCGACGACTTTGAAAGCAACCCACAACTGGTGCAGATCGTTCCACCGAACGAAACGGTCGTGGTCATCGGTTTTGAACTAAAAATGGGCAATCGCGCCGGCACGATGAGCCTGTGCATCCCCTACAACGTCATCGAGCCCATCATGGGCGTCCTGGCGGCCCAGAACTGGTTCAGTTACCAGCGAAAAGGGGGTCAGGAAGACCACCTGCGGAAGCTGACCAAAAACGTCAACAACGCCCCGGTCGAGATGCGCGTTTTCCTGGCGCAAACAACGATCCGCATGAGCGAACTGATGTCACTTCAGGTCGGGGACATTATCACGACCGACAAGGACTCGTCCAAGGACTGCCTGGTCGTCGTGGAAGGTAAGAACAAGTTCCTCGGGCAGTTAGGACAGTTCCGCGGCAGCAAGTCGATCCGAATCACACGGGCCGTGGATGGTGCCAACGAAGTGCCCACCAAGACCGGTGATTCACGATGACGCGCTCGGTCGCAGGGTCGACGGCTCGCGGTGGGGTCGGCAGTAGTGGTGTCGACATGGGCATTTCCACACCCGCCTCGACCCCCGGCGCTCGGCGGGTCCCCAAAAACTACCTCGAACGTTCTGAACTCCCACTGACCAGCCTGCTCTTTCTCTTGCCGTTGATCGTCGCTTACGAAATCGGCACGGAATGGTGGCTGTCGGACCCCGAAACGGGAACCCAGCACATCATTGCATTTAGCCTGATGCAGCAGTTCTTCATACTGTTCGGCGCGACCGGTCGCCACCTGCCGGCATTGGCGGTCGTCGTGCTGCTGCTTGCGTGGCACATCGCTCGTAACGACAGTTGGACGTTACACCCCAAGACCTGCGTCGCGATGGCGGTGGAAAGTTGTGCGATGGCAATTCCATTGGTCATCATTGGTTACGCCGTGATGTACTACGTCAAGTCCATCCACCTGATGGCGACGACAAGCACCAGTGGACTGGTTGTATTATCGCTCGGCGCAGGGATTTACGAAGAACTGGTCTTTCGCCTCATCGCGTTTACCGCGTTGAGCTTCCTTCTGCGTGACTTATTCAAGTTTGGCTCTGCCAGTTCGGCCGTATTGATGGTAGTGGTGTCGGCATTTCTCTTTTCCCTATACCATTACTTGGGGACGGAAGATTTCCAGTTACCAAGTTTTGCGTTTCGCACAGTGGCAGGGATATATTTCGGAGCCCTGTTTTTGACCCGAGGATTTGGGATAACTGCTGGCGCCCATGCGGCTTATGACGTCTTTGTGACCTTGCAACAGCACCTTTCACGACAATCGGCTTAATTTTTCTCTTCGCAGGACGGAAGAGAATCCTATAATCCCCTCATCATCGCGATTCGCATCGGGCGGGTCGCTTCGGGTCGGCGATCGGCTCGGGTGGTTTGAGAGGGATCTCTCACTACCCATCAGCGAAACGCGTCCCATGTATCAAGGCGGTCGGCTTCATCTCCGTCGGCCGTGGAAGTTTATTCAATAGAAAGAGCACGGACGCCCATGAGCAACCGTACGAAACAGCGCCGCTCCGGCGGGCTGACTCTCCTCCTTTACCAGCGCACTTTGCACCCGGAACTCTTCAAGATTCTGGGCAGTGAACAGGTTACGCGCCGGGCTTACGATGCCGACGTGTGGCTCGTCGAAGGTGGACACGTCATTACCTTTCAGGCCGGTAAAACCGTCCTGACCGAGGTCATCGTCACCAACCACGAACCCCTCACGGACCGTGGCTTGCTGCAGACCATCCCCTGCAGGGGTGAAAAGTACCACGAGATGACGGTCGGTGGAAACGTCAAGTACATGATCAGCACGCAAGAAGAGCAGCTGACGCAGACGCTCTACGATGCGACCAAGCACGAGATCAGCGCCTACGCCGCCAAGCGCGAGCTGATGACCGCAGAGCTTCCCGCCGTTGGTGATAATTCGGCCAGCCTGCACGTCCTGGACATCGAACGCCGCAGCCACGAGCTGCTCGTTCAATCCTTCCATCTGTTCGACGAGAACCAGATGGTCATCAAGACGCAGGCGATCATCGAAGTCGTGAAGGGCTAAACGCCCTTTCCTGACGTCGATTGGTTCTGACGATCAAACAAAACGACCCGTGTGCGCAAAAGCCACACGGGTCGTTTTGTTTTCGTCTCGCTCTGGTCCCGGTACGCCGAGAGCCGCTGGGTGAGGGTGATTTAGATTTACTAACGACATGAGCAATCCGAGTCTGGTCCCCTCTCCCCCTGTACTCAAGGGTATCGGGAGAGGGCTAGGGTGAGGGGGCGTAGTCGGCCGAACGAGATGGTTTGGTCGCCAGCCCTGTTTAGTGTTTTCTGCAGTAAACGCCACGTCTATTGCGCAGGCAAACCCGCTCGGCCGCCCGCGCCCCCTCACACCCGCCCTCTTCCGGGCATACCGTGCGTAGACGGGGGAGAGGGAGTGGATCGCTCGTCCAACTTGAACTTTACGCCACGCGGGTCACGATCTCATCATCACCGGCGTCGTCGTCCGACTCGTCGAGCATCATCGATTCACTGCTCTGCTGAATCAGCTGATCCATGAGTTGCTCGAGGTGCCGCGCGGTCTGGTTGAACGCGAAGTGCTGCTCGACGCGAGCACGCATGCTCTTGCCGAGCTTGGTTCGGTAGGCCGGTTCGCGAATGAGCTTGCTGACGCGCTCGATGTACGCCGCGGTGTCGCGGCTGCCGATCGTCCCTTCACTGCCGACGAACGTTGCAGCCTGACTGCAGTCGGACGCGTCGCTCCAGCGCATCGCGACGACCGGTCGCTCGACCGCCATTGCCTGCAACACGCCCGTCGCGCCCGCTGCGGGGAACTCGGCCAGGTACAGATCGGCGATCCGCAGGAAGCTGGGCAGGTCCTTGCGCTTGCCGGCGTAACCGACGCGCTTACCGACACCGGCGCTCTCAAACTTGCGCTTCTGCCAGGCAAGGTCACCCTCACCGACCAACAGGTAAATCGCGTGCGGGTGGGCGCGAAGAATGTTGATGGCCGTCTCGACGAACTCGGGGCTCATCGCATCGTCAAGGTTGCCCGCCGCCGTCGCGACGACAACTGCCTGGTCGGGGATTCCGTAAGCACTGCGCTGCGGGCCGGGGCCGGTGGCGTCGTCGACGTCGATCCCTTCGAGGATAAAGTGCACCTCGGTCTCGCGCTCGTGCCACATCTCCTTGTCGGCCTCGTAACGACCCTGGTCGACGTAGGACACGCAGTCGATACCCGCTGCGTACAGGGGCGTCCTGCGGATGAGGTTTAGCTTCACCCGCGCCACATCCCAGTCGGCAACCACGGCAGCGATCGGGTCACCCTGCGTGGCGTCGAACAGGACGACGTCGATCTTGTCGCGAATCAACTGGTCTGCCAACGCTCGGGCTGCGGTGACGATGTCGCCATCGGTCGGGGCGATCCAGTGCGAGACTTTCAGGCGGGACAGCAGTTCGATCGTGTCCTTGCCGCGCTTTGTGCTGGGGATGGCATAGGTCGTTTGCGCGTAGGCGGACTTATCGCGACGCACACCGGCGTCGGTGCAGTAGACGCCGAGTTTGAACCGCTTGCTGTCGTAATGTTTGGCAAAGCTGCGCACTGCCCGACCGGTCGCATCGTCGTCGGCGATCGTGCTGGTGATGTACGCGATCTTCGTCTGCTTGTTGTTCCACTCGAACATGTCAGGCCCGGTCCAGCCGATGCCCTGGGCGGCGCGGGCGTACTGCGTCGCGACGAACGTGCAGTTCTCACGGTCGGCCGAGTACCCACCATTGCTCGTGAGGTCGGCAACCATGCCACTGCCGATCGCTTCCAGGCCCAGCGCGTATTCACGCCTCGCAATCGCGCTGCTGCCGAAGCGGACGACGGGCTGCGCCTTGTCGTTATGCCCGAGGAAGCTGCTGATGCTCACAAACTGGCTCAGCACCTTCTGGTCGGAATAGTCGATTGCCTCGAGGCTTTGAAGCATGTGCTGGTGCGCCCGCCGCAGGTCGAGCATGGCGTGGGCGTGGTGGGCGAGGAATTTTTCCGCGCTGTTGGGTGAGTCCTGGTAGACCTCCAGCTGGGCCGGCTCGATCAGTTCACCCTTGTTGACACGATCCACCAATTCCATCAACGACGCCATGACGCAGTCCTTTCGCAATCCGAACAACGAGCACCTACGACGTACCGCTTATCGGGCGATGGTTTTCGGACCCATGAATTTGGGCAAGGGATGGAGAACGTCCGAGAATGGTGGACTGTTTGGCATTGCGCGATGGGTCGCATGGTTCGCCGTGGAATTCGGAGGCGCGAAGGCGCGAAGGCAGATGAAGCCCTTGTTATTGCCCGAAATCTCCTTCGCGGCCCCTTCGCGTCTTTGCGTCTCTGCGTCTCTGAATTCCCAACTAAGGCGCAGAGTCCTTTGTCTAACAAACTCTTTCCCGGCAGAATGGTCGATATGAGCGTTCAAACGCACCTCCGCAACACCTTCCTCGCCGGCACTTTCGCTGCGACGCCGGTCGCGATCACTATCTTTCTCGTGCTGTGGGTCGAGTCCAGCACGCGCGGCTTCGCGAAGAACATGACCGGCTTGGATATCCCCTTCCTCGGCATCGGCGTGGCGATCGCGGGCATCTACCTGCTGGGGTTGCTCGTTACGAGCCTGCTGGGCAAGGCGATTCTCGGCGCGCTCGACAGTCTGCTAAGCCGCGTGCCGATCTTCAAGACGATCTACCAGGCCTGGAAGCAGATCTCCCTGACCGCCGGTGGGCGCGAGGGTGTCTTTTCAAAGGTAGTGCTGGTTCCCGACGAGACCGGCCGCACTTGGATCATGGGGTTCACCGAAGGCGTCGCGATCGAGAACGACCCTGACCACATCTGCGTCTTTGTTCCCGCAGCCCCCAACCCGATGAACGGCCGACTCTACTTCGCTAAAGCCAGTGATTGCCGCCCGGTGGACATCAGCGCGGAAGAAGCCTTCAAACTGTTATTGTCAGGCGGAAACTACGTGCCGCCGGAGATCGGGCTGGCGACGAAGACGTCGAACGGTGTAGTGACAGGCGCGCTTTCCTACCTCTCTCCCGATACGCCGGGGGAGGCCGGGTAATGGGGAATGCGAACGCCTCGATCGCGGCCTGCTTACTCTAACGTCGCGATTCTCGCGTCTTTCAACGCTGTCTTAATCTGTTCGATGTGAGCGAAGTCGCGCGTTTCGAGGATGCAGTTCACCGCGACGCGCGCGACATCCGCCGGGCCGAAGTGGCGGTCGTGATAGACCTCTTTGATGCTCGCCCCGGTCGCCGCGAGAATGGTGGTGAGGTTTGCCAATCCACCCGGGCGATCGGAGATCAGCGCCGTCAATCGGCACAGTCGACCGTCCGCGGCCAGACCGCGATCGATGATCCGGCTGATGGTCGTCACGTCGATATTTCCCCCACATAAGATCAGGACGACCTTCTTGCCCCTCAAATCCAGAGTCGGCTCCATCGCAGCGGCCAGGGAAACCGCGCCGGCGCCTTCGACGACCGTCTTTTCCAGTTCCAGGAGCCGCAATACGGACAATGCGATATTCGCCTCGTCGACCAATAGCACGCGATCGACCTTCTCCTTCACAATGTCGAAGCACAACTGCCCCGGTGTGGAAACGGCCAGCCCATCCGCAAGCGTGGGTTGTGGCGCGACGTGGGTCGGTTTGCCGACCCGCAATGATACGTGCATGCACGCAGCGTTGACGGGCTCGACACCGATGATCTGCACCTGTGGGCGCAGCGCTCTCATCACCGTTGCGATGCCCGCGATCAGTCCCCCACCACCCACCGGGACAATCACCGCGTCCAGATCAGGCACGTCTTCGAGCAACTCCAGCCCCATCGTTCCCTGGCCGGCGATGATGTGCGGGTCGTCGAACGCCGAGATGAACGTCAGCCCGCGTTCCTCTGCCAGCGACGTCGCGAGTCGGCGGGCCTCTTCAAATGAGTTGG
>Ga0163144_10014489_pt1 | contig 16357 bp, 12 predicted proteins | sample OliLak19BULKMAT1_FD_123175 | JGI IMG/M metagenome (GOLD analysis project Ga0163144, IMG submission 123175) | Freshwater microbial mat bacterial communities from Lake Vanda, McMurdo Dry Valleys, Antarctica - Oligotrophic Lake LV.19.BULKMAT1 | ecosystem: Environmental > Aquatic > Freshwater >... | reverse complement strand
CCGCGCTGAAGCTCGAGTTCGCCGTTCGGCTGGGTTTCGCTGGCGTCCATGCGGATGGATTCTCCATGAAGCTGCTGAAAATCCGAATCCGATCCGGAGCCATGGCGCCTAAGCTGCGGTTTTAAACGCAACGCCGCCACACCATGCCCACCATCGCCCCGCCGCCAGTAAGCCGCCTGCCCTTTCCGTACCGCGACGAAGCCGCCGTCGTCGCCCATTCGTTGGCCGCGCTGCAGGGCGGGCTCGACTGGCCGGCCGTGATTTCCGCCGCCGCGCCCTGGGTGCGCGCGGTGCGCGAGCAGCCGGCGCCGTTCTGGGCGATGGAGTCGCTGCTGCGTGAATACCCGATCTCCAGCGCCGAAGGCCTGGCCCTGATGCGGCTGGCCGAAGCGCTGCTGCGTGTGCCGGATGCCGAGACGGCCATCGCGCTGACGGCCGATCAGCTCGGCCGCGCCGACTTCGAAGGCGCCTCCGAAGGCACGCCACACAGGATGCTGGCCAGCCTGTCGGCCAGCGCCATCTCGCTGTCGAAGAAGTTCCTGCCTGAATTCGCCAGTTCGAGCGAAAACCCGCCTGGCGTGCTGCAGCGCCTGGGCGCACGCACCGTGGTGGCCGCCACCGTGCGTGCCATCCAGTTGCTGGGCCGGCAGTTCGTGCTCGGCCGCACCATTGCCGAGGCGATGTCTGAGGCCGATGGCCAGCGCAAGGGTGCGACCCAGCTGCGTTTCAGCTATGACATGCTGGGCGAAGGCGCGCGCACCGAGCGCGACGCCGAACGTTACCTGGCCAGCTATCGCCACGCCATCGAGAGCATTGCCGCCGGCCGCAAGGCGCTGTCACCGTTCAGCGCGGACGGCATCTCGATCAAGCTCAGCGCCCTTTTCTCGCGCTATGAAGACGCGCAGCGCGAGCGTGTCTTCGCCGAACTGCTGCCGCGTGTCGAAGGCCTGATCGACCTGGCGGCGACAGCCAACCTGAACCTGACGATCGACGCCGAAGAGTGCGACCGGCTGGAGCTATCGCTCGACGTCTTCGAGGCGCTGGCCGCGTACATCGCCCGGCGTCATCCGCTATGGCAGGGCTTCGGGCTGGCGGTGCAGGCCTACCAGACGCGCTCGCTGGCGGTGATCGACGAAGTGGCACGCATCGCACGCGCCCACGGCCTGCGTTTCATGGTGCGTCTGGTGAAGGGCGCGTACTGGGACGGCGAGATCAAGCGCGCCCAGGAAGGCGGGCTGCCGGCGTACCCGGTGTTCACCCACAAGCATCACACCGACATCTCCTACGTGGTCTGCGCGCGTGCCCTGATCGGCCACGCCGAAGTCATCTATCCGCAGTTCGCCACCCACAACGCCGGCACCATCGCCGCCATTCTGCAGATGGCCCGCGCGTCCGGAACGGTTGCGCCTGACGGGTCGCGGGCCAGCGCTCCCTTCGAGTTGCAGCGCCTGCACGGCATGGGAGAAGGCGTCTACCGCGAGGTGCTGAAAGACGGCAGCGTGCCCTGCCGCGTCTACGCGCCGGTGGGTGAACACCGCGACCTGCTCGCCTATCTCGTGCGCCGGCTGCTGGAAAACGGCGCCAACTCCTCCTTCGTGCACCAGTTGGCCGACGAGACCGTGGCCGCCGAGGTGCTGCTCGCCTCGCCGCTGCAAGCCGTCGACACGCTGGCATTTCCCCTGCCCGCCGACCTCTACGGCCCGTCGCGCCGCAATTCCACCGGCGCCGACCTCAGCTGCATGGCGATGCGCCAGCCCTTCGACGACGCGCTGGCCAGCGCGCACGTCGAAACGGTGTCTCACGCCAGAGCCGAAGAGGTGACGGCCGCGATGGCGCGTTTGCAAGGCGGCTTCGCGGCCTGGAGCGGGCGCACCGCGCTCGAACGCGCCGCGCTGCTCAGGCGCGCCGCAGACGCGCTCGACGCCCGTTGCCCCGAGTTCTGCGCACTGCTTATCAAGGAAGCGCACAAGACTCTGGGCGACTGCATTGCCGAAGTGCGCGAAGCCGTGGACTTCTGCCGCTACTACGCCGTGCAGGCCGAGGAACGGTTGCAAGAGCAGGTGCTGCCCGGCCCCACCGGTGAGAGCAACGTGCTGCGGCTGCACGGCCGCGGCGTCTTCGTCTGCATCAGCCCGTGGAACTTCCCGCTCGCCATCTTCGCCGGCCAGGTGGTGGCCGCGCTCGTGACCGGCAACACGGTGGCCGCCAAGCCGGCCGAGCAGACGCCGCTGGTGGCGCGCCGCTTCATCGAACTGCTGCACGGCGCGGGCGTGCCCGAAGACGCCGTGGTGTGGCTGCACGGCGCCGGTGAAACCGTGGGTGCCGCGCTGGTGGCCGACGCCCGCACGGCCGGCGTCTGTTTCACCGGCAGCACGCCGGTGGCGCGCCTGATCAACCGCACGCTGGCGGCGAAAGACGGCCCCATCGTGCCGCTGATCGCCGAGACCGGCGGCCTGAACGCCATGCTGGTGGACAGCAGCGCGCTGCCCGAGCAGGTGATCGACGCCGTCGTGCAGAGCGCCTTCCGCAGCGCCGGCCAGCGCTGCTCTGCGCTGCGCCTGCTGTGCGTGCACGAAGGCATCGCCGACGGTGTCATCGAGATGCTGAAGGGCGCGCTGGCCGAGCTGAACCTGGGCGACCCGGCACTGCTCGCCACCGATGTCGGCCCGGTGATCGACGGCGAGGCGTTCGGCGGCATCACGCGGCACATCGAACGGCTGCGCGGCGCGGCCAGGCTGCTGGGCGAGACGGCGCTGGATTCATCGGTCTCATTGAACGTGGCGCACATGGTGGCGCCGGTCGCGTTCGAGATCGCACGCATCGCCGACCTGAAGGAAGAGATCTTCGGTCCGGTGCTGCATGTGGTGCGCTGGGGCCCGGGCCAGACCGGCGCGGGTGCGGCGCTCGACGTCAATGCCGTGGTGGCGCAGATCAATGCGCTGGGTTACGGCCTCACGCTGGGCATACAGACGCGCATCGACAGCCGCGCCCAGCGCATTGCCGACACGGCGCGCGTCGGCAATGTCTACGTCAACCGCAACATGATCGGCGCCGTCGTCGGTGTGCAGCCCTTCGGCGGCGAAGGGCTGAGCGGCAGCGGCCCGAAGGCCGGCGGCCCGCACTACCTGTACCGCTTCTGCGGCGAGCAGACGGTGACGGTGAACACGGCCGCGGCAGGCGGCAACGCCGAATTGCTGGCCGGGTTGAGTTGAACCTCAGACTGCCGTGAGGTGATTGGATGGCCGGACAGCGACGGCCATCCGCTCCGCCGCCCAGGAGCGCATCAATCGGCGAGGAACTCGCGCCAGCCCGGCACGCGCTGCGGCGGCAGGCACTGAAAGGGCGGCGGCGCGGGCGCGGACGCGGCAGGCGCCGCAGCACTGGCGGCAGCGGCCGGCGCCGCCTCGCAAGCGTCGAAAAAATCGTCCGACACCGGGTTGTGGAACTCGCGCAGCCGCGCGGCCAGGTGGCGTGCTTCATCGACCCGGCCGGCGCTGGCCAGCGCGCGTGCCCAGGCCATCATCAGCCGCGTGTCGAGCAGGTAATGGGTGGCGCCATCGAAGGGTGGCTGCGTGCCGGCGGCCAGGCCGCTGGTGGTGGCGGCCGCGTAGTCGGCATGGTGCGAAAACAGCAGGCTGCGCTGGCCCGCCGCGATGCGCTGCTCCAGCGGCGGTGCGTCCTCGGGCGCGCTGAAGATCACCGCGACACGCTGATAGTCGAGCACCGAAAGAATGCTGCCGACCAGCAGCGCCACGCCGGCCAGGGCGAGCGCCGGGCGCGTCACCCACGCCGCCGGTCCGGCGCTTGCACGCGCCGGGCGGCCGAGCGCAAAACCCCAGGCCCAGGCCGCCGGCAGCAGGAAGTAGGCGTACCACAGCGGGTACTCCAGCATGCTGTGCAGGCCGATCATCAGCACCATCAGCACGGCGGCGCGCTGCGCCAGGCCGGTGTCTCCGACGCTGTCACGGCCGAAGGCGGCGGCTAACGCCCGCCACAGCGCCCACAGCAGCAGCGCCATCACCAGCGCCGCCATCGGCAGGCCGAGCTCGACGGCCAGTTGCAGCGGCAGGTTGTGGGTGTGGTCGAAGAACGCGGTGGGCCGGCCGGGGAAGGGCGTCAGCGTCCAGGCGAAGTTGAAGTCGCCGAACCCCACGCCCGTCCACGGGTTCTGGCGGATCAGCGCCAGCGAGTTGGCCCAGACGCCGAAACGCGAGCCCGAGACGTCGGTCTCGGCGAGCCGCGCCGTGCCGCCGAAGGCATGGCGTGACGCCTCGGCCCAGGCCGACATGCCGTACCAGGCCAGCGCATAGACCAGCGGCGCCGTCACGAGCAGCGCGCGCGCCGGACGCGACAGGCGGCGGTCGGCCAGCCCCCACAGCGCCAGCAGGCCGACGCTGACGACGCCGGTGCGTGACGCCGTCAGCACCACCGCAAAGACCATCGCGGCGAACAGCGGCGCCGCCCATCGCCAGCCGAGCCGACGCAGTTCCAGCAGGGCCACCACCGCGATGGCCGACCACAGCAGCAGGCTGCTCAGGTGGTTGGGCTGGCGCAGGTTGCCCACCGCGCGGCCGGGAATGCCCGAGCGCGCAATCCAGTCGCCGTCCGGCCAGGTAGGCGCAAACACCTGCACCGCGGCGATGCCCGTGTTGAGCACGCCCGCCACCGCCCAGCCGGCACAGAACAGGGCGAACAGCGGCACCGCGCTGACCGAGGCGCGCGCGTTCGCCGCGCCGAGCACCAGCACGGCGGTGGCGAGCAGCAGCGCCAGCGCCGACAGCGCAAGGCTGGCCGGCAGGCCGCCCGGCCCCCAGGACCAGCCGACCGCCACCGCCATCAGCCCGACGGCGCCCAGCAGCGGCCCGGCACCGCGCACCGATGCCGACCTGACCGCGCCGGTGTCCCAAGCCGCCGCCGCCACGAAGGCGCCCCACAAGCCGACGGCCAGCGCCTGGTTCAGGAAGGTGGGCGAAGGCGAGACGTTGTAGGCCAGCAACGACGGCGCGCTGGCCGCGGCGATGGCCAGCCAGCCTGGCGTGCTGAGGACGGGGGTTGAGGTCGACAAGGGTGCGGCGCAGTGCGCGGAATGTCGAAGCAGCCGATGCTACCGTGGCGCACCCGGCCCGGCGGCGCGGGCGTTTTAGCGCGCGGGCCGGCGCCGCCGGGCTGGCGCCACCGGCATCACGCCGTCAGCCAGGTAAACGCCGCCCAGCATCCGTGACTGCAGGTGCAGGCTGCCGATGGCCTCTTCCAGATGCGACCACGGTGCCTGCAGCCCCTCCAGCGAGGTGACGGAGCGCAACGCCGCCGGCCACACCAACAGGTTCACCGGCAAGGCCCAGGGCGCGGCCCACTTCAGACCGCAAGCGACGACGCGGGCACCGGGCTGCAGGTGGCGCAGGACATGGTGCACGGCGTCGCGGCGGCGCAGCACGTCGTGCGTGAAGTGGAACAGCGCGGCGTCGGCCATCGTCGGCACGTCGGCCGTCTCGACCGGGCTGCACAGCAGGCTCACGTTGATCCAGCCCTGCGCTTCCACCCGCGCCTGCGCGATGGCCAGCATCTCGGGGCTCTGCTCGATGCCGATGACGTGACCGCCGGCGCCGACACGCCGGCGCAGCAGCGCCAGGCTGAGGCCGGTGCCGCAGCCGACATCGAGCACCGTGTCGCCGGGCCGCAGGCGCAGCAGGTCGACGGCCATCCGGCGCAGCGGCTCGAACAGCGCGAGTTCGAGGTCGTAGACCACCGCCCGCGCCCGGTACTGGGCGAGCGCGGCCTGGCGGTCGGGCGCCGGGCGCTGGCGCGTGAAGAAGCCCATGCTGGCGCGGCTCGCCTGCGATCAGGGGCAGGCCGCGATCACCTCGGCCACCGCCGCCGTCAGCCGCTTGCCGTAAGGCACGTGCAGGAACTCGTTCGGCCCGTGTGCGTTGCTCTTCGGGCCCAGCACGCCGCAGACCATCATCTGCGCCTTCGGGAAGCCCTTCTGCAGCATGCTCATCAGCGGGATCGTGCCGCCCTGGCCGATGTAGCCGCAGGGCGCGCCGTAGTGCGTGTTCGACGCCGCGTTCAGCGCGTCTTCCAGCCAGGGCGCGAGTTCCGGCGCGTTCCAGCCGGTGGCGCCCAGCGCGCCGGCGCGGCCGTCGGCGTGGAAGGTCACGCTGGCGTTGTAGGGCGCGTTGTCTTCGAGCAGTGCCTTCAGCTTCAGGCTCGCCTCGTTGCCGTCGATCAGCGGCGGCAGCCGCAGACTCAGCTTGAAGGCGGTGTATGGCCGCAGCACGTTGCCGGCGTTGCCCAGCGTCGGCAAACCGTCCACGCCGGTCACGCTCAGCGTGGGCCGCCAGGTGCGGTTCAGCAGGCCCTGCACGGGGTCGGTGGTGGTCGGCAGCGTGGGCCCGCCGTCGGCGCCGCAAGCCCAGGGCAAACGCTTCCACACTTCATCTTTCAGGATGGCCGCGGTGGCGGCGGCCTGCTCGATGCGGGCGCCGGGAATGTCGCAATGAAAACTCTCGGGCAGCAGCCGCCCGGTGGCGCTGTCCTCGAGCCGGTCGAGCACATGGCGCAGGATGCGAAAGCTCGACGGCACCAGCCCGCTGGCGTCACCCGAGTGGATGCCTTCGTTGAGGATCTCCACCTTCAGCACGCCGCTGACCATGCCGCGCAGGCTGGTGGTCAGCCAGAGCTGCTCATAGTTGCCGGCGCCGCTGTCCAGGCAGACCACCAGGCCGACGTTGCCCAGCCTCGGTTTCAGCACATCGATGTAGGCCGGCAGGTCGTAGCTGCCGCTTTCTTCGCAACTCTCGATCAGCCCGACGATGCGCGGGTGCGGCAGGCCCTGCGCATGCAGTGCCTCGACGGCGGTGATGGCGGCGTAGACCGCGTAACCGTCGTCGGCGCCGCCACGGCCGTAGAGCAGGCCGTTTTCGTACTTCGGCGTCCACGGCCCGAGGTCCTTGCGCCAGCCGCTGAATTCGGGCTGTTTGTCGAGGTGGCCGTACATCAGCACGGTGTCGCCGGCAGCGGCCCGCGTGGACTCGATCTCGAAGAAGATGACCGGCGTGCGGCCCTCGATGCGCACCACCTCCAGCGTCAGGCCCGCGACCTTGCGGCCTTCCACCCAGGCCGCGGCGTCGCGGATCACGCGGTCGACATGGCCGTTGGCCAGCCAGTCGGCGTCGAACATCGGGCTCTTCGCCGGGATGGCGATGTACTCGGTGAGCGCGGGCACGATGCGCTCGTCCCAGGCGCTGTCGGCGTAGGCGGCCAGCGCGGCTGATTCCTGGGTGCGGGCGGGTGCGTTCATGGCCAATGCTCCGGGATGGGTCGAGTGAGGCAGTTTAGAACCGTGCCAGCCAGCCGGTCAGCGAGGCCAGCACTTCGGCCTGTTCGGGCTCGTTGAAGATCTCGTGGAACAGCGCCGGGAAGCGCTGCGCGGTCAGCACGTCGGCCGGCGCGGCGGCGGCGAACGCCGCGCTGCCGGCGGGCGCCACGCAGCGGTCTGCTCCGGCCCAGAGCAGCAGGGTGGGCGTGCGCCAGGCCGTAGCGCGCTGCAGCGCCAGCGCGCCGCCGCCGACGATGAAACGCGCCAGCCGGAACGTGATGCGGTCGTGGTTCAAGGGGTCGTCGATGTAGGCCCGGACGACGGCCGGATCGCGGCTCACCCATTCCGGCTTCAAGCCGTTGCCCAGCGCCACGTTGGGCAGCCAGGAACCGAGCCTGTCGAGCATCATCTTCTGCAGCGCGCCGATGCCGGAGTCGAGCGCGGGCGAGGACAGCACCAGCCCATCGACCGGCCGTGACCATGCCGCCGGGCTCGGGCTCAGCGCCTCCGCGACGAACCGCGCCGCCACCGCGCCGCCCATGCTGTGGCCGAGCAGCAGCAACGGCCCGGGGTGGCTGGCGCGCACGCGGTCGATGACGAGTGCGAGGTCGGCCAGCAGGCTGTCGGGCGTGGCGAGCGCTCCGCGCGCGCCCGGGCTCCTGCCGTGGCCGCGCTGGTCATGGCCGGCGACGCGCCAGCCGGCACGGTTCAAGGCCAGCGCGACATGTTCGTAGCGGCCGATGTGTTCGCCCAGGCCGTGCACGATGAGCACGCTGCCTCTGGACGGCACGGCCTGCCAGTGTTGAAGATGCAGCTGCAGGCCGTCGCGCGTGCGGACGGGGATGTTGAGTGACTCCATGGCGACGATTGAACCATGGCCTGCAGGCTATGCTGGCCCCACCGCGCTCATGATCGAAGGTGGCTCTGCCCTTCTGCTCATTTCCCCTCGGGGGGGCGGACGACGTATTTCGTCGGCCTGGGGGCACTATTGAGGAGACTCCGATGGACAACGACTTCTTCCGCATGGACCTCGCCGACAGCGGCGTCGCCCACCTGCAGCTCAACCGCCCCGAGCGCATGAACACCTTCGCGCCGCCTTTCTTCCCGGCACTGCGCGACGCTGTGCGCAAGCTGGGCGCCGAAGGCCGGGCACGCGTGCTGGTGATCTCGTCGACCGGCAAGCACTTCAGCGCCGGCATGTCGCTCGAAGTGTTTGCCGGTGGCGGCCCGATGCCGATGCTGAACACGGCCAGCGCCCGGTCACGTCTGGCTTTCCAGGACAGCCTGCGCCAGCTGATGGCCTGCATCGACGTGCTGGAAGAAGCGCGTTTCCCGGTCATCGCGGCCGTGCAGGGCGGCTGCATCGGCGGCGCGCTCGACCTCGCCGCCGCCTGTGACCTGCGCGTCTGCAGCGCAGACGCTTTTTTCACCGTGCAGGAGATCCACATCGGCATGGCCGCCGACCTCGGCGTGCTGCAACGGTTGCCGAAGATCGTGCCGCCCGCCGTGGCGCGCGAGATGGCCTTCACCGGTGACCGGCTGGGCGCCGAGCGCGCGCTGGCCGTCGGCCTGGTGAACGCCGTGCTGCCCGATGCCGCGGCCGCGCTCGGCCATGCGATGAAGCTGGCCGCGGCCATTGCCGCCAAGTCGCCGCTGGCGGTGGCCGGCAGCAAGATGGCGATCAACTACGCCGTCGACCACCCGACCGCGGACGCCCTGCAACAGATGACGCTACTGCAGAGCGCTATCTTCGACATCGACGAGATGGCGGCGGCCATCACGGCCTGGAAGGGCAAGTCGGCTGCCGAGTTCGAATCGCTGGCGCCGGTCAGCCGGGTATGAGGGGCTCGCTCTGCGCCGAATTCCTCGCTGCCGCGTACCTGGCCGTGCGCGTCGGCACGCAAGACCTCGCCAGCGGTGGCCATGCCTCTCATTCCGATTCGAAGGCCGGGCGCTGCGCCTCCAGCGCCGCCAGCACGGCATGGGTGTCGTGCCCCAGCGATGGCGCGTTGCGCCTGTGACCACCCGGCGTACGTGACAGCTTGGGCACGATGCCGGGCACCAGCAGCCGGCTGCCGTCGCCCATCGTCACTTCCTGCAGCATGTCGCGTGCGGCGTAGTGCGGGTCGGCGGCGATGTCCGCCACGGTGTAGATGCGGCCGGCCGGCACACCGGCCAGGTCCAGCGCGGCCAGCACTTCGTCGACGCTGCGCGGGGCTGCCCAGTCACCGATCGCGGCATCGATCTGATCGGCGCGCGCCACGCGGCCGGCGTTGTGCGCCATTGTTTCGTCGTTCGCCAGGTCGTCGCGGCCGATGGTGGTCATCAAGCGCTTGAAGATGCTGTCGCCGTTGCCGGCGATCAGCGCATAGCCGTCGCGGCAGGCATAGGCATTGCTCGGCGCGATGCCTGGCAGCGCGCTGCCCGCCGGCCCGCGCACGGCGCCAAACGCGCTGTACTCGGGCAGCAGGCTTTCCATGCAGTTGAAGACCGCCTCGTACAGGGCGACGTCGATGATCTGGCCCAGGCCGCTCTTCTGGCGCTCCTGCAGCGCCATCAGGATGCCGATGACGCCGTGCAGCGCGGCCAGCGTGTCGCCGATGCTCACGCCCACGCGCACGGGAGTGCGGCCGGGCTCGCCGCTCAGGTGGCGCAGCCCGCCCATCGCCTCGGCCACCACGCCGAAGCCGGGTTTGTCGCGATAAGGCCCGGTCTGCCCGTAACCGCTGATGCGCAGCACGATCAGGCGCGGGTTGGCGGCCAGCAGGTCGGCCGGCGCCAGGCCCCAGCTTTCCAGCGCGCCGGGGCGGAAGTTCTCCACCAGCACGTCGGCCTCCAGCGCCAGCGTACGCACAGTGGCCTGCGCCTCGGCCTCGCGCAGGTCGAGTGCCACCGAGCGCTTGTTGCGCGACTGCACCTGCCACCACACCGAGGTGCCGTCCTTCAGCAGCCGCCACTGGCGCAGCGGGTCGCCGCCGGCGGGTGGCTCGATCTTGATGACGTCGGCGCCGAAATCGGCCAGCGTGCGGGCGGCAAACGGGCCGGCGATCAGTTGGCCTAATTCGAGGCAGCGCAGGCCGGCCAGCGGGCCGGCGCCGCCGCCGTGCCGGCGGGCATCGACGGATCCGAACATGCTTTTCTCCCTTCTTGCAGCGTGGAAGGCGCAGTGTAGGCCGGGCCTACTGTGGGGCGAGCGTCGGGGCGAGCGTCGGGGTAAGCTGCGACCCTCCCATGCCGCATGCTCCCACCGTCTCGAAAGCTATCGCTGAACTGGCGGCCCAGACGCCAGAGCCGGCTGACTTTTCCAGCCTGTTCGATTTTCTGCCCATCGGCGCCTACCGCTCTTCGCCCGTCGGCGTGCAGCTGCGCGCCAACCCGGCGCTGGTGCGGCTGAACGGCTACGAGACTGAAGCCGAGATGCTGGCCGCCGTGCGCGACATCGGCACCGAGTGGTATGTCGACCCGGCGCGGCGCGGGGAATTCCGGGCGCTGCTGGAACGTGACGGCCAGGTCGTCGCCTTCGTCTCGGAGGTCTACCGCCACAAGACGCGTGAGCGCATCTGGGTCAGCGAGAACGCGCACCTGGTGCGCGGCCCCGAGGGCAACATCCTGCTTTTCGAGGGCACCGTCGAGGAGATCACCGCGCGCGTGACGGCCGAGACGGCGCTGCGGCAGCACCAAGCCCGCCTGCGCGACATCGCCGAACTGGTGCCCGGCATGGTCTACGAGTTGCTGATCGCGCCCGATGGCCAGCGCCACTACAACTTCATCAGCGCCGGGGTGAAGGCCATTTACGGCGTGGACGTCGTCACCGTGATGGCGGACGGCAACCTGCTGAACCGCTTTCGCCACCCCGACGATCACTTCCGCGTCGAGACGGAAACCGCCAGGGCGGCGCGCGAAAACAGGCCGCTGTCGACCGAGTTCCGCATCCGGGGCGCCGACGGCGAACAGCGCTGGGTGCACCTCGTCTCGTGCTCGGCGCGGGTCGACGCCGCCGGCTGCCTGCGCATCGGCGTCATGACCGACATCACCCACGGCAAGCAGGCGCAAGAGCTGCGCCACGAGCGGGACCGCGCCGAGGCGGCCCGCCAGGCGCAGACGCATTTCCTCTCCTGCGTCAGCCACGAGCTGCGCACGCCGCTGAACGCCATCCTCGGCTTCTCGCAGCTGATCGCGATGACGCCGTCCACCGGCAGCCGCCAGCAGGGCTGGGTGCAGGAGGTGCTGACGAGCGGGCAGCACCTGCTGGGGCTGGTGGACGACATTCTCGACCTGGCCAGCGCGCAGACAGGCCAGCTGCCGTTCGACAGCGCCCCGGTCGACCTCGCCGAGGTGGTGGGCGAAACCTGCACCATGCTCGCCGCCATGGCGGCCGCTGGCAAGGTCGGCCTGGTCCACACGGTGCCGCCGGGACTGCGCCTGCATGTCGACCGCAAGCGGCTCAAGCAGATCAGCGCCAACCTGCTGTCGAACGCCATCAAGTACAACCGGCCCGGTGGCAGCGTGGTCGTGGCCGTGGTCGGGCCGCCAGCGGGCGGCTTTCTGCAGTTCAGCGTGGCCGACACCGGGCTGGGCATGAATGCCGAACAACTGGCCCGCATCTTCCAGCCCTTCGACCGCCTGGGCGCCCAGCGCAGCGGGGTGGCCGGCACGGGGCTGGGCCTGGCCATCTGCAAGCAGCTGGCCGAGGCGATGGGCGGCGGCATCCGGGTGAGCAGCGAGGCGGGCCGCGGCACGACGTTCTTCGTGAGCCTGCCGGTCTGCGCGGAACCGGCGGAACCGGCGCCGAACCAGCCCGCAGACCAGCCGTCTAGGCCGGCTCGAAGCTGAACACCGCCACGCTCGCCCGCAGGTTGGGCCAGCGCCGCACGACGCGGCCGTCCTGCAGGCCGAAGCGGTCGGTCACGCGCAGCCCGGTCTTGACGGCCAGCACCTCGAAGTCGGCCAGCGTGCTGACGCGGATGTTCGGCGTGTCGTACCACTGGTAAGGCAGCACCCGGGTCACCGGCATGCGGCCGCCCAGCACGTGCAGCCGGTTCGGCCAGTGCGCGAAGTTGGGGAACGCGACGATGCCGATGCGGCCGACGCGCGCCGTCTCGCGCAGCATGCGTTCGGTGTTGCGCAGGTGCTGCAGCGTGTCGACCTGCAGCACGACGTCGAAGCTGCGGTCCTCGAACAGCGCCAGCCCTTCTTCGAGGTTGAGCTGGATGACGTTGACCCCGCGCCGCACGCAGGCCTGCACGTTGGCATCGTCGATCTCGATGCCGTAACCGCTGCAGCCCTTGTGCTGCTGCAGCCACGCCAGCAACTCGCCGCCGCCGCAGCCGAGGTCGAGCACGCGGGCACCGGCGGGCACCAGGCCGGCGATGATCTCCAGGTCCTTGCGTCCTGTCATGCCGGCAACCCGAGCACGCGCTCGAAGTAGGACCGCATCACCTGGTGGTAACGCGGGTCGTCGAGCAGAAAGGCATCGTGGCCATGCGGGGCGGCAATCTCGGCGTAGCTGACGTCGATGCGGTTGTCGACCAGCGCCTTCACCAGCTCGCGTGAGCGTGCCGGCGAGAAGCGCCAGTCGGTGGTGAAGCTGACGATCAGGAAACGGTGCTCACGCGCCAGCGCGAAGGCACGCGCCAGGTCGCCGCCGTGTTCACGTGCGGGGTCGAAGTAGTCGAGCGCACGCGTGATCAGCAGGTAGGTGTTGGCGTCGAAATATTCGCTGAACTTGTCGCCCTGGTGGCGCAGGTAGCTCTCGATCTGGAACTCCATCTCCTGCGTGCTGTAGGCCAGATCGGCGGCGCGCAGCTTGCGGCCGAACTTCAGGTCCATCGCGTCGTCAGACAGATAGGTGATGTGGCCGATCATGCGGGCCACGCGCAGGCCGCGCTTGGGCACCACGCCGTGGTCGTAGAAATGGCCGCCATGGAAGTCGGGGTCGGTGATGATGGCGCGCCGCGCCACCTCGTTGAAGGCGATGTTCTGCGCCGACAGGTTGGGCGCGGTGGCCACCGCGACGCAGTGGCGCAGGCGCGCCCCGTGGCGCAGCGTCCAGGCCAGTGCCTGCATGCCGCCCAGGCTGCCGCCCAGCACGGCGGCCAGTTGCCGGATGCCCAGCCGGCTCATCAGCCGGGCCTGCGAGTCGACCCAGTCTTCCACCGTCAGCACCGGGAAGTCGGCGCCGTAGATGCGGCCGGTGGCCGGGTTGACGTGCATCGGCCCGGTGGAGCCGAAACAGGAACCCAGGTTGTTGACGCCGACGACGAAGAAGCGGTCGGTGTCGAGCGGCTTGCCAGGGCCCACCAGGTTGTCCCACCAGCCGGTCTGAGACGGCGTCCCGGCGTGGCTGCCCGCCACGTGGTGGCTGGCATTCAGCGCATGGCACACCAGCACGGCATTGCTGGCGTCGGCGTTCAGCGTGCCGTAGGTCTCAAAGACCAGCGTGTACTCGGCCAGCACGGCGCCGCTCTTCAGCGGCAAGGGCTCGCTGAAGTGCATCTGCTGGGGGGTGACGATTCCGATGGAGCCCATGAAAACCCGGCGGCGCAGTCGTGCGGGCACCGGTTGGATGGCCTCGCGCTTTAGCGGCATTTGTTGGGGCGACGCTGATCAGCGTGGCCTTGTAGCGCCCGCAATCGAAACAAATCGGCGCTTTCGGAACAAAGTATAGCCAGCCCGTGCACCCCGCATCCGAAGGCGCCACATGCTCTGGTTCTGCGTGCCGATACCGTCAGCGGGCAGTTGATGGCTGCCGGCCACTTCATCCCGGAAGAACTGCCCGGGCCCACGGCCGACGCCCTGCAGGCCTTCCTCAACGTCTGAACAGACCGCGAAACACCGCGTAACTCGGCACTCCCAGAACCGGCGCCGGCGGCTACCATCGCGCCGTTTCTGGAGGTAAACCGCATGCATGCCTGGCTGCACAGGATCGATCAGCACTTCCCCGTGCGCTACACGGTGTGGTTCCTCTGCGCGGTCGGCTTCCTGCTTTTCAGCTTCACCTACGTGGCGTTCCGCGTCGGCGGTCTTGCCGCGCTGGCCTGCCTGTTCCTCGCCGGCCTGGGCTGGCGTGACCACCGGCAGACGCGCCATTCGGTGCTGCGCAACTACCCGGTGATCGGCCACCTGCGCTTCCTGCTGGAGTTCGTGCGGCTGGAGATCCGCCAGTACTTCATCGAGAGCGACCACGAGGCGACACCGTTTTCGCGCACCCAGCGTTCGCTGGTCTACCAGCGCGCCAAGGGTGAGTCGGACAAGCGGCCGTTCGGCACGCAGCTCGACGTGAACGCCACCGGCTACGAGTGGATGAACCACTCGATGGCGCCCACCACATTGGCCACGCACGACTTCCGCGTCAGCATCGGCAGCGGCGGCAGCAGCTGCACGCAGCCATATGAGGCCAGCATCTTCAACATCTCGGCGATGAGCTTCGGCGCGTTGTCGGCGAACGCCATACTGGCTTTGAACGGCGGCGCGAAGAAGGGCAACTTCGCCCACGACACCGGCGAAGGTTCGGTCAGCCAGCACCACCGCGTGCATGGCGGTGATTTGATCTGGGAGATCGGCTCGGGCTACTTCGGCTGCCGCAACGACGACGGCAGCTTCAACGAGGCGCGTTTCGAGGCCGGCGCGCGCGAGCCGCAGGTGAAGATGATCGAGTTGAAGCTCAGCCAAGGCGCCAAGCCCGGCCACGGCGGCGTGTTGCCCGGGCCCAAGGTGACGCCCGAGATTGCAGCCGCGCGCGGCGTGCCGGCGGGCGTGGATTGCGTCAGCCCGGCCAGCCACAGCGCGTTTTCCACCCCGCTGGAGATGATGCATTTCATCGAGCGGCTGCGCCAGTTGTCGGGCGGCAAGCCCACCGGCTTCAAGTTCTGCATCGGCCACCCCTGGGAGTGGTTCGCCATCGCCAAGGCCATGCTCGACACCGGCATCCTGCCCGATTTCATCGTCGTCGACGGCGCCGAGGGCGGCACCGGTGCCGCGCCGCTGGAGTTCACAGACCACGTCGGCGCGCCGCTGCAGGAAGGGCTGCTGCTGGTGCACAACACGTTGACCGGCCTGAACCTGCGCCACCGCATCAAGATCGGCTGTGCCGGCAAGGTGGTGGGCGCGTTCGACATCGCCCGCACGATGGCACTGGGCGCCGACTGGTGCAACTCGGCGCGCGGCTTCATGTTCGCGCTGGGCTGCATACAGGCGCAGACCTGCCACACCGGCAGCTGCCCGACCGGCGTCACCACGCAGGACCCGCAGCGCCAGCAGGCGCTGGTGGTGCCCGACAAGACCGAGCGCGTCTACCGCTTCCACCAGAACACGCTGAAGGCGCTGAAGGAACTGGTGCAGGCAGCCGGGCTGCGGCACCCGGGCGAGATCACCGCCTTCCACATCGTGCGCCGCATGGCCGACAACGACGTGCGGCTGCTCGCCAACCAGCTTCCGTTCGTCAAGCCGGGCGCGCTGAAAGCGGCGATGGACGGCCGGGCCGACTGGCCTTACCCGGTGTTCAAGCTGTACTGGCCGCTGGCGCGCAGCGACAGTTTTCAGCCCGCGAGAAGCGGCAGCTTCCAGCCCCCGATGGTCGACCCGATGGTCGACCCGATGGCGACGGCGATGGCGACGGCGACAGACACACCCGTCACGGCCTGAGGGCCGGAGCCTGCTTGGCCTGGCTTGGCACTGACCGCCGCCGTCACCGCCGTCATCGACAATAGGACTCAACCACAGCCGCGCTGACCGCCGCCCCTCCCGATGGCCATTCAATGGTTTCCCGGCCACATGCACACCACCCGGCTGGCGATGGTCAACCGGCTGAAGACCGGCATCGACGTGGTGATCGAAATGCTCGACGCCCGGCTGCCCGGCGCCAGCGCCAACCCGCTGCTGGCCGCGCTGACGGCCGGCAAGCCGGCGCTCAAGCTCCTCAACAAGCAGGACCTGGCCGACCCGGCGCGCACCGCGCTCTGGCTGGAACACTACAACGCCCAGCCCGCCACCCGCGCTATCGGGCTGGACGCCAGCGAGCCCGCGCCCGCCGCCCGGCTG
>Ga0163144_10014488_pt1 | contig 16357 bp, 16 predicted proteins | sample OliLak19BULKMAT1_FD_123175 | JGI IMG/M metagenome (GOLD analysis project Ga0163144, IMG submission 123175) | Freshwater microbial mat bacterial communities from Lake Vanda, McMurdo Dry Valleys, Antarctica - Oligotrophic Lake LV.19.BULKMAT1 | ecosystem: Environmental > Aquatic > Freshwater >... | reverse complement strand
GCTTGGCCGCCTCGCGCAGGGCCGTGGCGGCCTTCGCGTCGCCGGGGGCGGCCCTCAGCGCCGCTTCCCACGCCGCGCGCGCCTCCTCCCACTTGCCGAGCTTCTGCGCGGCCATGGCGAGGCCCGTCGGGGCGCGCTGAGGCTCGAGCCCCGGAAGCACGGCGTCGCCCACCGCGACGAAGTGGTCGTAGGCTTCCTGGAACCTGCCGGCCTCGAGGGCGATCTGCCCCAGGTAGAACTCCGCGCGGCGGGCGAAGTCGCCTTTGAGGGTCTTGAGCTGGGTGAAGGACCCGACGGCGCGATCGATGAGCTTGCCCCCCCACAGGCTCAGGCCGAGGTTCTCCTCGATGAGCGCGTCCGACGGATGGGAGAACTTCAGGCGCTCGAACTCGCCGACCGCCTCGGTGAACATGCCCATGCGGTAGTACAGCTTCGCGGTCAGCATGCGCACTTCCTTATCCTCGGGATAGTGCCGCAGGAAGCGCTTGTACTCGGTCAGCGCGAACGAGAAGAGGCCCTCCTCCTGATACATGATCCCGAGGCAGTAGAAGATGCGCGGGTCGAGCGCGCCGAGGTCTCGCGCCTCCTCGAGGTCGCCGATCGCCTCCACATACATCGACCGGCCCTTCTCGAACTTCAGCGTGCCGAGCTCGACCAATGCGGCGATGTCCTGCGGATCCGCCTTGAGGCGTTCCTGGGCTGCGGCGATCTGAGACGCGACCTGGGGCGGCGTCGGAAAGTCCGCTCCGCGGCGGGGCAAAGGCTTGTCCCGCAGCATGAACGCCAGCGCCCCGAAGAGCACGACGATCGCGACGGCGGCCGCGACGGCCACGCCCCAGGCGCTGAGCCAGCCGCCGGCGGCCCAAGGGCTCCTGACCGGCTTAAGGCGGACTTCGTCGACGGCTCTTAAAGTCACCCTTCTTGATCCTCCGGGGACAGTATCTGGCCGAGCGTCAGGGGCGGCGGCGCCTTCATGTACTGCGCCACGCGCTTGCGGTCCTTGATCTCGTTGAAGCGCGCGAGCGAGACGCGCACCTCGAAGGCGTGCGAGTCGATGCCGGTGACGATGCCCGTGGCCTCGTCGCCGATGTTGTAGATCACATCGGCGTCGCACTCCGCGGCGGGCGCGAAGGCGACTGTCTTGGAGTCAACTTGGAAGCGCACGCCGTGCGCGCCGACCTCGGTGATCTTGCCCGTGACCGTCGTCTTCGGCGCGAACTTCTTGCGCATCGCGTCGGACGGGTTCGCCTGGAGCTGCTTGATGCCGAGAAACACGGGATCACCCTCCTTCTCGGGCTTGGAGAGCACCTTGACCTTGAGCTTCTGCCCTCGTTCGAACGCGCCGGGCTTCGCCGTGCCCCACGCCATGTCGGCGGGACGCACGGTTCCCTCAAGTCCGCCGATGTCGATCAAGAGCCCCTCGGCCGAGACGCGGACGATGCGCCCGATGCGGACTTCGCCTCCGCGCAGATCTTCCATGATCTTCACCTTGCGCTTGCCGGCCTCGTCCTCGAGGACGGCCTTGCGCGAGAGCACGAGCTGGCGTTTGCTCTGGTTGACCTCGATGACGAGGCAGCGCACGCCGGTGCCGATCATCTTCTCGGGCTGGCGCACGGGGCGCAGGTCCGCGAGAGAGGACGGGAGGAACGCCTGCACGCCCTGCACATCGACGATGAAGCCTCCCTTGACGGAGGACTTCACGATGCCGCGCACGCGCTGCTTCTCGGCGTGGGCCTTGGTCGCCATCTCCCAGCCGAGCTCGGTCTTCGCCTTCGCGTGAGAAAGCACGACATGCCCGGCCTTGTTGCGGCCGCCCATCTTGATGACGGGGACGCGTTGCCCGGCCTGAGGGGCGGCCGACTTGGGCGTCGCGAGGTCCTCGACGAACTCGACCAGCGGAATCGTGCCTTCGTTCTTCTCGCCCACATCGACGAGGACCGAGTCCTTGGTCACCGTGATGACCTTGACCCAGGCGACCTTGCGGTCGGCGAGCTTGTCCACCGTGGCTGACTGCTGCGCGAGAAGGGACTCCATCGTTTCCCCGCCGGTCTCAGCGGCGTCGCCCTCTTCGGGCTCCGCGGCTTCCCAGGCTTTCTCGTTGAGCTTCGTGTTCTGATCCATGATTCGGTCTCCTAGTTTATCTTCAAAGCGAGTAAATACTTTCCATCACCATCTTTGCGAATGCCAGACCGGTATCCCGATCGTCTGACGCCGGCGGCGCGATCGGCCTCCCGAAGCGCACCTCCAACGGAAAACTGCGCGGGAACTCCGCGGTGCCCAGCACCCGCACCGGCACGATGAGAGCCTTCGAGCGCGCCGCCAGGAAGGACACGCCCGCCTTCGGCGCGCGCTTCTCCCCGGGCTTGACCCGAGTGCCTTCCGGATAGATCGCCAAGCAACCACCGCGCTCGAGAACATCGAGCGCGGCCTTCATGGCCGAGGTTGCGTCGCCCTGCCGGTCGAGCGGAAAGTTTCCCGTATTTCGAAGCCACCAGCCAAGGAGGGGCTTTTCGAATAATTCTTTTTTGCCGATCGCGAACGGGCGCCGCCGAGGCGCAAGCGCCACCGACATCAGCGGAGGGTCGATGAGGCTCACATGATTGACCGCGATGATCACAGGACCCTTCAAAGGCACATTGTCCAGACCCGTCACCTTCATGCCCCATATCGCGGTAAAAAGCCCGCGCACCAGATCTTCGGACCAGATACGCACAGGAAAGTTGGCGTCGGCGGGATTCATTTTCCATGGCCATTCGCCTTGGCGCCCTTGCGGATGCGGCGCAGGATTTTCTCGGCGACCTCGTGCATGGTGAGCTTCGTCGAGTCAATGACGAGCGCATCGGGCGCCTGCTTGAGCGGGTTGATCTCGCGCTTGAGGTCGTTGAGGTCGCGCTTGAGGATCGCGGCGAGAATCTTGTCGCGGTCCGCCTCAAGGCCCGCGGCCTTTAGCTGTCGATATCGGCGGTCGGCTCGCTCCTCGGGGCTCGCGTCGAGATAGATTTTAACATCGGCATCGGGGAACACATTGGTCGTGATGTCCCGACCTTCCATGACGATGTCGCCGCCCTCGCCGAGCTCGCGCTGCAGCTTCGACAGGAACTTGCGCACGCCCGGGTTGCCGGCGACGAGCGAGGAGTTGACGCTGACCTTCTCCTCGCGGATCTGCTGGGTGACGCCCTGGCCGTTGATGAAGGTCTTCAGCGTCGTACCGCCCTCGTCGACGGGCTTAAACTCCCAGTCGAGGGCCTTCGCCAGCGCGAGGACGCCGTCGTGGTCGTTGAGATCCTGTCCGGTCTCGAGGGCCTTCCAGGTCAGCGCCCGGTACATCTCTCCCGTGTTGATGAACTTGAATCCGAGGCTCTTCGCCACGAGGTTCCCCACCGTGGACTTGCCCACCCCGGCGGGGCCGTCCATCGCGATCACGAGGCCTCGGCGGCTCTTCGTCATGCGGGCACCTTCGCGAGGACTTTCTTGAGCGCGCCGAACAGCGCCTTGTTTTGCGCGGCCGTGCCGATGGAAACGCGAATGTGATGAGTAAGACCGTACTCGTCGAGCGAGCGGACGATGACGCCCTGGCGGACGAGCGCCTTGAACAGCTCGCGCCCCGGAACCGGGCTGCGCGCGAAGACGAAATTGGTGGCCGACTCCCCCACGCCGAAGCCCATCTCGCCGAGCGTGCGCGCGACGACGACGCGCTGGGCATCGTTGACCGCGATGCCGCGCTTGACGAAGGGGCCGTCCTTGAGCGCCTCGAGGCAGGCGCGCTGCGCCGGCAGGCTCACATTGAACGGCATGCGGATACGGTCGAGCCAGCCCGTCAGCTCGGGATCGGCGACGCCGTAGCCGACGCGCAGGCCGGCGAGGCCATAGGCCTTGGAGAAGGTGCGCATCACGACGAGGTTGTCGTGGGCGCGTGCGAGGCCGGGCAAAGTCCGCGTGTAGCCCGGGATGCCCTCGGCGTACTGGAAGTAGGCCTCATCGAGAACGACGAGCGCGGTCTTCGGCACCGCGGCGAGCAACTGCTCGACCTCGTCGTGCGTGTTGTAGGTGCCCGTCGGATTATTGGGGTTGGCGACGAAGACCAGCTTCGTGCGCGGGCTCGCGGCCTTGGCCATGAGGGGCAGATCGTGCGTCCAGTCCGTCATCGGGACCTCGATGACGCGGGCACCCATCATCGAGGCCTGCTGCTTAAAACGAATGAAGCCGTGCTGGGAGACGACGACCTCGTCCTCGGGATCAAGGAAGGCCTCGCAGAGCAGGCGGATGATCTCGTCGGATCCGTTGCCGATGATGATCGACTCGGGCTCGACCTGATGGAAGGCGGCGAGGGCGGCGCGAAGCTCCGGGCTGGTGCCCTCGGGATACAGGCCGCAGAATTTCTCGGCCTTGCGGTAGGCGGCCATCGCGCGCGGCGAGGGCCCGAGCGGGTTCTCGTTCGACGCGAGCTTGACCACGGACTTGAGGCCGAACTCGCGCTGCACCGAGGCGATGGACTTGCCCGGCTGGTACGGGAACACCTCGCGCAGGGCGCGGCGCGGGGCGATCACGACGGGCTCCGGTCGAGCGAAAGAAAAGCGAGCATGCGCGCGCCGTCCTTGGCGCGGCGGAAGGAGTGATAGGCGTCCGCGTTCGTCAGCGTGCACGGCGCCGCAGGGCCGATGAATTGGGCCGGCACGCCGGCTTCAGAAAGCTGGCGGCGGGCGTCGCAATCGAGGTCTAGAAAAAGGTCGTCGCCGTTCCGCTTAAATGAGGTCTCCGGAAACGAGCTCAGCAATTCCGTTCCGACTTTGTAGGCCGCCCCGCTGATGTGAGGCGCGAACGCGGCCTGAAGCCTGGACGCCTTGGCCCCCCTCTCGACGAGGGCCGCCACGGCCTTCCCCGGCATCCCCGCCGCCATGCCTTTCCAGCCGGCATGGAAGACCCCGGCGTATTTCCCGTCGTCCGACCAAAGGTACAAGGGCATGCAGTCCGCCGTGAACACCGCGACGCACAGCCCCTCGTCCCCGGGGCCCAAGGTCCATCCATCGCCTTCAAGTCCGTGCGCTGAATGCGCGGCGCGATGGATGGTGACGCCGTGAATCTGCTTCAACAGCAACGGATCGGGAAGCCCAAGCAGGGCGGCCGCGGCCTGACGCTCGGAGTCGATTTTCATCGAACCTAATCGTCGCGTGGTGAAGCCGTGCTTGAGGCCCAGCGCACGCAGGCGGGGCTCGAGCAGGAATCCATCCTGCTCGACCCAGGCGCCGGCGGCGATCGTCGCGTTAGACAGGAGCTTTCTCCTGGGAAGGGGCGATGATCTTGCTCTTCATCGCCGGCGTGCGGCGCAGCGGCCGCACCCACTTCGTGAAGCTCGACGGCTTGAGCGAGTACTCGTGCACCATGCGCACGACCTCGCCGATGGGCTGGAAGGTCTCCCACTTGATGCGCAGGATGCGCACGCCCGCGGTTTCCATCTCGCCGATGAACTCGTCGTAGTTGCTCTTGAGCATGCGCAGGTAGTCGAGGCTGACCGCAGATTCCATCATGCGGCCGCGCGAGTTGATGCGCTTGATCGCCGTCTCCGGGCTGCAGTCGAGATAGATCATGAGCTGCGGGAACACCAGCTCGCGCAGGACCATGTTGTCGAAGAGGTCCAGGTAGGTATTGTAGTCCATGTCCGTGATGATCTTGTCGGGGTGCTGGTTGAGCATGCGCGCGAAGATCGTGTCTTCCCAGATCGTGCGGTCCTGCACGACGCCGCGGATCTTGCCGAGGGAAATGCGCGTGACGAACTCACGGTGCTGGCGGAAGCGGTGGTTGAGCAGCCACACCTGCATCATGGTGCCGTAGGTCTTCATGTCGCCGTAAAAGGGCTCGAGGTATGGATTCCCATCCACTTCCTCAAGGATGGGCTCAAAATTAAGCGCGTTGGCGAGGTCTTGCGTCAGCGTGGACTTGCCGACGCCGATGGTTCCCGCGATTCCGATATAGCCTTCAGCGAACATGTTGAAAATCCTCTCTAGGCCGGCTTGATTTCCTGCTCGATGCCCCGAAGCGCCAGCTTCAGGTCGTCGGGGCTCGACGCGGCGGCCAATACCTCGGCCTCGGTCGCGAGCCCGTCCTTGAACAGCTTCACGAGGGACTGGTTGAAGGTGATCATCCCGTAGAACTGCCCCTTCTGCAGAGCCTGGGTGATCTCGCCCGCCTTGTTGTCCTCGATCTGCTTGCGGACATGCGGCGTGTTGATGAGAATCTCGACGGAAGGCACGCGGCCGCCCTTCGTCGAGGGCAGCAGGCGCTGGCTGACGATGGCGCGCAGGCTTTCCGCGAGCTGGATGCGGATTAAGGGCTGCTGGTGCGGCGGGAACAGATCGACGATGCGGCCGATGGTCTGGATCGCGTCCACGGTATGCAAGGTGCCGAACACGAGGTGGCCGGTGAGCGCTGCGGTCAGGGCGGCCTGGGTCGTCTCGAGGTCGCGCATCTCGCCGATCAAGATCACATCCGGGTCCTGGCGCATCGCCATCTTCAGGCCTTCCGTGTAGGTGCGCGTGTCCTCGCCGATCTCGCGCTGGCTCAGGATCGCCTTCTTGTCCTTGTGCACAAACTCGATCGGGTCCTCGATCGTGATGATGTGCTCGGCGCGGTTCTCGTTGATGTAGTCGATCATCGCGGCCAAGGTGGAGGACTTGCCAGCACCCGTGATGCCGGTGACCAGGATGAGGCCGCGGCTGTTATCAGAGATCTTCTTGAGCGTCGCGACGGGCAAGCGTAGGTCCTGCAAGGACGGGATCTGCGTCGAGATGAAGCGGACCGCGAGGCAAAGGCGCTGCCTCTGTTTATAGGCGTTGACGCGGAAGCGCGCCACCTCGCCGGCCTGGAACGAGAAGTCGCACTCGCCCTTCTCCTCGAAGATCTTCTGCGCGCGCGGGGGTGCCACCTGCTTGAGCATCGCCTCGACCTGCTCGGTCGGGATGATCTCGGGAGCCGCCTGCATCAGCTCACCATCAATACGAATGTAGGCGGGGCCGCCGGACCGGACATGGAGATCCGAACCGTGCTTGTTGACGAGGACTTGCAGCAGCTCTTGGAGGGTCATTAGCGGAGTTTCCTCACTTTCATGCGCAGGTAGGCGGGCTTGGTCCACCGGTCGGTCTCGTTGAGATTCTTGAGCAGCTGCGCGTCGGACGGTTCGACCGAGTCTGCGGGAGCGGGGCGTCCTGTCCGTCCAAACTGAGATCCAGCGGGCCGGAAGCCGCGCGAGCGCTTGGACGGGAAGCCCGTCGCGATGACGGTGACGCGGATCGAGTCGCCGAGCGACTCGTTGTACACATTGCCCATCTTGAAATGGACCTCGGGGCTCGCGGTGCCCTGGATGGTCGCCACGATCTCCTCGATCTCCGAGGTCTTGAGCGTGGCCTTGCGTCCGGCGATATTGACGATGAGGCCCTTGGCGCCGTCGATGACGACATTCTCGAGAAGGGGCGAGCTCATCGCCTCGCGCGCCGCGCTCATCGCGCGTCCGGGGCCCGAGGCCTCGCCGATGCCGATTAAGGCCTCGCCCGCGTCCTTCATGACCGCGCGCAGGTCATTCATGTCGAGGTTGATCAGGCCGGGGACGGTGATCAGGTCCGAGATGGACTGCACCGACTTGCGCAACACATCGTCGGCCATGCGGAAGGCGCTGTCGTGGTTGCTGTCGGGATCGATGACATCAAAGAGGCGCTGGTTCGGGATCACGAGCAAGGTGTCGACCGACTGGCGCATCTCTTGAATACCCTGATCGGCGATCGAAGCCTTGCGCAGGCCCTCGAAGTCGAACGGACGCGTCACGATGCCGACGGTGAGCGCGCCGAGCTCCTTGGCCAGGCGCGCGACAACGGGGCCGCCGCCCGTGCCGGTGCCGCCGCCCATCCCGGTCGTCACGAACACCATGTCCGCACCCTGCAGAACCTCGCGCAGCTGGCCCTCGCTCTCCAAGGCGGCCGCGCGGCCCTTCGCCGCGTCGCCGCCGACGCCGAGCCCGCGCGTGGACTGCTCGCCGAGCTGGATGTTGATGTGCGCCTGGCACTTGCGCAGAACCTGCGCGTCTGAGTTCGCGGCGATGAGCTCCACGCCCTCTAAGCCGGCCTCGACCATCCGGTTGATCGCGTTGCAGCCCGCGCCGCCGACACCCACGACCTTGATGACCGTGCGCTTCTCGTCAAATTCTTCCGCGAGCTGTATTCTCAGAAAAGCTCCTGGAGCACGGCGGAGATCTTGCGCATCCACAGCGGCTTCTGGCGCTTGACGGCGCGCCCGTCGCTGAGGCCCCAGCGGGGCTGGGTGCCGTAGAGAAGAAGGCCGAGGGCGGTCGAATACACCGGCGAAAGCCACTTCTCTTCCGAGTGCACCATGTCGGGATGCGGCACGCCAAGGCGCACCGGCACGCCCAGGATCTGGTGCGCGGCCTCGATGGTGCCGCGCATGAGCGAGCCGCCGCCGGTGAGGATCGCCCCGCCGGGCGCGATCACATCGGCGTAGGATGAGTTCTGCAGGTCATCGGCGACGACGGAGAAGATCTCCTCGACGCGCGGGAGGATGATGCCCATCATGGTGCTCGTTTTAATACGCAGCGGCGTGCGGCCGTCGATGCCGTGGCAGTCCACATCCGCGTCGCCGTTGAGCAAGGAGGGATGCGCGATGCCGTGCTCGATCTTGATGCGGTCGGCCGTCGCGATCGAGGTCTTAAGTCCCACGGCAAGGTCGCGCGTGATGAAGTCGGAGCCGAGCGGGATTTCCTTGGAGTACTTGATCGCCCCCTCGCAGTACACGCCGATCGACAGCGACTGGCCGCCGAGGTCGATGAGCACCGAGCCAAGCTCCTTCTCCTCGGGGGTCACGAGTAACTCGCCCGCGGCGAGCAGGCCGTACACCGGCTCGACGACCTGGAAGCCGGCCTGGCCCACGGTCTTCATGATGTTGTTGAGATGCGCGCTCGACGCGGTCACGATGTGCACATCGACCTCGAGCAAGGAGGCTTCCATGCCGACCGGGTGCGGCACGCCGCGCTGGCGGTCCAGCGAAAAGCCCTGCGGCACGACATGCAGGATCTCGCGGTCGGAGGAGAGCGGGATCGCCTTCGCGGAGCCCACGACGGAGTCCACATCCGCCGCCGTGATCTCGCGGTCGGTGCGGGCGATGTTGAACGCGCCGCGGTTGTTGAAGGACTGCAGGTGGCTGCCGCGCACGCCGAGCCAGACCTGAGAGACCGTAGCACCCACGGCCGCCTCGGCTTCCTCGACGGCCCGCGTCGCCGCGGCGGCCGCCTCGAGAATGTTGATGACGACGCCGCCCTTCACGCCGCGGCAGACCACGCTGGCGCCGCCGAGGACCTTGACCGTGCCGGTCGCGGTGTCGGGCGCGCCGATCAGGCAGGTGATGCGACCGCTGCCGACATCGAGTCCCGCCACGAGCTCCTGCTTGGTCTGCCTTTTCATCATCGTTTCCCCAGTTGCGGCACGGCCGGCTTCAGCAGAACTTTTCCGTCTTCGAACCAGCGCAGGTCCGCAGAGAACGCGCCGGGCTCCTTCGACTTGGCGTCGGCCACGGCCTCGGACAGGCGCGAGAGCTTCTCCCTCGTCCACTCGAGGCGGCCCCACTGGACGACGGTGCCGTCGGCCAGCAGCGCCTCCCAGCCGTCGTCACGCGAGCCGTAGGCCATGCGCGTCAGCGCCGCGGGGAACGCGCCGGCCGCGGTGAGCGTCGGCCACTCGCGCGCGAGCGCGGAGAGCTCGCCGGCGGGGGCGCCCTCGACCTCGACGGTCGCGCCGGTCAGCATGAAGGCGCCCTCGGGCGCTATGAACACGAAGCCGTCGTCGCCGAGGAAGCCGGCGGCCTTGCCGTGCTTCGTCGCCGCGGCGACGGCCCGGCGGACGGCGAGCGTCAAGGTCGCGGTTTTCTCCGTCCAGTTGCGGCGGACGGAAACCTCGGAGATCGAAGGGAACTTCGCCTTGAGCGCCTCGGCTTTGTCGCCCGCCGTGCCGGGAAACGAGTCGGCCGCGGCCTGCGCGAGAGAGCGCAGCGGCTCGGGCCCTTCGACAAGCGCGGTGTCGTCGGCCCGCGCCGCCGAGACGATGGGCAGGCGGAAGTCGGCCGCGAGCTTGCGCACCGTGACGAAGGCGACGGCGCCCAGCGCCGCGACGGCCGCGAACGCGGCGGCGACGCGCACGCGGCGGGCCTTGGCCTTGGGTCGGGCGACGACGCGGAAGCGGCGCCGGTGGCTCGAGCTATTCACCGACGATCCTCATCTCGAGCTCGAGCGCTACACCGCTGGCTTCGCGGACCCGCTCCGAGATGAGGTCGACGAGAGCGAGGACATCGGAGGCTTTGGCCCCGGCGAAGTTCTCGATGAAGTTGGCGTGCATCGGGGAAACGCGCGCGCCGCCGACGGCATGGCCCTTCAAGCCCAATTGCTCGATCATTTGCGCGGCGAAACGACCGGGTGGATTTTTAAAGGTGGATCCCACATTATAGGTATGGATGGGCTGGGTTTGGAGGCGCTTCTGCTGCTGTCGCACGACGATGGCCATTATATCAGCTTTGACCCCGCGCTTCAACCGGAGCAGCGCCGATAAAATGAGCGATTTTCCGAGATTACTAGAACGATATTTGAAGTCCAGCGCGTCGCGGCCGAGCGTCCGCGGTTCGCCGTTCGCGTCGAGCGTTTCGATCTCCTCCACGAACGGCCCGATCTCCCCTTCCCGCGTCCCCGCGTTCATGACCAAGGCGCCGCCCACGCAGCCCGGCACGCCCACTATCGGCTCGAGCCCCGACAGTCCCTTTTCCGCGCAGCTCACGACCAGCTGAGGCACGCGGACGGCCGCGCCCGCGCGCACCAGCTCCGGCCCCGGGAACTCGATTTTCTCGAACTCGCCGCCGAGCGCGAGGACGAGGCCGCGCACGCCGCCGTCGCGCACGAGAAGGTTCGAGCCCCAGCCGAGAAAGAACACTGGGACCCCGGCGGCGCGCGCGATCTTCAGCGCCGCGGAAGCGTGGGCGCGGGTGCCCGCCGTGACGAAGGCGTCGGCGGGGCCGCCGATCTTGAAGCTCGTGTGCTTGGCGAGCGGCTCGTTTCGGAGCGGCGACAGCCCCGCGCGATCGAGCTCCGAAATCAAGTCCATGTGAATTTTTACCAATTTTGAGAGGTGCCAGGGCCTCTATAAAGATCCCATTTGGAGTCACCAAATTTTTTGAGTCAACTCCGAAACAGCTTATATCTACTCGAGTCGTTTTTAACTCTTCCCGGGATGAGTTGGAAGACGCCGACGCAACTGATCCCGGGATCAGCTGCAAAGCTCCGGCGAGACTGATCCCGGGATCAGTTGCAAAGCTCCGACGAGACTGATCCCGGGATCAGTTGCAAAGCTCCGACGAGACTGATCCCGGGATCAGCTGCAAAGCTCCGGCGAGACTGATCCCGGGATCAGTTGCAAAGCTCCGGCGAGACTGATCCCGGGATCAGTTGCAAAGCTCCGACGAGACTTTTATGGGGAAGAGGTCAACTCAGGGAAGAGTTGGACTGCCTCGGAGAGTCCCCCAAAAAAGTGACGCCAAACGGGCCGATCCCTTCCGGGCAGCACCTAAATCGCGGGAGGGCCCTTACCTGTTATTATTCCGCAATGCGCTTATGCTATTCTGCCCGCCATGGACGGAGCCTGGGTGGACCGCCTCGAACGCCGGCTCGGATTTTTGGCCGTTCCCGGGTTGCCGGGCCTGCTCACCGCGATGACCGGGGCGGCCGCATTGCTCGCCGCGTCCAAGCCCGAGTTCGTCGAGGCGCTCGCCCTCGATCCGGACGCCTTCCGCCGCGGCCAGGTCTGGCGCGCCCTCACCTTCCTGATCGTCCCGCCGCAGTCGACCATACTGTGGATGCTGCTGTGGCTCGCGATGATCTTCGCCGTCTTGAGCGCGCTCGAGTCCGCGTGGGGCGAGTTTAAGCTCACCGTGTTCCTCGCGATCGGCGCGGTGATGTCCACGCTCGCAGCGCTCGCGACGGGCGGCATCGGCGATAACGGGCCCGTGCACCTGGCAAGCTTTCTGGCGTTCGCGCGGCTAGCACCCGACCGCGAGGTCCTCGTGATGTTCGTGCTTCCCGTCAAGCTGAGATGGATCGCCGCGGTCGCGGCCGCCTTGACCGCGATCCAACTTCTCGGCGGCGACACCGCCTCGCGCGCGCGCCTGCTCGCGGGGCTGTCCGCCTACCTCATCTATTTCGGCGCGGGCCATTGGCACGACCTCAAGCTCGCGTGGCGGAGAAGAGGCCAGCGATGAAGTCCCTGGCCCTGGCGTTCCTGCTCGCCTCCGGGAGCGCCGGCGCCGCGTCCGTCAAGCTGTTCGCCTTCGACGCGAAGGGCGAGGCGCTCGACGCCCAGGCGCTCGCCAAGCGCCTGTCGCGCGCCGACGAGAAGGCGCCCGACCTCGAGAAGCTCCCTTTTTGGGCCGTGCCGGTCGACGGGAAATCCCCGAAGCAGCGCGTGATTTTGTCCCAGCAGGGCAAGCTCGTCCTCGCGACCTGGGACAAGGCCGAGCGCGTACGCTTCGAGTTCGTCTGGCCCGTGGACGAGGACGGCTACAATGCCGTCGGCGCCGACAAGGGCGGCCCCGGCTTCGGCGACGGCGAGCTCGTCTTTCTCGACGAGGAAATCGCGGTCACGCAGTACGCCCGCTTCAAGGAATCCTGGAAGCGCCGGCTCAGCGACTGGCAGCCCCTGTACAAGCCGGGCAAAAAGGCGAAGCTGCTGGCCGACGCGGCGAAGGACTCTATGGCGGAGGCGGCCGCCCAGAAGGAAACGCCCGCAAGAGTCGCGGCCTACCGCCGGGCGCTGCAGAACACCGCGCTCGCCTGGGAGAAGATGCTCTTCGAGCACGGCCTGCAGCACGCCCTCGACGAGCGCCGCGCGCCGGGCCTGCGCTTCGGGCTCACGCTCGATGAGAGCCTGCTCAAGCGCCTCGATGACCTGGAGTGGATCGCCGAGGCCGTGCGCCGCTCCGGGGCGGACTGGGTGCGGCTCGTGTTCCGACCGAACTCGACGGACTTCCTGTACTCGTCGCTGCGCTCCTTCAACGAGTACGATGGCGTCGTCGAGGAGCTCACGAAGAACAAGATCAAGGTCATGGGCTGCGTGCTCGACGCCACGGCGTGGCCCAAGACCATGACGCCGGAGCTGTACGCAGAGCGCGTGAAGAATCTCGTCCTCCATTATCGCGGAAAGATCTCGAGCTGGGAGGTCGGCACCGAGCTCAACGGCGACTGGCTCGGCGGCGCCAGCGCCCCGTTCTCGCCCGAGCAGGTCTACCGCACCTACACGGCGGGCGTCAACAAGGTCAAGGAGCTCGATCCGGATCTCGAGACCGTCGCGACTTTATACGCGTGGGAGGAGACCGCGCCGGACCGGGAGCACGCGCTCTCCGGCTGGATTCCGACGCAGGTCAAGCGTGGCTTCGGCCGCAACCTCGATGTGGTCGGCCTCAGCATCCAGCCCGAGGAGAACCCTCTCGGCATGGGCTTCGAGCGCGCCTTCGACGCGACGGGCGAGGCGCTCCCGCGCCAGAAGCTGATGATCTCGAGCCTGGGCTATGTCGAGAAGGAGGAGCTCAAGGGCTACTGGTGGCTGGCACCCGACGACGCCGACGGCGCGCGCAAGGACATCGCGATCCTATACACGACGGCTTCATGCGCGATGCCGCGCTCGCTGTGCGGCGGCTACTGGTGGCAGACGCTCGACCAGATGCTCCCCCCCGGCCGACGCAAGGCCACCGACCTCTACAAGGTCTGGCGCCGCACCCTCGACCAGCTCGGCCGCCGCGAAGAAAAGAACTAGGCCGCGTGGTCTTTTAGGTATAATGAACCTTCTTCGCGAGCCGGTAGCTCAGGGGTAGAGCATGTGCCTTTTAAGCATGGGGTCGTGGGTTCGATTCCCACCCGGCTCACAGATTTAGATTTTCGCCTCCATCGTCTAACGGTTAGGACGCGGCCCTTTCAAGGCTGAAACACGAGTTCGATTCTCGTTGGGGGCATGTTTTTCGAATGCGCTTCAGCGGTTGTAATTGGTCCACAGCAACGGCACGCCGGTCGGCGTCTGCACTTGCCCGGAGCTTTCCGCGGAGATGAAAAGCTCGAAGCTGTGCAAAGGCGTGACGGTCTTCAAAGTCCCGGTGAGATCATCGTCGACGCTCAAGGCGCCGATGTTCTGCGGAGCGGCGTCTTTGTTCGCGCGCGTCCAGACGACATAGTTCTGGGCGGGCGGGGTCAACTTCTGAGGGTCCGCCAGATGCTTAACCTCGAGATCGATGCTCGTATTGTCGTTGGTGGCCTTTTTGAATTTCACTTGGCCCTGCGCCGCCGGATTAGTCGGGCTGGTGCTCATCGGGCTGACGCCGCTGCTGAAGAGCGCGCACCCTGAAGCGGCCGCGCACGAAACGAACGCCGCAAGAATGATCGATTTGGTTTTCATCATTCGATTGTACTCGCCTGCGGAGCAACGGGCCATTTAGGCTGGGTAAAGGCCGCGGGACGATTCTACGACCGTTGGCCTATTAAATGGCGAGGCCGGATGTTCTTGAAAGAAACTCACCCCCTCGGTTAAGTTTCCCTCTTGAAGCATCCGGCCAGGGCCGGTCGGTTTTATCAACCTTCCGGCAATTTCAGTATAGCCCCCGCCCCGCGCGCTGTCCAGTCAAGTATTTATCAAACCTTACCGACGGACGGACCGCGGATCGGGCGCGGAGATCTCGCGCACGCTCATCTTCTTGTACAGCAGGCCGTTTTCGCCGACGCCGTCGCTGCGAAAGTAAACCGCGGCGTTCGGGCGCCCGGTCTCGGAGCCCGGTCGCGCGTTGTCGGCGGTCAGGCGCAGCGCCGGATCGACGCCGGGCCGGCACGGCTTGCCGCCCACGCCGAAATTCGCGCCCGTGTCCTCGAGCTCGTTGACCTTGGTCCAGGTTCCCCCGTTCGCGCCGTCCGTGAGGTCGAGCCAGCTCTCGAGCTTCACATTGCCGTTGGGGAGATCGTAGACGACGAGCTTGTAGCCGATCCAGGTGCGGTACGGCATGCCCCGCCAGACGGCCTTGTTCCTCGCCGGCTTGGAGTTCGGGTGCCTCGTCTCCTTATGGAAGTCGATGTGCCCGTCGTAGCGGAAGCGCGCTCCGTTGCCGCGGCTGTCGCAGGAGTTGATCTTCTCGGACGCGCCGATGGCGCTGTGGTTCGTGCGGACGACGCACACGATCCCGCCCCAGGGGACGCCTCGGTCGGCGACGCGGTACGCGTACACCGTGGACTCCACATTGCGCCAATCGTGGGCCCGCTCCGGATCGTGGAGGTACATGCGCACGGTCGCGCCGGAGGCCGCGAGCACGCCTTTCCCGTCCACGGCATAGGTCCCGTTGCCGCGTCCGCGATACCAGGGATCCAACGGGTCAGCCTGGCCCGCGCCGAAGGTGCGGGCCAGGCCGTTGTCCCAGGTGCTGACCCAGGCCTTGCCCTCCGCCGCGGTCGGATACAGCTTCCGGATTCCGAAACGATCGGGGAGCTCCTGCGCGAAAGAGGCGGAGACGAGCCCGAGCGCCACGGCTACGAAGACTGTCATGCCGCTCAGGCGGTGATGGGCCGCGACACCTCGCGCACCACCTCGCTGGTCACCTCGGCCGCGCACTTGCGCGCAATGTCGGCGAGCGAGACGATGCCGCAGCAGCGGCCGTCGCCGTCGACGACGACAACGCGGCGGATGCGGCGCTCTTCGAGCACCCGGCAGCAGTCCTCGAGGCTGGTCGTCGGCGTCACCGACACGACGCAGCGGGTCATGCAGTCGCGCGCGGTCATCTCCAGCGGGTTGCGTCCCTGGCCCAAGGATCGGCACACGATGTCCCGGTCCGTGATGACGCCCAACGGTTTGCGCTCGGCCAGGCTGTCCACGACTGGAAGCTCCCCGATGTCCTGTCCGCACATGATACGAGCCACCTCATCCAGGCGGATGTCCGGCGTGCAGCAGACGGGATTCTTCGTCATGATCTCGCTAACCTTCATGGGTCCTCCAATGAGGACTTTCATCCTAACCCAATAACCAGGTTTCCGGCCATGGTCGCGGGTCAACGGTGATGTACAGGTCTCGTGAAGGTGCGGCCGTCATCGCTATATAAGGGAAGCTCGGGCCCGAGGCGGTCGAATTCGTCACGGCGAGTTCAGAAAATATTCAAAGCGCCGCAATCGACTCCGCGCGCGGCAAGTCCTAGCATGCCTCCGGCCGTCATTCATGTCATTTCAAGGAGGCAGCATGCCCGAACTCATCAGCAAGAAAGTGGTCGCGATCGAATACCCGCGCCACGAAGAAACGATCACTTC
>Ga0163144_10014487_pt1 | contig 16357 bp, 21 predicted proteins | sample OliLak19BULKMAT1_FD_123175 | JGI IMG/M metagenome (GOLD analysis project Ga0163144, IMG submission 123175) | Freshwater microbial mat bacterial communities from Lake Vanda, McMurdo Dry Valleys, Antarctica - Oligotrophic Lake LV.19.BULKMAT1 | ecosystem: Environmental > Aquatic > Freshwater >... | reverse complement strand
TTGATCTGATTGAGGTCAAAGCAAAATCTTTTGATGATTCATTTTTAAATAAGAATGGAACTATTCTGGCAGGATGGTTGCCCTATCTGCATGATATCGCTTTTCAAAAATATGTTTTAGCAAATGCTTATCCTCAAATAAAAATTGATAGCTATCTGATGATAGTAGATGAGAATACAAAATGTCCGGTGGATGGATTAAATCAAAAATTTAGAATTGTGCGGGATGAAACTTATCGTACTGGGATTAAAGTTTCAGCGAGTCTAACGAAGGAAGATCTAAAAGTTGAAGTTGTGACCAAGGTGCCGGTCGATGATATGATTGATTTGATATTTAAGGATGGAAGTTTTAAAGAGCAAATTGCCGCGCTTGCTATTGCTTATGAAAATGATCAGAAAATAGTTTCGCCGATTGGTAGTCATTGCAAGGCCTGTGAATTTCAATGTTCAAAAGAAGATCAGAGTAAGGGATATAAAAGTGGATTTCAAGAATGCTGGAAGATGGCGCTTGATTGGGATGATGCAGATTTTGCATCAAAGACAGATGGCCTGCCTGGGATTTCTGCTAGTGAGCGAAAATGGCTGCAGGTGGAGAAAGTTCGAAAAAATCATTCCGCGCCATTTATTGATATTGCAGGTTTGAAGACCGAGATGGATAAATGGAAATTTCCACTGAATTTTATAGATTTTGAAACGACCATGGTGGCGATTCCTTTTAATCAGGGAAGAAGACCTTGTGATGCGATTGCTTTTCAATTTTCTCATCATATTGTTCATGAGGATGGGAGAGTGGAGCATGCGGCTGAATATTTAAATGTTAATGTTGGCGAATTTCCCAATTATGATTTTGGAGGAGAACTTAAGCGTCAGCTGGGCAACAGCGACGGCACCATTTTTAGATATTCTCCACATGAAAATGCTTTTCTTAATCATATCTATCGGCAATTAACAGAGGACGCGGCCGCGCGATTCGCTGGGGAAGGCAAACGAGCGATGGTGGATTTGTGGTTAATGGTTAAAAGGTATTACTGCGATCCCTTGCCAGAGAAGTAAAACTACTTAGATCTTCGGCCAGTAATTAATGAAGTCAAAAATGAAATGACTGCCATGACTAAGAAAACTACGATAAGAATTCTGCCAATTTCCATTGAAATTCCTGCGATACCGCTGGCACCTAAAACGTAAGCGATAATTGCTAGGATAAAAAAACTAATTGCTGCTCGCATCATATGAACTCCAGATTATTATTTTGATTTATTTTTTTGTATGACTGCCATTAATAATGAACCAACGGTTATACCTGCAGCGGTGGCAAGGATGATTTCGGCGATTGTGCTAACTTCTCTTCCTGTCTTTGTGATTACATCATCTAATTTTTTTTCAACTTTCATTGCATTCCTCTTTGGTTTTGTTTCTAGTTTATGTCGTATAAAGCAATATTGTTGCCGTGGCCGAAGTAGTGTTTTGGTGGGGTTGATGGGTATTAAATGGATGTGGCGTTCGTAAATTACACTTCTTCGCAGTAAGAAAAGTAAGAGTTATATTTCTCCTCGCCCCCATGTCCATATTAACCACATCGCTCGATCAAAGCACAACATTTTGCATTTCAAGTTAGGCATTGAATGTGCAATATAGGAATTAAGGATCTAGTTTCTTCAAAGGAGAGAAAATGAAACGAGTACATAAAACAGTTGAAGCAAAACATAAAATTAAAAGAAATATGCCACAGAAAAGTTTATTCGGTATCATTGTAAAAAAGGCCAGTGACCTGTTCAAGCAATTTAAAACCCATATTTAGGAGGATCTATGAAAGACAAGCACCAAGAAAGACAGTCTGAACAAGACAAACAAAGAGAAATTAAACGCGATAGAGATTCGCAAACTGACCGTGATTCTCGTGATCGTAAGAAAGATCGATCACCAAAACTTCCAGCTACAGACGAATAATGATTAAGGCCGGTTTTAAAACCGGCCTTTTTGTTAAGAGGATAATTATCAAGGGCGCTAAAAGTTTAGCAAAATATATTTTAGGTCTGGAAAAAAAATATTGCCAGGCCCTGTAAGAATTTGATTTAAAATCCGCGATGGCACTGACCGATTTTCCTCGTCTGGTCGCCGGCCCTCATGGATTTCAAACGGTGCTGGGGTTGATTTTGAAACTATTCAGATCGTCATGAAGAAAATGGGCATCTTGTAGGTGCCTTTGATTTTCTTTTCATAATTTAATATACCGCTGAACTAATATCACTTTTATTGGAATTACATCCCCATCTTAAAACTAATTTTTGCTCCAGTGGCGGCAATCACTTTTAAAAATAAATCGCAGGAAATGCCTACTAGTGCACCATTTTTTATGGCCGATACTTTAGAACGAGCGACACCGGAGCGTTCGACTATGTCATTAACCGAAAATTTAGATTTTGCGATGGCCTCATAGGCCAGTTGTGAGAGTTTTTTTTTGTATTCCATAATTTTAATTTCAGATGGTGTTTCGATGCCTAATGCATGTGCCAGTTCATTTGGGTTTTTTGTAGTGATGAATTTTTTAATCTTCATTTTATATCTCTTTTACTAGTGTCGCGAGTTATTATGTTTTGTCCCTTTAAAGGGACGTCGTCAAGTTCTATTTTTTTTATGGGGATACTTATAAGTCATAGTAATTTGATATGAACTTAAATGTATAGGTAAAAAAATAAATTCCAAACTAGTGCCAATATGCTATAAATTTTCATGCAAAATTTTGAAAATAACGACTTAGTTAAACTCGCTACAACGACGATGCCCTTTGGTAAATACAAGGGGACGCTGCTGGTTGATTTGCCCGAGGCTTATGTGGTTTGGTTTTATGAAAAAGGTTTGCCGTCAGGAGAGCTGGGGAAATTGCTGGGACTTTTGTATGAAGTGAAATTAAATGGTCTGGAGAGTTTAGTGCGGCCACTTCGAGAATTAAGTTTATGAAAGGTATTATTATTGTCAAGCCACTGGAATATAATCTTGAGGCCATGGGTGAGAAGTGGCGCCAAGGTGAGAAAATTAAGGGAACACTTAAAATTAAAAATCATGGGACAGAAGTTGTCACGTTACCGTTTCTAAAAATTGCACTTGAAAGCGGAAATTACAAAAAAGTTAAAGCTAAAGATCAAAAGGCCTGGGAAGAATTATCAAAAAATCTTCTCGCCGAAAATATTTCTATTCCAGCTGGTGCTTCAATCGAATTTCCTTGGGAATTTTTAATTGCGGAAGATTGCCGCATTACTGATAAAGATGGCAGTGTTTATTTAACGTATTTTTCCAGTGATGAGGCATGGCCAACGGGGAATATTGAATTAGTCATTGAACCTAAAATACTTCTGCTGCAATTTCTAGAGGTTTTCGAAAACTTTTTGCGCTTTAAAGTGCAGGCACGAAAATTTTCTAAGGGCATGGTAGAATTTAAAATGACTGCGCCTAAATCGCGCGATTTTGGTCATGTTGATTCACTAACTTTGCGCATGAAAGAAGTACAGAAAGAACTTTTTCTTGAATATCATTTTATTGTTTCAGTGCTCGCGGTAGTTGATAGTAATATGATTGCGAGTAAAAAAACTAATATAGTGGAGCAAAAATTAAATTCTAAACAATACTCTATTTATGGTGATTCGATTAATCAGGATTTTGTGGTGAGTTCAATTCAGTCTGTGCTAAATGAGATAAAACCCAAAATACAGTACTAGGTCACTATTTAAATACAATTTTCCGCGCCAGCGCGGAAATCGATCTTGCCATTTTTGATTTCATTTTTTTGAAACATAGTCACCATCTATTTATATATTTCAACGACTTAACTTTTACAAATTTTTCAATAGATTGCTTATATCTTTTATGAAAATGCAAAGTTGGTAAATTTCCCAACTCTGTGTTATATTCATGGAGGTAGCTTGTGTTAATTCGGCCGAAGGGTCTTGCGCTTGTTGAATGCAGTTTGATTTTTAACCAAAGCGAGTATGAAAAAGTAGAAATAGACCTTGATCATGTGAATAAGTTTCGTCGCTCAAACTTTGAAGCTTATCAAGTTTACTTAATTTTAGAGCATTTAATTAAAGGTGTGCATTTAGAAGCAAACGATAAAAAAGAATTTGGTGACGTGTTTTGTTATTATTTTGTCGTAACCGGTGAAGCGAAAGGAAAATATTACAAAGTAGTTTTTTGTATTTGCAGTGATAGACCAAATGCAATCGGAGTGATCACATTATATCAATTAAAAGGAGTCTAGAATGAAAAAAAGTATGAATCCATATGACATTGACATTGAAAGCTTGGGTGAATCAAAACCAATTACTGATTCGCGAGAAATTTTGAAGTTACAATTATCTGGAATATTTGTTAAAGAGACCAGGCATTTAAGTACAAAGGAAATAATTTCAAAAACAAAATTAGACAAGTCCGACCTTTCACGAATTTATGTAATGGATGTAAAACGCTTTTCCATTGAAAAATTTATTTCGCTCTTAAGTGCAATTGGTTATTGTGCAGAATTTAAGGTAAAGAAGAAAAAGTAGAGTGAAGTATTAAAACCTTACCCAGATAAAAAATTAATCTAAAACTTCCGGATTCCTAAAAATAATCACCGCCACCATAACTTTCGCCAAATAATTCTTAGATCCCTCATATCCTCTACGAATAAGCGTCCAAGCATCACGTGAACCAGTTTTTAAAATGGCCTTTCTCACATTCGCTTCGCCCAGCGAGAAGCCAATCATTAAATAGTCGATGGTTTGATTTCAAATAGCGCATGGCCGCATCAGTTTCTAAATTCACGTTTAATCTCTCATCAACTTGAATTGAAGCTCTGGCGCTAATTGTTCCTACATCCTGGCCCAATAAAATTGCCAAAATTAACGCGCAAATGGAGCACTGCTCTTAAAAAGTATCACGTACCAATAGCGTCTGGCTTATGTTTAAATAGAAAAATGTCAAAAAGCCTAAAACAATTTATACAAATCTTAAAAAAATCTCACAACATCGCTTGGCACGGCAAGAGCAGTTTTTTGCCCCTTTTCATTATTTTGGTTATTTTAGGCCATGTAGAATTTATTAATAAATTACTTGGTATACAAACGGGTGAGAATGCAAGTGTGTGGCCCACGATCATTTGCGCAGCAATAAATTTGATTATCACCGCACAAATTATTTTATGGCAAAAAAAATCTAATTCTAAAGATGAAGACGGACTCTTGTATAGCGTTCCGGCCTTTTTGCTCTACAGTCTTTATTATTCATTTCTTTTTATCGCCGGAGGGGCGCTCTTGATACTGCCTGGTCTCTATGTCTTAGTTTATTTTTTCTTGGCGCCGATTATGGCAGTTTTAGATGACACAAATGAAGGAAATTATTTTAAACGCAGTAAAGCTCTGGTGCAAAAAAATGTAGGCCTGGTGGCGATTATTAGTATACTCACACTGCTCTTGGAACTTTTGGGTTATGTCACTGAAGGGGCAGGATTATTAACTCCTGTAGCGGTGATGGTGGATGGTTATTTAACTATTGTTCTGACCATCGCATCGGTCGAAATTTATTATCTTTTAAGCGAGAGTTAATCCACCGGTAAATTTTCTAAACGTTTTTGCGCTTTTTCTTTTTCATTTAAAGAAAAATTAAAATCATAGACTGAGCTTTCCCAGTCACCATACATAGGATTTGGAATGATAATATATTCGGTGCCAAATTTATTTTTTTCAAGTAACACTAATTTTTTTCGCTCACTACTAGATTTTCTTTCATAAATGTCGCTAAAGTCGATCAGGTTGTCACCAATCTGCATAGCGATGCGATGAGTTTTCGCGATTTCATTTCGGTGAAAAGCTTTAGCGCGATCTGCACCTTCTTTAAGTAATAAAAAATCTTTTTTTACCGGAAGGCCCAGTGCTTTTAAATTGATTTCGCTGTCGGTGAATTCTGCTGTTTTGCGATTTGATAAATAAACAATTTCATAACCTTTTTTGCTAACATAATTTAAAAATTCTACCGCACCGGCAATCGCTGTTGATTTTCTTGAGTGCACCCATTGCGTCCAGCTTTCAGCAGAATGACTCTCGCCTAATTTGGCCAGCTTATTTTGATAAGCAGTATTGGATAAAATTGTTTCATCTAGATCCACAATAATGGCGGATTTTTTACTGCCATGTTTTTTGAAATCCTCATCAATTTTAAAACGCGCTAACTGATAAGCTTGAATTTGTAGCGCCGTTACCTCAGCAGATTGTTGCCATACAAGCGCACCCACTTGATATTCTGTGCGATGTTTTGCAGGGTGATGTGAGCAAGCGCTAAGAAGAATAAGACTGAGAATGGCCAATTTTTTCATACTGCCCAGAGTATCATTAAAAGAAGAGAGGCACAAGATTGCTAGGCGCGAAATTGATTCCTTTCCTTTTGTGCACATGTTGTATACTATCGCTTACTGAGTGCCGGGCCTTTTGCTGCCTTCCTCACCTTTGAGAGCGTCGGTGCAAGAAGCGCTAGCTACTAGAGAGAGAGAATCATTTTTTTCATAAAATCTCCTTTGTTTACTTCCTGAAAATAGAATAACCTTGGGATTTTGAAGTCATATGGAGGCAACGTGATATTCTCTCCACAAAAGATAGCGATGCAACAAAATATAAGTGGTCATCTTCATACCATACTGGGTGTTTTTGCTCCTACGCCTAGGCTTGAACAAAAAAATATTTCGCAGAAAATCTTAACTTTAGATGATGGCGATCAACTCTCACTGCACGTGATTGTGGGAACTAGCAATACTGTCGTTTGTTTATTTCACGGATTAACTGGCAGTGTGAATTCACCCTATATGAAAAGTACTGCGGCGCTGGCACAGGCACAAGGCCACTCAGTTGTAATGTGCAATCATCGTGGTTGCGGCGATGGTATGTTTTTGGCCCAGCACCCTTATCACTCGGGCAGTGCTGGCGATATTGCAGCAGTCTTGAAATGGACCAGAGAGCATTTTGCGCAAAAAAAAATTTCAGCGATTGGCTTTTCCCTAAGCGCTAATGCGTTACTGCTTTTGCTCTCAGATAAAAAGTTCGAACATTTAACTAAACCCGATGCGGCCATTGCCGTTAATGCTCCCATTAATCTGGCCGGTTGTGCCCAAATGCTTAAAATGGGTTTAAATCGTTTCTATGATCGCCATTTTGTTTCTGCCCTTAGAAAAAATATTTCCGCGCGCAGAGTGCAAGGCGTGATCAAAAATAATTTTAAAATTCCAGAAAATTGCACGCTTTATGATTTTGATAAGCATTACACGTCCCCTGCGGCCGGATTTAAAAATCGCGAAGAATACTATCATCAATGTTCAACTCATGGAAAACTAGAAAATATAACTATTCCCACTAAAGTTTTAACTGCCGCCAACGACCCTTTTATTGATGTTGCTGATTATCAAAAGGCCAAGTACTCATCTGCAGTGGAAATGAAAATTTTAAAAACCGGTGGTCACATCGGCTACTTACAACTTAAAAAAAATCATTTAGGTTCTTATCGCAGTTTAGATCAACTATTGCAGAATTATGTCAGTGATTTTTCCCAAAATAATTAACAGAGCTTTTTTTTGTCCGAGTAGTAAGTGACAGTCTTTTCACCAATGGCAAATAGATCAATAAACTTTTGGAAAGTGGCCTGACTTAAAATTAAAGATTTTTCAATATTTTCTGCGGTTTCTTTTTTGATCATCTCCAAGGAATATTTACCTTGAGAGTTTTCAATATCTTTTAGATTGGCCGGATTATTTAACCAGCGCTCAATCATCGGCCCATCCACTTCTAAGTGAAATTGCATGCCATAAACTTTGTCTTGATAACGAAAAGCTTGCCCCTCACAAATGGCGGAAGAGGCGAGGTGTGTGTGGCCTTGAGGCAGAGCAAAAGTATCACCGTGCAACTGAAATATTTTTTCCGTTGCTTTAAAATGTGAAAAAAGCGGATCACTTAAACCGGCATCAGTTAATTTAATATCATGCCAACCAATTTCTTTTTCGCGCGCTTTAGTCACTGGCGCACCCAAAACGTGGGCCAAAAGTTGCGCCCCTAAACAAATTCCTAAAATAGGAATATCTTTTTTTAGCGCCTCTTCAATTAATTGCATTTCAGTTTTGATATGAGTGTAAATATCTTTTTCATAAACACTCATGTGCCCACCTAGAATGATGAGCCCATGGTATTTTTCAATAGATGGTTTTTCTTCAGGATTTCTTTCAAAATTCACGTAGCGTAGGCGCAGTCCTCGATCCTTTAGCGCCGGATTGAGTGTGCCTAAAATTTTGTGAGCGACATGTTGAAAGACTAAAACTTTCTTCATGCGCTCACATTAATTAAGGTGTAGGTCCAACTAACATACCAGCACCAAAGAACGAGTAGAAAATCTTTTTAGGATCAACTGGATCTGGCATCGCGCTTCGGGCATTTCTTTGGTACGGCAATTTCATATTTTTCCCCCAAGTGGCGCCGCCATCTTTAGTAAAAAGTTGTCCGCCGTTACCCCAGTCGCCCGCTAGAGCGTAGTATCCCGAAACATAAACTCGCGACGGATCTTTTTGATCGATAATGACTGATGTGGCGTGAGTGACTTGTTTAATTCTATTCCACGTTGCGCCACCGTTAGTTGTTTTCCACACACCAGACATTAACCAATTTCGATTATTTTCATAATCTGTTAACCACATTTCAGTGTGACCTGGAGCTGAAAAGTTGATGGCAAATGAAGTCGGGTAGTACCAAACTTTATAACCAGCATCAGCGTCAGTTGGATAATTGACCACACCTCTTAATAATTTCCAAGTTGAAGAATTATTTTCTACATCTAGAAAATAAATTCCAGTTTGCGCTTGGTTCGTAAAATTGGGATAGTCACCAGTTAAAAGAGCGTAGACATTTCCATTTCTTGGGTCCAATTCAATTTGTGGAATAATTTTTGTGCCTGTTGGTAGACCAGTGTTAAATAAATTCCATGTCGCTCCATCATCGGTTGAACGAACTATACCAATTTCTTGTGTCCCACCATAAATAGTTCTGTTAGTCGAATCATAACCCACAGATAAAAATTGACGGTTGTAAGTAGTGTTATCTGGAGTTAAACGTCTCCAGGTTCTGCCGCGATCCAGAGTCTTATAGATCCCACCGTTTCCAGCGTGAGCTCCTGCGCGCCATTCATTTGGATAATCATGTAAACTACCTGAAGCGGCGAAGGCCACCATGTCATCGTTTACATCAAAAGCATAATCATAATTACTGTTGTATTCAGCTTGAGCAATTCTAAAAGTTTGTCCATGATCTTCTGAAACCGAGCCACCGATATCGGCAGTTGCTGCGTAAAGAAGATTTGAATTATTGGGGTGAAATCTCATGCGATAAACTGACGTCACTTCCAGTCCTCTGGATTTCCAAACTTTGTCTTTAGCGCGTGTGCCAGTGTCTTTGTATTCTGTGAATGAAGCGAGCCAATTTTCTCCGCCATTCATAGAAGCGTGCATGAAGAAAAATCCTGAACCAGCTAAGATGTCCGCATTTTTTTGGTTCACAGCAAAACTCTCGTAACCGCTATCCCACCAACCGATATCTAGTGCCACTGCCGAGTATTCAATTTTTGACTGAGGCCATGAACTAAATGGGTTAGTGTCCCAGTTAATTTGATTTAATTTTAAAGTCCATGAAGCACCCGCATCGCGAGTCACATGAATTTTTGTTCCGTATTGTTTAATCCAAGCACGTCCACCTGCGGTGTAGATGGTTGATGAATTATTTTCTGCCATTTTAATATGGTCGCCGTAAGTTTGATTATTTTTTACGAACCCAGCATTATTTTTATTCACCCAAACGTAACCACAATTAGCGACAGTGTTATCAATAGAGTTTTGTCCCCATTCATTTAAGTAAGGATAAACCCATGCACATGCTTGTGTCCCATTGTTATCACCAAAAGTTAGCGTTAAACCGTTTGCATCAGACCCACCGTCAAATTGTCTAATCTGCATACCACTTGGAATGTAGTAGTTGGTAAAACTTGTTCCAGCATTATCAGAAATTAAAATTTTTGTGGGAGTGGCATGATAAATTCTTTTGGTGGCAGAATTTTGATCAATGAAAGTCCCAATCGCTTTTTCAGAAATTCCTGCTAGGCGAGTCCAAGAAGTTCCTTTATTAGAAGTTTTGAGTAGGCCTTTAGTTGTTCCGGCATACATTATATTGGCGTTAGTTGTGTCAGACAACCAATACTTAATTACTTCATCGCCAGAGAGTCCCATATTAATTGCTGCAAAAGTATCACCTGAATCTAGACTGCGTCTTGGAGTAACACCAGCGTCAGCATGAAATACTGTCACACCATCGGCGGAAAATCCTGGCGCCAGAGCGCGAGTTAAATCAGAGTTAAATGTCGCTTGAAAGTGATTGACTGGATTCCAAGTTTTTCCTAAGTCGGTACTCTTAAATAGAGTTCCCATATCTGTTCCGACAAACCATAAATTGTTGTACGGACTAATCGCGATACCTGTCATAGCACCACCGCCACCAACGCCCAGAGGAGTGTATTCTGCAACTGGAGTAGGGTCAGGAGTTTGAGTGGCAATTACAGTAACAGTTACAGTTGCTGCCGCCGAATCAAGTTGTCCGTCATTAACTTTATAAGTAAAACTTGTGATTCCATTAAAACCTGCAGTTGGTGTGAAGGAACAAGCGCGCGATGATCCGGCTGCGCAAGAGAGCGTTCCACCGCTTGGAAGCGTGGCCACTTTATAAGTTAAAGCATTTCCTTCAACATCGCCACCAGCACTTAAGTCAAAACTAACTGCCACACCTTGATTCGTGCTTACACTTTGAGCAGCTGGAACTGTTGGCGCGTCGTTAACTGCTGTGACATTAATATTTACCGTAGAAGCGTTTGAATCCAGCGCGCCATCATTAACTTTATAAGTAAAAGAAGTCGGCCCACTAAAATTTAAATTAGGAGCATAAGTACACGAACGAGAAGTTCCGCCCACACATGTCACAGTTCCATTCGAAGCATTTGTCACTTTAATATAATTTAAAGTCTGTCCTTCAGGATCTGATCCAGCGGCCAAATTAAAAGTTAAATTTGTATCTTCGTTAGTTGCCACAGTTTGCGAGCTAGGTAGAGTAGGAGCATTATTGATATCAAGAACATTAATTGTCACTGCCCCCAAATTTGAATTTGCAGCGCCGTCATTGACTAAATAAGTAAACGAAACAGTTCCAGTAAAACTTTGCGGCGGAGTGTAAGTACAAGCGCGAGAAGTTCCACCTGTGCAAGATAATTGGCCCGATAATGGGTCAGTGTTTTTTACATAAGTTAAAGTATTATTTTCAACATCTGATCCTGCATTTAAATCAAAAGTTACCGCTTTATCTTGATCGGTATTTAATGATTGAGTGGCCGCAACAGTTGGAGCATCATTAATCGCTGTCACATTAATATTTACGGTCGCTGCATTTGAATCCAGCGCGCCATCATTGACGACGTAAGTAAATGAAGTCGTGCCATAAAAGTTTATACTAGGAGTGTAAGTACAAGAGCGAGAAGATCCACCAGAGCAAGTCACAGTTCCATTTCCTGTGTTGGTTGCTTTAATATAATTTAAAGCATTGCCATCAGCATCAGATCCGGCCGCAAGATCAAAAGTTAAGCTATTGTCTTCGGTGGTGACAACTGTTTGTAAACTTGGTAATGTCGGAGCATTGTTAACATCACGAATGGTAATTGTCACCGTCCCTAAATTTGAATTTAGGCGTCCATCATAGACTAAATATGTGAACGAAACACTACCATTATAACCTTGCTCCGGAGTGTAAGTACAAGAGCGAGAAGATCCGGAAGTACAAGTTAATGTACCTGAGATTGGATTAGTATTTTTAATATAAGTTAATGAATCATTTTCAGCATCTGATCCGCCATTTAATTCAAAAGTTACCGCAGTATCTTCCACAGTTGTCACACTTTGATTGGCAGGAACTGTTGGCGCATCATTAATTGCAGCAACATTAATAGTCACTGTCGCAATATTTGAATCAAGCGCTCCATCATTAACTTTATAAGTAAATGTCGCCGCTCCATTATAATTGGCACTTGGAGTAAAGCTGCAAGATCTTGAAGCACCACCCACGCACGATAGATTTCCGCTACTAGGGTTAGTTACTTTAATATAACTTAAAGCATTGCCATCGCTATCCGCGCCAGCATTTAAATCAAAAGTGACGGCAGTGTCTTCGTTAGTGCTCAGACTTTGCGCTGCTGGAAGGGTTGGAGGATTATTGGTCGTTGCTCCTTCTTCAGTAAGTGCGAAGTCATCAATATAAACATAACCCGAAATTCCGGATTCTTTTAAAGCAAAAATTTCTGCATATTTAGAATTGGCCGGAACAGTAAATACATTTGTGATTACGGCAAATGCGGTAGAAGTGATGGTCGTCTTACTTTCACCTAAATAACTTCCACCTGATCCATAAAAGCGCACGCCCGCTGTGCCAATAATATTGACCGCCGATTTTTTTGCTCTAAGGTTTAAAACATATTTTTTTCCTGCAGCAACACGAGTGATGACGTTTTGATTCACTTCACTGCGGCCAGCGCCCAGCCTTAATGAATACGCGCCGCCAGTGCGATCGGTGCTCAAGGCAGCGGTACCGTATTTTCCCCAATTATCTAATCTAGATTCAAATCCAGAATTCAAAATTAAATTTGGTGCGGCCCCCATCGCGGTTAGAGAAATAGAATGGATGATTCCAAGTAATAAGAGTGTATATTTTTTCATGCACAACTTCTCGGAGCATTTTTTTTCAACCATTAAGGAAAAATGGGAGGGAAAATTTAGACAAAACTTAAAAAGACCGACTAAAAAGTTTTTATTAGTTAAAAAACAAATTACAAATTCAAGATTTTATCTTAGTATCATATTGTTTTATTCCACTAATCTCGAATGGGAGCGATATGAAACCAATAATTTTACTTCTTATTTCATTTTTAACATTAAATAGTTGTTCCCACTTGCCTGGCGGCAAAGAACCAACCGATGCAGATATAAACGCGCAATCAGCAAAAGCTTATGAAGAAGTAAAATCTAAATCTAAAATATCCACCAATAAAGAATGGACCGAAATGGTCAACCGCGTGGCCAGTCGCATTGCGAAGTCATCGGGAGAAAATTTGGCGTGGGAGTGGGTGCTGATTGAAAGCCCCGAAGTCAACGCTTGGTGTATGCCGGGCGGGAAAATGGCGGTTTATACTGGCATCATGCCAGTGCTAAAAAATGAAGCTGCTCTCGCGGCAGTTTTAGGTCACGAAGTCGCCCATGCTACTAAAAGTCACGGCAAACAAAGATACGCTCGCGCGGTTAAAGAGAGTTATATGGGTTTAGCTGTGGGCGCAGCTACGATAATTGGTGGACAGTTTTTGTGCAAAACAGAAATGTGTAAAGTTTTATCTCTGGCGGGCGGCGCTGCTGCGGGTTTTGCTATTACCTTTTTTGATCGAAAATTTTCTCGCGGCGATGAAACTGAAGCTGATAAATTTGGCCAAATTTATATGGCGCGCGCTGGTTATGATCCAGAAGAGGCGATTCATTTATGGGAGCGCATGGGAGCGGCCAGTGGTGGTAGAGCTCCTAAAGAGTGGCTCTCTACGCATCCTTCAGAAGCGACTCGCCAAAATAACCTGAGTCAATGGCTCCCAGAGACGAAGTCCATTTATGCGCAGGCCCCACAAAAATATGGTTTGGGAGAATCAATTCGTTAGTTTTCGAATTTTTCGTCGTACTGAATGTTGTGATAAACTTTTTGCACATCATCGTCGTCTTCTAAGACGCCAATCATTTTCATAATTTTATCAAATGATTCTTTAGAAATTTCTTTAAAGTTTAAAGGCAGTCTTTCAAATTCCGCCGTTTCTGTTTTGATTTTTAATTCATCTAATTTTTTAGAGATGGTCCCAAAAGATTCCGGCGCGCCTTTGACACTAATGAATCCATCTTCTTCGCTAACATCTTCGGCCCCAGCGTCAATTAATTCCAGCGTCAATTCATCTATATCAATCTTATCTTTAGGAAATTCAAACACCGCTTTTCTCTCAAACACAAATTGTAAGCAGCCTTCTTTTCCGAGTGCGCCGTTGCCCTTAGTAAAGGCCGAACGAACATTGGCAATGGTGCGAGTCACGTTATCGGTTGTGGCCTCAACAAAAATCGCCACGCCTTCAAGTCCGTAGCCTTCGTAATTAACTTCTTCTAGGTCCGCGACACCATCGCCCATGCCTTTTTTGATCGCTTTATCGATATTATCTTTTGGCACATTATTTTCGCGCGCTTTTTGCAAACCAATTTTTAAGGCGAAATTAGAATGGGGATCTCCTCCACCACGTTTGGCGGCAATGGTTATTTCCGCTAAGATTTTGGTGTAGCTGGCCCCGCGTTTGCGGTCGGCGGCAGCTTTTTTGTCTTTAATATTGTTCCACTTACGTCCCATAGATATTCCTTAACTTAAAACTACTTAAGGGCAAAATGTAGTGCACAGGGAGTAAAATTTCAAACACTAATTGTTAATTTTACTGCGCCTATAAAAAACTGCGTGTCATTCGGACATTCTTTTGATAGATAAACCTAAAAATTAAGGACATTTATGACAGAAATTATACCAGAACAACCAAAAAACTCTTTTCGCGTTACTTTAAGTTTAATGCACCGTGAACCACGCATGGATAACGTTTTATTAACCGCCTTACGATCACAAGATGAAAATCCTACGCTAAAAATAGTTTCTCGTGGCGCTTTAAAGACCATGTTTCAAACTAGTAAAATTATGATCAAAGGCCAACGAGCTAAATCTTCTTCTTCACTGGCCAAAGGCACAACTTACGTCGATATTTTACTCGCCTAATTTTTTGCGCATATCACAGCTTTGACAAGGGCCTTCGCCCTTTTGATAATAGCTGCATGAAAGATCAAAAGCTGCAGGATGAAATCAATCAAAAAGTTCTTAAGCAATCAAACTCACAGCTTTTTTTTACTGAGCTTTTACACACCACTTTAGAAAATTTTTTCTATCGCTATTTTGATAACGTGGAAGAAACTTCGCCCGGAACTTGGCAGTCTCCTGAGACGCAAATGGCCCTCGCTTTAAAAACTCCCAATGAAAAAGCGCAAGAGGGGATTAAGAAATTAGCTCGGGCCGTAGCAAAAAAAGATGGCCCCACTGTCATGAGAAAAATTTCTTGTACCTTTGGCCCCATCACTTCCTCGGGAAAAGGCAATCTTAAAATTTTAACGGCGATTAGTTGGGATCATCCCCAGCATACTTGGAATATGGATAATTCTGTGGCCCAAGAAACGATTTTCAATTTTGATGACGGTTTACATTTTCGTAACCAGTTAGCGCTTTATTTAGAAAAGGCCTTTAGTTTATTTTAAGAAGATATAGATCTTGTTTTATTTTTTTAGTATGATGTGAGCAATATTTTTGTGAGGTTACCATGGGTAGTTTAAAAGATGCGATGTTAAAAGCTGGTATCAAACCAACGGCAGTGCCAAAAGAGCAAAAGTCGGTTAACCACCGCGAAAAAATTGCTAAGAAAAAAATTACTGAAACAGTAGTTCATCAAGAGCAACGAAACTTTTGTGAGGCCTGTGAACAGGTTCTCCCAGACGTAGAGCTTTACGATCATTTTAACCCTACTACTGATGCTCAATGGATTTGCGTGCGTTGTGCCGATCAACTGCAAATCAAAGATTCTTGTCGCAGGTCGGCCCAGAGTGATACTTCTATAAAAAAATTGTTTAGACGGGAGTATGGACCGACTGTCATTATAGCTGTCGGAAAGTCTTCTATGCCTTTAAAATCAAAAGGTTCTAATAATGGAAATAGGTAAAATAAAGATTCCGCTTGCTTTTTAGGTGCAACAATAGTATTCCTAAGTCACATCTGGTCTTATTTCTAGTTAGTTTTAAGCAGATTTATAAATAAAGAAAAATGAGTTTGCTTAACAGTCATACAAAAAATCAAAAAACAAAAAGAATATCAATCGTCTATCACAGTTACGTGGAGACAACATCCCCTAGGAGAATTTATGGGTAAGAAACTTTATGTCGGAAATCTAGCTTATTCAGTACAAAGCGAAAATTTGGCCGAAAAATTTGGAGAATTCGGTACAGTTGAATCTGCCAAAGTAATCACAGATCGTGAAACTAACCGTAGCAAAGGTTTTGGTTTCGTAGAAATGTCAAAAGATGAAGAAGCTCAAGAAGCTATTTCAAAACTACACGGTACAGAATTCAATGGCCGTCAGTTAAATGTTACTGAAGCTAAGCCTCAAGAACGACGCAC
>Ga0163144_10014486_pt1 | contig 16357 bp, 15 predicted proteins | sample OliLak19BULKMAT1_FD_123175 | JGI IMG/M metagenome (GOLD analysis project Ga0163144, IMG submission 123175) | Freshwater microbial mat bacterial communities from Lake Vanda, McMurdo Dry Valleys, Antarctica - Oligotrophic Lake LV.19.BULKMAT1 | ecosystem: Environmental > Aquatic > Freshwater >... | reverse complement strand
TCCTGTGGTAGCTGAGGTTGAGACGGTAGTATTAGAGAATTTTACTACTCCTGCTGTATTTAAAGCACCTCCAATACCGACACCACCAGCAATTGTCAATGCACCTGTGGTAGCTGAAGTTGAGACTGCAGTGTTTAATACAACTTGTTGTCCTGCAATGTACATGTCACCTGTAATACCAACACCTCCAGCAACTTTTAATGCTCCTGTGGTTGATGAACTTGAAACAGTAGTATTGTTTAAAGCAACAGTTCCAGCTACATCAAGTAACCCCCCGATGAAGACATCCTTGATTATACCAACACCTCCAGCAATGGTCAATGCACCTGTTGAAGTTGAAGTACTTTCTGTTGTTCCTAGTATTGTTAAATTTCTACCCATAAATACATCTTTGGCAAAACCAGCACCTCCTGATACAATTAAAGCACCGGAAGTAGATGATATAGAGACTGTAGTTGCATTTACAGTTAAATCGGCAGAGTTGACACTCATAATTGAAGTAGTTGAACCAACTGGAGCAAATTTAAGAGATGTCCATGATGATGCAGTTCTACTCACATCTCCAGATCTAATCCAATTCGCACCTGATTCACTAGTTTGGATAGAAACAGAACCTATAAAAGATTCTCTTGCAGCAACGGAAGCAACATCCAATAAACCTCCGATAAATGTATTTTTAGCAATACCTAGACCACCTACTAATATTAGAGCACCAGTACTAGTCGAAGTAGATTGAGCGGTACTTGTGAAACTTATAGAAGCTGTATTTAAACTACCTGAAATAGTTAAATTACCACCTACATTTAAATTTTCTGAGATACCAACACCACCTGCTACTACAAGAGAACCATTGGAAGAAGTGGTTGAAGTAGTTGTATTTGTTATTGTCAATACACCTGCTTGTGTTAATGTAGATTGAAAAGTTACGCCTCCAGCTACATTTAAAATGCTACCGAGATAAGCTGATTTAACAACTGACATACCACCCTTTACTTGAAGAGAACCATCGTTAATAGATGTTGAATCTGTTGTAGTTGAGACTATTAAATTATTTGTAAATGTGGAAGCATTATTAAATTGTACTGTAGAATTAAAAGTTGTAGCACCTGTTACAGCTAAACTAGAACTTAAAGTTGCTGCACCTGTTACATTTAATATACCAGATACTGTAGCTGAACTACCTGATAATAAAGTTGTACCCGAAATTGTTACATTACCGAAACCTGATGATGATGTATCATACCCTGGAAGTACTAGCATATCACCATATATGATTGTACCTAAATTTGAACTCATTTTTTGTTTCTACTATGTGTAAATAAAAAAATAATTCTTTTCTACTTGATATTCATCCACTAACTATACATAAATTGAAAATTTTTATCGTAATAAAATCATATACTTTTGTGAAAAATGATTCATTTGTCACTTTATCGAGTAACTCTTTAAATGTGTCGTCGTCGACAAGTTCAATCCTAGACCTCTTTACGTCACCATTGTTGTTGTCGTTGTTGTCGTTGTTGTCGTTGCCGTTGTTGTCGTTGTTGCCGTTGTCACTGTATTTTCGTTTCATTATTTACTTTTGGACTATTAATTTTTTTCAAGATGCGTTCTACTATACATTAATTAGATGAATGAAATGCAAATTTTTTTTTTAAGTATATCATAATAAGAAGTAAAGTAGATGCAATCATCTAAATTTGGTCCACCTGCATGGGATACAATGTTTACATTTGCGATGGGTTATTACCTTAATCCATTAGAATGTTCTAAAAAAGATCCCCACTATATACAATTTTTTAAATCTTTTGGTAATGTTTTACCATGTAAATATTGTAGAGACAGTTATTCCAAATTTTTCAAAATGTTACCAATCAAGGAATATTTAAAGTACGAGTACGGATTGGTAAGGTACGTGTATGATTTAAAAAATCTAGTAAATGATAAATTACAGTCACAAGAAGAAGAAAAGTTAGAGAAAGCATTCAGTAAATTAAATTCCAACATGTCTACTAATAATCCAAATTTTTGGAAGAAATTCAGAAAAGAAGCACATGAGATATGTTTTACCAAACCGCCACCATCTTTTGAATCAGTTTTACAAAAATTAAAAAATCAAAGAGCAGATTGTTCATCAATTGAAAAACATTGTAGAACACCTCTAAAAAAGAAAAGATCTAAAAAATGATCGTTTACTGTTGTCGCCCACGCGAACCATTTCATGCGTTTTATTATTTTAAAAAAGTAGTACAATTATAAAATGACAGTAATTGCCAACAGCACAAATTTTGATGTTTCATTGTTGAAAATTAGCGCCCCACTAGAAAAAGTAAAGGGTAAATACATCTCCTATTTCTCATATTCCAAAAAATTCACTCCATTTTATTTTCAAACCCCTATTATGGAGATTTCTGAAATACACGAAAACAAAACATGTTCATTAAAGATTAATAATATACTTGAAAGCATTTTGCAAAAAATTGATTCACACTGTATCAATCATATTAGCTTGAATGCAGCTGAATTCTTTAAAGGCAAGAATTTCTCTAGACAAAGAATAGAATCCTCATTTATTCCAACTTTTGACAAGAAAAACATAATGTATACTATTGTATCAGACAATGTACAAATCAAGGATCAGTACAATAACAGTAAAGATGTAACTTGTCTACATTCTGCACAAAATATAGTTGCTATTTTACATGTAAAAGGTATTGTATACAAGAAATCATCAATACAATTACTTGTATGTATTGAACAAATTAAAGTTTATATTGACGAAAGATTAGACAAATGGTGTATAGAAACAGTATATGAAGATTTTAATGATTACCACAATAAACAATCAATTAAAGAATCTGAATCTGAATCTGAATCCACTTGTTCATCAATTACTGATACTGATGTAGTCGATACTAACAGCGGTAAACAACAAGAAAATGTTCAAGAAGAAAAAGAAGAAGGAGGTATTCAACAAACACAACAAGAAAATGTTCAAGAAAAAGGACAAACACAACAAGAAAATGTTCAAGAAGAATGTATCCCACAAACGCAACAAGAAAATGTTCAAGAAGAATGTATCCCACAAACACAACAAGAAAATGTTCAAGAAGGACAACCACAAGAAGAAAATATTAAAGGTATTCCACAAGATATTCCACAAAAAGTAGAAGATATTATTCAACAGACACAAGAATTTATTCAACAGACACAAGAATTTATTCAACAGACACAAGAAGAATGTAGTCCACAAGAAATTGTTCAAGAGCCCACTACACAAGTAAAAGAAATTATTCCACAAACAAAAAGTACACCACAAGAAGTAGATTATACACAACCAACTCCAACTCCGTCCCTTGAAGAAACACCCCAAACTCCAACTCCGTCCCTTGAAGAAACACCCCAAACTCCAACTCCGTCCCTTGAAGAAACACCCCAAACTCCAACTCCGTCCCTTGAAGAAACACCCCAAACTCCAGACGGCACTTTAAAAATAGAAATACCAGGTAAAAAAAAGTACAAGAAAAAGACGTATACCTTAAATAGTAATGATGACAAGTTGTTCTAAATGTTTACTTTTTCACGTTACTCTTGTTTTTTATTCGACAATACACAAAACTATCACTGTCCTGTCGTATAGAAAAAAAAGTACCAAGTAGTAACAATAAGAATGAGTACGAAACAACATTTATTTATATTTGATTTGGATGATACATTAGTACCAGAGATTTCAAATAAAGTATACCCCCAAATAAAAAGTATACTGGACACACTTTCAAAACACAATGTTGTAATCACATTGGCGAGTTATAACGACAATGCAGACTACTTTTTAAATTTAAACAATATAACACATTATTTCTCTCATTTGGAATTTTTTAGAGATAGAAACAAAAAGAAACACATTGCAAATATATTACGAAAATTCAATGGTATACCAAAAAAAAACATACATTTCTTTGACGACTCTAAAGCTAATACGGATTTTATAAAATCTTACTTTGGAATACATACTACACTAATTGATGGTAAAAAAGGAGTCACCAACATGGATGTAATAGATAGTCTAATAAAATCTAATAAAAATAAAGCTCCCATGTTTGCAGATTTTTTCTTGTCTATATTCGTTTGATTCATTTTAAAAAAAAAAAGAGTTTTAACAAGTAATGAAAAAATCTGATTATTGTATAGAATCAGAAATAGGTCACGGATCATTTGGTAACATATACAAGTGTATAAATAAATCATCTGGTAAATATTTTGCAATAAAAGTAGAAATTAGTGACTCGAAGAATGTCGCAGGACAACTACAACAAGAGTACAACATTTACAGAGAATATAGAAAATTACATGTTTCACCTGGAATAAAGTGGCCACAAGTATACGAGTTTGGATACAATTCACAAGGATTACCTGTACTAGTTATGGACCTATTTGGTAAAAATTTGGAATATATTTTTAGAAATAACCAATCTTCCTTTTCTATTCCAACTGTTGCATACATTGCAGACAAAATGATCAATTTGATTAAAGTATTCCATAGTAAAGGTTATGTACATAGAGATTTAAAACCACAAAATTTTGTTGTTGATTTAAACTCGAACGAAATTTTTATTATTGACTACGGATTAGCAAAAAAAGTAGACAAGACTATATCCTTTAATAAATCACTCAAGGGAACTGTTAGATATGCTAGTATTAACACACATTTAGGTATAGATCAATCTTATAGAGACGACTTGTGTTCTATAGGATACATACTTGTATATTTTTGTACAAGACGTTTACCTTGGCAAAACATTATTAATGCTGACAATATTAAAGATAAAAAGGAATGTTATAATAAAGTCATGCTTGAAAAAATGTCTACGCAAGTTGAAAAACTTGTTGAAAATGTTCACAACGATATTAAAGAATCTGTATTAACGTACATGTTGTATGTATCGTCTCTTTCTTTTTACGATATTCCAGATTACGCTTATTGTGCATCTTTATTCAATAAACTTTACAACAAAAGTACTATTAATCTACATCTCCATACACGAAAAAATCTATAATTTTTCTTTTTACTTCTCAATATCGTAATAAATACACTTATTGATACTGTACATCAGTTATGTAGGTGCAAATAAATTTTTTTTTTCTAGTCTTATATTAGAAACAAACAAATGAGTCAATCTTCCAAAGTTATAAAAGAATTCGGATCACTAGTAATTAATGGAGCTGTAATTCCTGCACCTATTGCTGCATCTTCATCTATCGCAAATGCGACTGCTGTTACCACAGTTGGTACAAATACAGGTACAGCTGGTGTTGGACTATCTCTAATTGGAGATACTACCAGTGTTAATCAAGCAGCCACATTGATGAATAATTTTGTTGCATTACAAGAGGACATATTAGCATTACAAGTCATAATGAACCTTGTTTTAGCAGCTCTAAGAACACACAAAATTATCCTTGCTTAGGGGACTACTAAACAGTAAAAGGTAAAACAATTTTATCATATCGTGTATCATCTATTGCTGATCTCATTATAGTATAGGATGTTTGTTCAGGTAATTCTTGACAATGAATTATACTTTTTAATACATTAGCAGAATACCCAGAAACAAATGACAAGTTTATTTCAGAGTTTTTCACAATATTCCCGTTCCCATTAACATTCCAAAAAACAATAAAAGGTACAGAGTAGCCGTTTTTATTGTACCTATCAACAAGAGATTGATATTCCTTTCTATTAATTTCAACTTGCGTATCTGATGCTACAATTAATTTCTTGGGCATCTTTTCAATAGAAAACTTGTTTTTTATAGCTATATCAAGTATCAAATCTAGAGTCTTTACAAGGTCAAAGTCAATGTCTTTGTTTTTTGGAAAAATTGATAAATTTTGAATCTTTGAATACAATGATTCTTTTTGCAAAGTACAAAATTGAGGTTTAGATCCAATTGTTAATACTAAATCTCTCCATTCGTTCGTAGTTGCACTTGAAATTAATATACCCAATGCAGTATTTGGACTAGGCAAAACAACTAGGCAATTTGATAAATTACCAAATTCTCTACTCTTTTCAAAAAGAGCTCTCCATTGAGCTTCTAATAATTCATCTTTATGTGAAGCTTCAAGGTACTCTCCAACTACATCATTTGGGAATAATATTTTGCCATTTACTTTTGCTCTTCCAGATTTTAAATCCTGTTTATATTTCTCAAATCGTTCACGTTGGTTACGCTCAAAAGCCATTTCAGGTCTACCATGAATCTTCATTGCTACACTTGACACTGTTTCAAAATCAATGTCCTCCCATTTTTTCAAACACATTTTTGATTCCAATAAATCAATTCTTTTACGTAAAGGAGTCAAGTAATTGACACGCAACTCTTTTTTACTTATTTTTAAAACCTTGCATAATTTTGATACTACGTTATACTTTTTATCCAATGCCTTATTCTCAGAAGGTATCCATTTTGCCACCAATGATACAGGTTCATTAATTGTCTTTTTCATATCCTCCTTTAATTTATTTGCCCATAATTCAATACCATACTCCTCTAAACATGTACCAAATACTGCAATTACATCATCAAATCTTCCATATGTACACACATAATTATACAAATTAGCTTTCAAATAATCTGGATATAACGTTGCTAACCAATTCAACATACAACGACTGATACATCGTTCACCTTTACCACCTCGAATATCCCTAGTATATGCAATAATTTTCAAAGTATCCAACTTGTTTTCAATCCATGATTCGAAAAGCAAGTCTTTAATACTATCTTGATCAATTCCACGACTTGCCTTGTAAAATAAATCAACTCTTGCACTAGTCTTGCACATGTATTCGTCTGGCATTACTTTTTTAAAAACTTTATCAGTCATTTTTTTTTGTCAAGTTGACTAAATATTTAACAGCAATGTTTTATATTGCGTTTACACTTTTTTTCTTATAAAATGTTTATTATAGGAAACGATTCCCATTTCCTTGTTTGAAAACATATAAATAGTTGGTCGAATAGTACAACAATATTTCATAAAAATTAAATATATTATCTGAAAAAGACAATATACAGCAAGATTCAGTTAAATTAATAGTAAATTATTTGTAAAATAGTAGTAACCTCAGTAAAGCAGTATAGATTATTGTAAATAGACAAGCAGTGTAAATAATAGTAACGTCAGTAAAGCAGTGTAAATAGTAGACAAGTAGTGTAAATAATAGTAACGTCAGTAAAGCAGTGTAAATAGTAGACAAGCAGTGTAAATAGTAGTAACGTCAGTAAAGCAGTGTAAATAGTAGACAAGCAGTGTAAATAGTAGTAACGTCAGTAGTAAGTAGACAAGCAGTATAGATTTAGATTTAGATGTTGACTAAAGTGTAACAATTCACTATCAAGTACAACAGGTTTAGTACAAGAGATTGTCAGTTGGACAATATGCAGCAAGATAGAACAAGTATTTTACTTGATTACAGAACATGTACCCAAATAAAATATTTAGTATAACTTTTTCTTTACACTTGTAGAATAAAATAACACATTGGACTACTGTTGGACACTTTTTTAGCCACTCGTTTAGACACCCTTTTAGCCACTCTTTTAGACGATTTTCTAGATACTCGTTTAGCCACTTTTGCTACCCATCTACAAATACCATTTTTATTAGGTATTGACTTGTACATTCTTCCATCGTTACTTTTTTTTACATGTACTCGTTAGCTGGTAATGGTGGAGAAGGTCTTTCTAGATATTTTTTCAACATTTGCTTTTACTATTACTATTACTTTTTTTCAAGGATTTCAATTTGAATACAAGATGAAATTTGTTCCAAAGTAATTTTTAAAGTAGTCATAGTAGTAAGTAGTAGAAATAATGTCTATAATTCCAACAATATTTGCCTCCACATCCAGTGAATCATTCGAGGGGTTTGGAATAAATACGTTAACAGACAAGGGTGTAACATTATCAAATTACGTCAACTGTTTGACTCTTAATTGGGCAAGATTACATTTAAAATCATCAGATCCTGGTGTCGATGGTATATATTACACAGATGAAGGTTTTGATAATTTATGGTTGACTTCTGAAGATTTAGTATCTGGTAAATCACGTTTTGCCTTTTCTTCTCTGCAATTGGTACATGCAAATGTTATATTCACTATGGGCAATGACCCAACTTCCTTTTTATCAAATAATGGTCGAAACGAATTGACTGGAGATACACTAACTGCGTATGCTAGGTATTGGGCTTCAGCAGTAAAGATACATGCAGATTTAGGAATGGTAGTAGAATGGGTAGATTTATGTGAAAATATTCAAGTATGCAATGGAAGTTCTTCATACATATCGCCTTCAAATTATGTTATACTTTGCGATACTTTTAAACAAATACTTGCAAATAGAGGAATAACAAATGTAAAGGTAATAAGTCCAAATATAGAATTGTTTTCTAGATCAGAGTATAATAGTGCATATATAACAGCTTTTACTGGCAGTACCAGTATAGACGCATGGAGTATACATTGTTTAGAAAAAAAAGTTGATTTACAGGAATATAATACAGGCACATTCCACTCTAGAAAATATGTATATGACCAAGCTCGCAAAGTAACACAGATGATGTCAATAACTATACCAGGTATCCCTATATACATCACAAAATTTACAACATATTCCACAAGATATTCCTTGGGTGTAGACTATGGTCCGGTAGCTAGCGAAATGACAGAATTTGCTATTAGATTAGCAGATAATTTATGTGGTTTATTATCAGCTGGGGTTTCTAATGTGATATTCTGGTATATAATAAAAAAATTTGATCATTTCTCACTACATAGAAATAACGGTAGTAAACGTCCACAACGTGATTTTCTAGAAATAGTAACAAAAAATATATCATTACGGGGGCAAACTTTTACACATATTTCAGATACCTTTCCTACAGGCGATGAAACAATGAAAGGTTTACTCGTTGATGGTAATGCATTCACTCTAATTTTATCAAGAGCCACTTTAACTGATGCATATACTGGTCAAGTATCTATAAATATACAGAATCCATTATGGAATGCAAGTATGTATAATATAACTACAAGTTTTACATCATTTCCAAGTTACGTAGATACATCAAGTATACAATGTATTCAATCAATAGACACTGGTATTTTAACTTTAAATTTGTCATCAGTTCCATACAACTGTGTAATATTTGTAAAAGGTGCCTTGTATGAAACATTTGCTGCGCCACCTCCGGTCCAATATGCAAATATAAATATTCCAAAAGTATCAGCATTACCTGCAACAGCCGATGAAGGGGATATAGTATTTTATGTTGTAAACTCAACCTTGTACACATTTGTAAATACAGAATGGATTCCAATACAACCTGCATAAGTATTTCTTGGGAAAACCTGTATAAATACAAGTACAACTCTAAAACAAACGACTACATGTATTACCGATTATCTTTTAAAAATATACTAAACGATAATCAATTGTGCATTTTAGAAGATTACTTTTCTAGAATATCAAAGTTACCTATACGTAAAGAAAAAATCAAATTGGCAAACGACTTGAAGATTGACCCCGTAATACTAAACAAGTGGTTTCAAGCTAGAAGAAATAAAGAAAAGAGAAATAACAACAATTTTCGTGTGGAATTGGAATTGAAAAATGGAAATACACAATGAAATAAATACAAGACGTCCTACACAAGACACTCTAACAATGATGCAATTTATTACATACACGGTATTTTACATTATTACTGTTGTAATTTCAATAGGAATAGTTTATTTCTTACCAAGTAAAATATGTCCAAGTACACCATCTTATAACTCTATGATACTAGTAAAAGGCTACATGTATGACTTCTCCAGCATTCACCCTGCACACTTGTTGAAACCATACTATAAACAAGACATGTCGGATATGTTTAAAACATTCAGTACACAAAATTGGAACCAAATGTGCCCAGGTATACGAAATCCTCTACCATATTGGAATACAACTACTACAACTTTAAGGTTACACAAGAATACAACTGTTTTATCACTTGTAGATTTACCACGACAGTTGCATTACATTCAAGAAACTAAACACGATGAAGATGATCTAATTGTATTGAACAATAAAGTATACAATATATCATCATACTTTTACAATAATGTACGTATATTTGACTCGAATATGGACATTATTTTTAGAAAAGAATATGAAAACAATACAGAAATAATGAATCATCTAGTGTCACAAGATGAATTGTATTACTCGAATGTATTAAAGTGCATGGATAACTTGTTTTTAATTGGAATGACTCGAGACAAGTGTACATATCAAGAAACATTGTTTAATGTATATACAATTATCTTTAGTTGTTGTATTATCATATATTCTTGTGTATACGTTTACATGTTACAGGTTACACCACCTGGTACACCACCAGTTAAATTTGGAAGAAATGTATTGGTTCATTTAAATTATCCATTTAATTTCAAGCTGGAAAAAGATGCACATAAAATTATACATGATAGTATACTAGGTATATACAAGTCTTGTATATGCGATTTGTATGTGAAAAGTATAGTAGTTACTATAGATGACGACAATGGATATACTGATGTTATATTGAAACAATTCGAATTGGAAAATTACAATAAAGATTTAGTAGAATATAATGATGAAAAGTTTAAAATCTACCAATGTTATTTAGATTCAATGCAATGTATTATTATCGTTAATTATACATCAAATTATCCCAATTGGAAGGATAATATAATGGAATATATATCTCAGTCACCACCACCACCACCTCAATTACAGTTGCAATCGCCACCACTTCAATTACAGTTGCAATCGCCTACATTTTCTTTTACTGGATATCAATTTAAAAAGTTGTACAAGTATATTCCAAACAATTATGTATACATTGACCCATACTTGAATATAGTAGACCCAAAATGTATAAAATTACTATTGGATACTTTAAATAATGATAATGTCCAAGTAGTTTCATGTGAAGGTGGTGTTGATTATATATATCAAAATGTATTGTCTCGCTATGAAAAAGTATATCACAATGTACTGGACCACTTTAGAAAAAGTAAAGATTACAGTCACAATAACAATAGTATTTATGCACAAGATTTACACACCCAAAAAAATGAAAAGAACCATGTACAGTTGCATAAACATATAGGTACATCGTACAAGAAGAATTTATCTAATATGTGGTCATTTGATTACCCTACAAAAATGTTGACAATATCAAGTAGTCTATTGTATACTTGCTTGACTATATCAAATTACAACTACATTTACACACTTGTATGGACTGGCATTATAATCTTGTTTGTATCACTTGTATACTTTTGTTCTAGTAGAAATGTAAATTTGATATTATTCTACATTTACTCCATTTGTAGATATATACTGGAACCTATTATATACTTGGTTATACTTGTTGGTAAATCGACTGTTGTTGGCAATGTCAATGTCAATGGTAGTGGTAGTGGAAGTAACACTGAACAAGAAAAAGTAAATCATGATGTTGAAGTCGAAAACCAATCTAATAAATGTAATTCACAATACTCATTAGATGTGTTTGAATACTACCAAAACCAGCGCGACAGTGACAACGACAGTTACATTACTCATGTAAAAGATGATAATTTTTACATGAAAAGAAAATTCGAGTTACCTTTAAAATTCAAAGGTGTAGAAAGTGATGACGGTGACGATGACGAACAAGTAGTTTTAACTAGGTTAGAAATGGGTAATTAGTGTCTAGTAGATCTTTTTTTATTTTCTACAATTCTATAAACTTTAGTACCATTATCAGTAGCATATGCTATTTTAATATCTCTACCTTTTTTGTTTGACCGTTTAATGAATCCCTTGATTGATTTATTAACTTTACATTTGTCCTTTAAATTATAAAAACTAACAACAGACCCAATCTTGAGTTTGTGTGACTTTTTTCTAGAGATAGATTTTGAAGACTTTCTTGGCATTATTCTTTTTTATATATTACCAACATTTTTTTTTCTAGTAAAAAACATTCCAAGAAATGCTCTAAATATCAACACGGAGGGAGGATTCACTTTTTAAAAATGAGGTGAGGCGCTAGAGGGATTAGGAAAGAAGAAGAAGAAGTACACGAAGTAGGGAATCTTTGGCGATTTTGTCCAAATCCTTTGTATTGGTATTGATTCCACTGTGAATTTTTTTTTGTACAAGTTGCGATAATTTAGTAACTTTACAGTTTAATCCAAAACATAGTTGATAGAAGACAAGATATTAGAACAAAAAAAGCATTTACCAGAAAAAAAGAGAGTTGAAGACTTTCTTGGCATTATTTTTTTTTCTAGACTTATATTAAAACAACAACAAATGCCAAGACATTCAAGTAAAAAACATTCCAAGAAATGCTCTAAATATCAACACGGAGGATTCACTTTTTTTAAATTAAGTGATCAAGAAAAGGCTAAATTAGCTGCCACAAAACAAAAAGTTTCTCAAGGGCTTTCTAATTTTAAACAAAGCGTCTCTGATAAACTTGCAAATTCCAAAAGAAAATTCTCTGATTGGAAAAAAGAACGTATTTATAAACAAGCTGTTGAAGCTTCATTTAAAGCTCAAAAAGCTTCAGAATTTGATCAAAGATTAAGTGATATCAAAAGTGGAAAATATTCTCCTTCCGGATCTCAAGCTGGTGGAGAGAAACATACCAAAAAAGTTAGCAAGAGACATAGTAGCAAAAAAGTTGCCAAGAAAGTTAGCAAGAGACGTAGTAGCAAAAAAGTTGCCAAGAAAGTTAGCAAGAGACGTAGTAGCAAAAAAGTTGCCAAGAAAGTTATCAAGAAATCTAGACATTAACTTATTTCAAAAAATTTATAGCATATAATAATGCATCAGACACATCATCTTTTTTTGTAAATTTATTGAATATATCATTCCATTTTATATATTCATTAATTTTCTGATTCAAGTACCATTCAACCATTTCTATACTAGAGTCTTTTCTATTCTTGTATGTATTCTTCTTAATTGTTAAACAAGGTCCTTGATAGTTTTTTAATTTACTTTTAGCAGATACAAATCGTATGGATATATTTAGATTGTGTTTTTTGAATAAATCAAGCAACTTACCATATATAATGTGAGAAGAAAATTTCATTTTGTTGTTTACTCTAGGCTGTAGTTCAATCAATACATTTGTTATTCCTAAAAAAATAGAATTGTGTCTATCAAAAATATCTTGAATACATTCGATTAGTTTAGCAGCTATATCTTGAAGAGAAAAATTGGCAACCTTTTTTCGTGTTATTTGATTCTTTCTTGTAATTGGAACTGTACCCTTGTAATGAACTTTACAAGATAGTTTACCACTACTATCCTTTAAAGAAGCATTACTAGTACACTCTTGACCATTTTTTTTTATCCCACAACATTTGGAATGAACTGTACCCAAGATATTTAGTAACTCCCAAAAATGTATATTGTACTTGTTACTTTTTGATACGCAACATATTGCTAAATTTATTAGTCCTACATCAATTGTTAACACAGACATCTAATACTATAGTAGAAAGTCTATTTAAGCTGTAATTTCCTAGGAATACCAATTCGATGTTCAAAAAAAAGTAGTGATTACTTAAAAATTAAATTTTCGTTTGTAATCAGCAACTGATTCCCTGAATGATGGTTTATTCCAGAGTATCCATCTTGATAATGCTCCAGCAGTAATTGGATTATTAAAATTTTCATTTTTGGCATGTCTTGCAATATATCTTTTTTTTCTTTCAGCATCTTTATGAATAGTATAATCACTCATACCATTTGCTCCAAAATGAACAGTTTTTTCTCTAGATGATTCGCAATTACTAAAAGTTGCCATATATTTCTTATCTTTACGAGTGGACTTTTTGATACTTAGTAATTGATAACAAACCATATTATAAATTGTAAAGTAAAAATAATTCTATATTGTTGTCACTTGTTTAATTCGATAGGACCAATATTTGGTCAGGACACCCCCATTCACAATTCACAATTTATAAATGTAAATGTAAATGTAAATGTAGATGTAGATGTAGATGTAGATGTAGATGTAGTAAGAATGTAATTTATGTCAAACTTGTAATTAAATATACTATATACAAGAATCAAGTATAAAAAAATCAATACAAAATGTTTATCAATACAAACAACATTGAGCGTAAAACTATACTTGTTACTGGAGGTACTGGACTCGTTGGAAGAGCTCTACAAGCTGTTTGTGGTAACGAAAAAGAGCATTGGGTGTTTTCGAGTTCAAAAGATGGAGACTTGCGAAATTACAACGAAGCCAAATTAATTTTTGAAAAGTATAAACCAAACTATGTTATTCATTTGGCAGCATTAGTTGGAGGTTTATTCCAAAACATAAAGTTCCAAGCAGACTTTTTCAGAGACAACATTCTTATTAATGATAATGTTTTGAACCTTTCAAGATTGAGTGGTGTTGAAAAAGTTGTTTCTTGTCTTTCTACTTGTATATTCCCTAATAATACAAGTTACCCTATTGATGAAACTATGATTCATAACGGTCCCCCTCACGAATCTAATTATGGATATGCTTATGCTAAAAGAATGATTGATATTGCCAACAAGACAATGAATGAACAATACGGTAGTCAGTATACTTCAGTTATTCCTACTAATATTTATGGACCGTTTGATAATTTTAACCTTGAAAGTAGCCACGTCATCCCTGGATTGATTCATAAATGCTACTTGGCAAAGAAAAATAATACAAACTTTGTTATATCTGGATCAGGTAACCCAGTTAGACAATTTATTTACTCGAACGATTTGGCTAAACTGATTATTCGAGTACTACATGAATACACTGAAATATCTCCAATTATTCTATCTGTACCAGAATCTCAAGAAGTTGATATAAAATATGTAGTTGAATGTATAGTTGATGCTATGGAATTTAAAGGGATTGTTGAATGGGACAAAACAAAGGCAGATGGTCAATTTAAAAAGACTGCTTGTAATGACAAGATGGTTAAATGGTTTGGTGATTTCGAATTTACCAAATTCAAACAAGGACTGAAATTTACCATAAAATGGTTTATTAATCACTACCCCAAAGCCACCTCATCTGATACCTCCACAGAAACTGCAAGAATATAACTTTACAATTAAATGTACTCGATAGCAGTTGTACATTCTTTTTTTATATTTTCAAAATCCTTGGTAGACAACTTGTTTGAGAAATCCTGTTCAAATCTATCACTAATTTCTTTTATTACTTGTCTCTTTAATTCCTCTTCTTCATTGACATCTAATTCACCTTTACCAGTCTCGTATACTTTTGCTACCCTTTCTAAATTCTCATCTCCACTGTCTCTATACTCTTGAATTTTGGCTTTTAAAATATTGTTACTAGTTTCTAAAGCATCGTTACGTACTTGTTCCGTAGTTGCTAAACCTTTTGCTAGTTGTTCATTTGAATCCAACAATACTAGACTATTAAATATTCTAGTACACCTTCCACTTGAACACACAACATTACCATTGTCATTAGTTATATCTACAAGTGAATCCATTATTGCATCTTTTATCAAATGGGAACTCTCTTTATTTTCATCAACTTTACTTCTCTCCCAAACTAGATACAACAATTCTTGTTCCTGGTCATCTAATGTGGAATTTTTTTGGGTTCCAGCTAGTATTACTTTTAAAGAATTCTTTGCTGCCGTCTTTTTATCATCAGGTAACGTCTCTATATATTCTGTAATTTCATTTCGCAAGTTTTGTTTATCGCTACTCTTGTTTATAGACGACTTTAATATCTGGTATCCATCTCGTAATTGAACATTTACGCCAGAATCATGTACATTTTGACTATCACTAGTGTGAGTTTTATTTTCATTTACATATTCCTCTACAGCTTTAGACTTTGTTTCATTATATTTCTTCAAGTCAAGTATCGACTTTTTAACATGTGGAATATTAGTAATATTATTTAAAAACTCATCTTCAAGTAAATCATCGTGGCGTTCTGCAAACATTTCTATTTGGTGAATCTCAAACCAATCCAACTCATCATTTAATACAGTCGTGTATTGTTCAACTAGATTATTAAAGTCGTGTTCATTTGTAACTCTACCTTCATACTGATTTAATTCAATCAATCTGTTGTTTGCCAATACATCCTGTGTACTTGGTATACATATACTCTTGAACTCTTGAATTGCCTCTTGTGCTTTTGTATCCATAGTTCCATTTGATGAATCAATCTTTTTATAAAATTCTTTCTTTTTATACCGTTCTACTAGTGTAAAAAATGCAAAAAT
>Ga0163144_10014485_pt1 | contig 16358 bp, 14 predicted proteins | sample OliLak19BULKMAT1_FD_123175 | JGI IMG/M metagenome (GOLD analysis project Ga0163144, IMG submission 123175) | Freshwater microbial mat bacterial communities from Lake Vanda, McMurdo Dry Valleys, Antarctica - Oligotrophic Lake LV.19.BULKMAT1 | ecosystem: Environmental > Aquatic > Freshwater >... | reverse complement strand
TTGAGTTCCGCCTTGGTCTCCTTGAAGTCCACGAGGCTGCGGTCCAGATCGCGTTTCTGGGCGGCCGTCTCCTGGCGGAGTTCGTTGGTGCGATCGCGCGTCGCGGCCACGGTCTGATGGATGGTGGCGAGCGTCTCCTGGTCCCTGGTGATCTGGTTGGCCAGCGCCTTGTCCTGCTCGCCGACATCGATGTAGTAGCTCATCTCCGCAAGGAGGTCCGTGAAGGTCCCGCCGGACAGGAAGGTCTCCAGTGGTGAGGTGCGGTCCGTGTCGTACGCATTGCGGATCCGCTCGGCAAGGAGGGCGCGTCGCTCGCTCAGCTCCTGGCGTTTGGTCAGCTCCTGCGCGGTCACGCGGATGAGCTCCGTGTCCATCGCCTTGACCTGCAGGAGCAGCTCCTCGTAGATCGCCTGGACCTGCACGATCCTGGCTTCCATCGTGGTGATCTTCTTCTTGACCGCGCTCAGGTCGGCACCGATGGCGCGCAGGTCCGACTTGGTGCTGCGAATCTCCGCGGCGAGGCCGGCCTGGAGGTCGTTGAGCGCGGCGACCTGCGCCTTCTGGTCGGCGATCTCCTTCTTGAGCTGTTCCTGCTTGGCCTTGGCATCGGCCAGCTCATCGCCGCGGGCGATGCGCGTCCCGGCCGGGGAGCCGAGCAGGCCCAGGACCAAGGGCAGCATCAGGAAACATGTGATGAGGCGACGGGAGCGTCGCCCCGACCGGCGTCCGGGGGTGCTCGACCAGCCGCTCGCGACCCGTCCCTCTTCGAGGTCGGGGCGGTCGGTCGTGTGGCGACTCACCTGGGCGACGTCATCGTGCGAGCATGCTCCGTGGGTCTACGCCTTGACATACGTCGGCGTGGGCTGATCGGGGCGCCCGCCGGTTTGGTCGCCGTCCCGTGACGGGCACTGACCTCAGGACGACTCCTCGTTCCGGCTTCGGGCATGATACGCCCACGAGTCCAGTCGGGCTCCAGCGACAGTCTATGGGTTGCCGATCGGTGCGCCGGCTGGGTCGATGGTCCGGGGTACTCGCGGCACCTCCGGCGCGGTTCGTGGATGCGAGCGGGCACGCCGCGTGGCCCTTACCGGATGAGCACCGCCCACAGCGCGCCAAGGATCAGGAAGGGCCCAAAGGGCACGTAGGTACGCCGCCCGATCCGGCGCGCGGCGAGCAGGACCGCCAGGACCGCCCCCGCGACGAGCAGCCCCACGAGGGTCCCGCCAAGCGCGCGTTCGCCGCCGACCATCAGGCCCATGCCCGCCAGGAACTTCACATCGCCGAGACCGAAGGCCCCGGCTCCGAACGGCAGCGAGGGTAGATAGAGCACGGCAGGGATCAGGACCGCGGCGAGGACCGCCAGCACGACCGCCTCTCCGACCAGGAGGTTCTGCCCACTGAGCGCGAACACGAGCCCGATCGGGATGACCGGGAGGGTGAGCTCATCGGGCAGGATGCGCTGGTCGAGATCCGTGGCCAGGCCGATGACCAGGGCCACGAACCACGCCCCGAATAGCGCGAATGACAACGGATCGGTGGCGAATCGCAACGGCAACAGACCGAACGCCAGCGCCCCGGTCACGATGCACGCGAGTGTCCGCCAGTCGACGGCCCGACCCGGCGGATGCTCCTCGTCGTGCTCCGGCCAGCGGGTCGCGAGCCGGTCCGCACCGAAGCCCAGGACGCCGCCGGCTGCACCAAGAGCGAGCGCCAGCCAATCCATGTTCCCGACGTTCCCGACGTCCCGCAGCCTGCCGCGGCCGGAGTTCGCGAGCGGCCTAGCGCGAGCCGGTCGCGCCCGCGAGCGCCAGCTCCACGAGCGTTGCGTGCGAGACGCCGGTCGCCCCCCGCGGAGCGAACGACGTGGCCTTGCGGTAGTAGGCGGTCCCGGCGATGTCGAGGTGGACCCACGGCACCGTCGCGAACTCGCGCAGGAACAGGCCGCTCTTGACCAGCGACCCTTCTGCGGAACTCGAGTTCTGGAAGTCTGCGTACCACGAGTCCATGTCCGCCACGTACTCGTCCACCAGCGGCAACTGCCAGTAACGCTCGCCGGCACGCACGCCTGCCGCCGCGACCTCGTCGTACCACGGCTGAGGCGTCCCGAACGCTCCCGTCACGAGATGTCCCAGGGCCCGTGAGACGGCGCCGGTCAGGGTCGCGACGTCCACCAGATGGGTGGCACCCTGGCGTTCCGCCCAGGTCATCGCGTCGCCCAGGATCAGGCGGCCTTCGGCATCGGTATTGGTGATGTCCACGGTCTTGCCATTGAGCGCTGTGACGACGTCGCCAGGGCGAGTGGAGTGCGGGCCGGGCATGTTCTCGACGGCCGCCGCCACGACCAGCAGCGGCGTGCCGGGCGCCAGGCGCGCGACGGTCTCGATCGCGGCGATGACCGTGCATGCACCCGTCTTGTCCAGCTTCATCTCTTCCATCCGGTCGGATGGCTTGATGCTGATGCCTCCGGAATCGAAGCAGACGCCTTTGCCGATGAGCGCCAGGTGGCGGCCCTTCGCGTCGAGCTCGCCTTCCCCACCGGATCGCAACACGATCATCTGGGGCGGGTTGTCGCTGCCCCGCCCGACGGCCATGAACATGCCCATGCCGAGTTCGGTCGCCCGCTCCGGACCGATGACGTCGATGGACAGTCCGTTGCGCTCGGCGATGACCCGCGATTCCTCGGCGAGGACCTCCGGGGAGACGTCGTTCGCCGCGCGATTGGCCAGCGACCGCGCCGTGTTCGCCCCTTCACCCATGATCACGCCCCGCTCCGCGGCCGCAAGGACGGCTGCGGCGTCGCCGCCTGGGACGACGATGATCAGCTCGTCGAGGGTGGGCGGCGAGGCGATGTCGGCCCAGTCGCCACGCGTGGCTGCGGCATCGTCGCCGGCTGCGGCTCCACCCTCATGTCGATAGATCGACTTGGGGTCGTAGGAACCCTCGACGACACCGCGGGCCACGAGCTCACCGGCCAGTTCGGCGTCGCCATCGAGCCCGTCCGCGCCGGCAAGCGGGGTCAGCCAGACCGCCAGGGTCCGGACCGTCCGTCCGCCGAGGCGACGTTCCGCCGACGCCGCGACGCGCACGACCGCCTCCCGATCCAGCGTGGCCGGATCCCCGATGCCGACGGTCAGGAGTCGACCGGCCGGCAGCTCGCCGGCGCTGGCGAGCGACGTACTGAACCGCTTGCCCGAGATCTCGCGGAACGCGGCCAGGGCTCGAAGTTCGCCGCCGGCTCGACGGTCGAGTTCGTCCAGGGGACCCTCGAAGGCGGGCGTTCCGGCGATGGGCACGACGAGGACGTCCGCCTTGACGTCCCAAGGCTGATCGGTGACGACACGAAGTTGCACGGTGTTGTCCATCCTCCCGGGGGTGCGGCGGTCGCGGACGCGTGGGTCGGGGCGGCGGCGACCGGGGGCGCAGTTTGACTGCGAGTGTAGCGGGCCCGCCGCTGCCGAGGAGCGGGCCGGCAGCGGGGCGGCCGCCGCCAAGGAGCGATGATCAGGGGGCGTCCGCCGGCGTGAGCGCGTCAGCCAATCTGCCGCGCGCCTGCTCGATGGCGATGACCGCGCCATTCATCCCACCACGGCCGATCTCGCCCATGATCAGGATCAGGCCGCGGGAGTCGGCGGGCAGCCGCTCCTTGGCCGCTTTCTCGGCATCGATCGCTTCCCGGACCGCCTGCGTGACCCGGCCACCGACGTCATCGAGCGCCTGATAGAGGCCACGCAGGGCCACGTCGTACCCGGCGTTGCGATCCAGCCACTGGTCCAGGACGACGACGTCCACCGTCTTGGCCAGGACATCGCGGAGCCGGCGTGAATCGCTGATCGCGGCGTCGGCAACGTCCAGCGTCTCGACCGCCTCCTGGTACTTCGCGTCGCGGCCCAGTCCCGCGGCGCTCAGCACGGCCTGATCGTGCGCGGCCAGGAGCGTCGAGAGGCGGCTGGCAGCCACGGATCCGGTGGTCAGGCGAGCCCAGGCACCGTCCAGACCATCGACCTCCGCGGCCGCGGCTCGCAAACGGTCGTATCGGTCGCGGACGGCGCTGGATACCTGGTAGCGGGCTTGCGGCGTCCCGATGAGTGGGACCTCGGCCAGCGCCTGGCGGATCGTGGCCACCCGCAGCGTGACCTGCACCATCAGGCCGTCGCCGGCCGCGATCGCGCCCTCGACAGTGGCCATGTCACTGCCCACCAGTGAGGCCAGGGCGCCGCGCGCCTGCGTCCCGAGCGCGTCGACGTCGGCGGACAGGGTCGCCAGCTCGGATTCGATCACGTCCAGCGCCGGGTCGACGATGGCGTCGCCGCGCACCGTCAACGCCGGTCGCTCGCGTCCGGCCGGCGGCGCATCCATGGCCGTCACGAGCCCGGCTGCCCCGAGGGCGATGGCCAGCACCGCGACGAGCCAGGCCAGGGCGGCGAGCAGGCTTCGGACCGCGTTCACCGGCCTCCGGCGACCTGCTCGGCCTTCTTCTGGCGGAGGTAGGCGAGCTGCCCCTCCATCGCGCGAGGCTGGAACCCGAAGCGGGTCGGGATCACGTCGAGCGGGCCGATGTTGTCGAGTTTCAGCTGGCGAAGCTGGTCCGTGGCGACCGGGAACGGGAACCGGACGAACTCGGAGGCGCGGGCCACCAGGCGGATGATCGGGACCGGCATGGGCACGATCAGGCGCCGCTTGCCGAGCGCCCGAAGGACCTCCTGGGTGATCTCCTTGTAGGTCCAGTAACGGGGCCCGCCGAGTTCGAAACTGCTCTTGATCGTGGACGGATCAGCGAACGAGTCGACCGCGACGCGGGCCACATCGTCGACGTGGATCGGCTGGAAGCGGCTGCCCCCGTTGCCCGGCACGGGAACGATGCCCGGGGAAAGCCTGACCAGGTCCGCGATGATGTTGAAGAACCCATCGCCCGGACCGAACTGGAGCGACGGCTTGAGGATCGTCCAGTCCAGAGCGGATTCCCGAACCAGCGTCTCCGCCTTGGCCTTGGAACTCGCGTAGTGCAGGTCCGGATCGTCCTGGACCCCCAGCGCGCCCATGTGGACCAGGCGCAGGACGCCCGCCGAGGTCATCGCCTGGACCACGGCCCGGGTGCCTTCCGTATTGATGAGGCGAAGGTCCGCACCGCCCCGGAAGTCGCGCGGGATGGCCACGAGATGGACCACGCCGTCCACACCGGCGAGGGCAGCCGGAAGGCTGTCCGGGCGGGTGACGTCGCCGGTCCGGAGCTCCAGATCCGCCCGTTGGGCCGGTGTCAGGCGGTCGGCGACGGCCTCGCCGGAGTTCGGGGTGCGGACGAGGGCGACGACGTGATGGCCGGCATCCAGCAGGGCCGGAACGATGTGCTGACCGACGAAGCCGCTGGCGCCGGTGACGAGGATGGTCGACATGGGGTGGATCCTTGCTGGCTCGGAGTCGCCTGTGGCGACCTTCGCCATTCCGTTCGGACGCGGCCCGTCGTGCGGATGCGCCGGAATGGCGCGGTCGCAGAATCGTAGCATCGGGGTGTGAGCATCCTACCCGGCGCAGATCACGTCGCCGATCCAGCTTCCGATCCGGCCGTGGACCGCGCCGCCGCGCAGGCCCGGCGGCGCCTCGTCGCCGCGATGCCCAAGGCCGAGCTGCATCTGCACCTGGACGGGTCGTTGCGCGTTGACACGGCGCTGGATCTCGCGCGCGCGCGCCGCGTGGATGCGCCCAACGACTGGACGGCCATGTCGCGGGCCCTCATCGCACCGATGCCGTGCGCGACCCAGGCGGAGCTGCTCAAGGCCTTTGATCTGCCCATCGCGCTGCTGCAGGATGCGGAAGCGTTGCACCGGATCACCGCGGAACTCGTGGAGACCAAGGCCGCGGACAACGTGCGCTACGTCGAGATCCGCTGGGGCCCGCGGCTGCACGTCGCGCGCGGACTCTCGCTGACAGACGGTATCGGGGCCGTGTGCACGGGCGCGCGTGAGGCCGCCGCGCGGACAGGCGTCGTCGTGCGCCTGATCTGCACGGCGCTGCGCTCCCACGACCCGGAGGACAACGTGGACCTGGCGGAGGCCGCGGCGCGATTCCTGGACCAGGGTCTGACCGGCTGGGATCTCGCCGGTCCGGAGGCGGCCTATCCCGATCCGCTGGATCACGCCCGGGCGTTCGAGGCGGCCCGCGCCAACGGACTGCGCATCACGCTGCACGCTGGGGAGTGGGGCGGCGCGGCCCAGGTCCGTCGAGCGTTCTCCGTTGATCCGGAACGGATCGCCCACGGTCCGGGTGCGGTGGACGACCCGGAGCTGTGCGACGAGCTGCGCGCCCGCGGCATCGACCTGGATCTGTGCCCCACGTCCAACTGGCAGGCCGGCATCGTGCCGTCCATCGCCGCTCACCCGCTGGCCCGCCTCCACCGCGCCGGTGTGCCCGTGACCCTCAACACGGACGATACGACCGTGTCCGACCTCACGTTGTCCGAGGAGTATCTGAACGCCGTCGAGACGATCGGGCTGACGCTGCCGGAACTGTGGGCCATCGACCGCCACGCGCTCGACGTCGCGTTCGCCGACGAACCGACCCTGGAACCGCTGCGAGCCAGCTTCGACGGCTGGGCGGCGGGGATCCCGGAGTTGGCGATTGGTCAGCCGCGACGCTGACCGTCGGATCAGCCCTCGGCTGCGGCCAGCGCCTCAAGGGCCGCGGCGAGTTCATCGGCGTCGGCGGCGATGGCGGTCGGCTGCTCGTCTGGTGGGAGCGCCTCCACCTGGACCCGCGTGGTCACCCCGGTCAGCATCAACACACACCGAGCGCCTGCGGCCCGCGCGGCAGCCAGGTCAGTGCCGATCCCGTCGCCGATCATGATCGCCTCGCTCGCCCGGCGGCCGACCGCCTCTGCGGCGAGTTCCAGCAGGTGCGGCCCGGGCTTGCCGATGGACAGCGGCGTGATCCCGGTCGTGGCCTCCAGGGCCGCCACGATGCTCCCGGCTCCGGGTCGCAGGCCGCGCTCCGTCGGGTAGATCGGGTCGCGGTTGGTGGCGATGAACCGTGCGCCGGCGCGGATGCAGTCGGCCGCCGCGGTCAGACGAAGGTAGGTCAGGTTGGGGTCCAGCCCCGTGACGACCGCATCCGGCGCACCCGCCGCAGCCCAGCCATCGATCCCTTCCTGGTGCATCCGGGTCGCGGCATGCCCCGCGGTGACGACCTCCAGACCCTGGTCGCGGAGCTCGCGTTCCAGCCCGCCCGCACCAAGGACCAGGACCCGGCGGATGTCCGGTTCGTGGCGGGCCAGGTGGAGAGCCGTCGCGCGCGCAGAGGAGACGACGGTCTCCGCCGTGATCGGCGCACCCATGGCGGCGAGGCGGGTCACGTAGTCGGCCCGGTAGTGCATGGAATTGTTGGTCACGTAGACGACGTCGTCGCCGCGGGCGACCCGGTCGGCCAGGACGGCGGCGACGCCCGGAACGGGTTCGCTGCCGCGATACACGACGCCGTCAAGATCGACCAGGAGGAGCAGGCTCATGCGACCGATCGTAGCGGCGCGACGCCGAAACCGTCGCATCGACCGACGGCGCGTAGGATGGCGCGGTGAGCAGCCTGCCGCGCGACCCGCTCGACAACACGGACCGCCTCCTGATCGACGGCACGAATCTGCTGTACGCCATGGCCAGAGGTGAAGGCGCCGCACCGCCGGCCGCGCTCATCGGTCGATTGCGCGGGGCGATCCCGGCGACGGTCGGCATCGAGCTCATCTTCGACGGCTCCCCGGGCCCGGGCATGCGCGGCGAACGGGTCGCGGCGGGGCTGATCGTCCGCCACGCCGGACGCCGCTCCGCGGACGAACTGCTCCGATCCCTGGTCGACGAAACGCGGGCGACGGCCGGACCGCAGGCAACGGCCGGGCTCCTGATCGTGAGCGACGATCACGACCTGCGCACATCGCTCCGGGAGCGCGGCGCGCGCACGGCGGGCTCCGCCTGGCTGCTTGGTCGACTCGCGCGCGGGCGCCTTGCGTCACCGTCGGTCGGCAACAAGCGGGCGGCCAGGGGGGCCGGAGCGCCTGGCCCAGGTGGGCGGAGCGGGGGCTCGGTCGGGGACCATGAAGACCCGGATCGGCCCGGCTGGAAGCCCGGAAGAGGTGCCACGGTCAAGCGCGGCAACCCGTGCCGGGGTCGACCGTCCTCGGGTAGGATGCCGCCGTGAGCATCGTCGACGCGCTGAACCAGGTCTGGAACACCATCCTCGAGATCACCTCGATCTTCGTGCTGCCGGACTGGGGGGCGCTCATCGGGATGCTGCCGATCTTCGTCTTCCTGGGCGTCGTGGGGCCGCTGATCACGTTCACGATCCTCGGGATCGTCGCCTATCAGATCGCCAGGCCGCGAACGAGGGTGCGCTTCGTGGAGGGCCCGCGGATGGCCGAGCTGGACACCGCCGGTCAGCCGACCTTTCCGGCCGGTCTCCCGTTCTGCCGCCGCGACGGCCTCATCTACGCCTCGGGCACCACGCGCTGCGACACCTGCGGGTACGAGCTCGCCGTCACATGCCCCATGTGCAGCCTGGGCCGTGGCGCTTCAATCGACACCTGCTCCAACTGCGGTCTTGTCCTGAAGGTGAAGCGACGTGCCGTCGCCATCCGACCCACCTCCGGACCCAGGCCCGGCGGCGCGGCTGCGGCCTGAGCCGGCAGACCGTCGTGCCGCGCAAGCAACCGCACACCCATCCCAAGCGTCTGATGAGGCGATGACCATGGCCGAACTCAGTTCCATCTTCTTCTCCATCGGGGTGATCCTGGTGGCGCTTGGCTTCGCGGCGCACGTGGGCCATGCGGTCATGCTCGCGAACGGTCGGCGGGCACTCCCCAAGGTGAGCATGGCGACCGCCCTTGGGCGGCAGCCGGCCTATGCCGGCATCGTGACCGGATCGTTCGTCACGTCGCAGGCGCGCGCCGCCGCGACCGGCCCGGCTTTCGCCGCCCTGCCCAGCCCGCTGAGCCGGGCCGCCTCCTGGCTCACCTGGGCGGCGATCTCCGCGCTGGGTGCCTCGCTGCTCCTTCGCGGGATCGTGGTCGGCCGTGGGCCATGGGGCAACATGTTCGAATTCACCGTCGCGTTCTCGTTCTCGATCATCGCCGGGAACGCCCTCCTGGCGCGGCGCTATGCGATCCGCTCCATCGGCTTCATCCCGACCGGCGTGGCACTGGGCCTGCTGCTCTACGCGTCCTCGCTGCCAAGCGAGATCGCGCCGCTCGTCCCGGCACTCCAGAATGCGCCGTTGCTGACCATCCACGTCGGCATGGCGGTCATCTCATACGGCATCTTCGCGACGTCGTTCGCGGCCGGCGTGGGCTACCTCATCCAGGGCCAGGGCGACCGGTTCGCATGGCTGCCGTCGCACAAGGTGCTCGACGAGGTGGCCTACCGCGCGGTCATCATCGGCTTCCCGATCTTCGCCACGATGATCATCCTGGGCTCGTGGTGGGCGAGCATCGCCTGGTCGCGCTACTGGGGCTGGGATCCCAAGGAGACGGCCGCGCTCGTCACCTGGCTCATCTACGCGGTCTACCTGCACGTGCGAAACCAGCGATCCTGGGCCGGTCGACCGGCGGCGCTCCTGCTGGTGATCGGGTTCGGCATGGTCCTGGTCACGTACTCCGGATCCCTCTGGTTCAGCGGCCTGCACGCTTACTCCGGCCTGTAGACGCCCCGCCGCGAAACGGTGCAGCCCCTGCCGCCACAGAGCCGCGACCTCTGATCTCCGCCAAATGCCCGCCCCCGGAGCGTTAGGCGCGCAATCGCCGGCCTCGCGAGATGCCGAAGGTTGGCGAGCGGCGTCCTGCCCGCACGATGTGGGTGTCACGCGGTGTGTGGTATGAGGCACGACCCGCGAATTCGGACTCGATCAGCGCCCAAGGCTCCCCCGGCGGGCATTTGGCGGAGTTCGGATGGCAAACCTGGGCGGCCCCTGCGAGGCCAACTCCCCGCACGCATGGACACGACGCGCTCCTCCCCGCGGATGACCACGCACCCTACCCGCGGCGGACGCGCGGCCGAGACGGAGCGGGGTACCGTTCACGCATGCTCGACCGAGCGCTCGACCGCGCCCTCCGCCTGCGTCGACGGTGGCTGAACCAGACGACGCTGGACTACGCCATGGCGGTCTTCCTCGGCGTGACCGGGGTCTTCGCCCTGGTGGTCCCGCGGCTGTGGGCGGTTCGCCCGGACGTGACCCCGGGCTTTGAGCCCCTCGACCTGCTCGGCCTCGGGCTGGCGCTGCTTCAGACGGTCCCGATCGTCAGCCGCCGGAGCAAGCCACTTCCCGTCCTCGTGATCATCGGCGGGGCGACGGTCGCCTCGGGCGGATTCGGCTTCGATTCGTCGATCGGGGGGGCGGCCGCCCTCGTGGCCCTGTACAGCGTCGCGGTCCACACGGATCGCCGGACGTCGCTGCCCGCTTTGGCCGTCACCGTCGTATCGCTCGCGGTCACGATCATCCTGTCCTCCAGCTTCGACCTGGGCCTTGACACGTTCATCGGCAACCTCCTCCTGTACGGGTCGATCTGGTTGATCGGCGACAACCGGCGGGTCACCCGGGCGTACACCCGCGAGCTGGAGGCCCGTGCCGAGCGCCTGGAGCGCGACCGTGAGGCGGAGGCGGCCCGGGCCGTGGCCGACGAACGCGGTCGGATCGCCCGCGAATTGCACGACGTGGTCACCCATAGCGTGACGGTCATGACCGTCCAGGCCTCGGCCGCACGGCGCGTCCTGCGGACATCACCCGAGGACGCGGAAACCGCACTCGCGTCGATCGAATCGACCGGGCGTGATGCCCTCGCCGAGATGCGTCGGCTGCTCGGCGTCCTGCGCACGGACGAGGGCGGCCCGGACCTGCGACCGCAGCCCGGCCTGGACCGCATGGGCGAACTCGTGGCACAGATGCAGGCGACCGGCCTGCCGGTCGAGGTGTCGGTGGAAGGCGAAGCCCGGCCGCTGCCGTCCGGTGTGGACCTCGCCGCGTTTCGAATCGTCCAGGAAGCCCTGACCAACAGCCTGAAGCACGCTGGCAAGGCGCGCGCCACGGTTCGGATCCGGTACGGCCGGGACACGCTGGATCTCCGGGTCGCGGACGACGGCCGGGGGGCCGCCGCGGCGCTCATCCAGGGTTCCGGCGGTTCCGGTGCGTCGGGGCGTGGTGCCGGTCACGGGCTCATCGGGATGCGTGAGCGGGTCAGCCTGTACGGCGGTGCGTTCGAGGCCGGGCCGCGCCCGGAAGGCGGCTACGCGGTCCACGCGCAGATCCCGCTCGATCCGACGGTGGCCTGATGTCGGACGCGGCTGCAGCGGACGACGCGATGCCGATCCGCATCCTGCTGGTCGATGATCAGCCCCTGCTGCGAGCCGGCTTCCGGATGATCCTGACCGCGGAACCGGACCTGGAGATCGTCGGTGATGTCGCGGATGGCGCCCAGGCGGTCGATGCGGTCGAACGTCTTCGGCCTGACGTCGTGCTGATGGACATCCGGATGCCGGTGATGGACGGCGTGGAGGCGACGAGGCGGATCGTCGCTGGCCGCCCCGACCGCGACGGCCGCCCCGACGGCGACGGCCGCCTTGACCGCGACGGCCACGCTGATGCCCCGCGGGTGCTCATCCTGACCACCTTCGACCTGGACGAATACGTCGTCGAGGCACTGCGCGCCGGCGCCTCCGGGTTCCTCCTGAAGGACGTCCCACCGGAGCAACTCGTGGCCGCCATCCGGGTCGTGGCCGCTGGTGAGGCCATGCTCGCCCCGACCGTCACCCGACGACTCCTGGACCGCTACGCCGCGACGTTGGCGCCGGTCGTTCCCGCCCCCGGCCCGCCCCCCGGCGCCGCCGACCTGACCGAGCGCGAGATGGAAGTCTGGCGCCTGATGGCCCGCGGCCTGTCCAACCAGGAGATCGCCGATTCGCTGTTCCTCGGCGAGACGACGGTCAAGACCCACGTGAGTCGCGTCCTGATGAAGCTCGACCTGCGCGACCGGGTCCAGGCGGTCGTGCTCGCCTACGAGCGCGGGATCGTGCGCCCGGGCGAGGCTCCTCCCTCCGCCTGAGCGGGCGTCTCCTCCGACACGCGCCTCGGCGCCGAGGCTCCGACGCGCGCCGAGGGACCGACGCGCGCCGAAGCACCGGCCGGCGGCGCCCATCCTCCCCGAGGATGACCCCGAATCGGCGGAGCGGCGGACGCGCGGGACCTGTCCCAACCCGTACGGTCAGGTTGTTCACTCCGCACCGCAGGAACTGCCCTCCATGACCCTCCTCCGCAATCTCGGCCGACGCAAGTTGCGCACCGGCCTGACCATCGCCGGCATCACCATCGGGATCTGGGCGCTGGTCGTCTTCAGCTCGATGGCCAACAAGATCAACAGCCTCGTCGAAGGCGGCAGCGAGTACTACGGCGACAAGATCGTCGTGACCGATGCCTCCGGCGGCGGCTTCTCCACCCTCCCCGTGTCGATCGATTCGGTCGTCGCGATCCAGGGCATCGACGGCGTCGACGTCGCCATCCCGCAGGTTGCCTTCGTGGCCGACGCGGACGCGACGATCTCGTTCGGCCCGCCGGAGCAGGTCGTCGGTGGCGTCGCCGGTGCCGACGAAGGCCGCGAAGGCTTCGAACTGCGCGCGTCGCAGGGTCGATTGCTGACGGCCGACGACGAAGGCGAGAACGTCGTCGTCATGGGCGCAGACGTGGCCCGCTCCCGCGCGGCGACGCTCGGTGGGGACCTCGTGATCCGCGGCCGGACCTTCCAGGTCGTCGGCATCCTGGAACCCACCCTGACCGCGCCCGACAGCTCCATCTTCATGCCCTTCGATATCGCCCAGTCGATGCTCCACGAGCAACTCCCACCGATCATCAGCGACCAGGTCTCGGCGACCGAGATCGCCTCGCAGATCGTCGTTTATCCCGACGCGGGCGCGGACATCCCGGCCGTGGCGACCGCCATCGAAGCCGCCGTGCCCAACAGCTCCACCCTGACCGGCGCCGAATTCGACGAGGTCATCGGCAGTACCACGGCCATCTTCAGCGCCATCATCACGGGCGTCGCGCTGATCAGCCTGATGGTCGGCGGCCTGTCGGTCATCAACACGATGGCCATGTCCGTCGCCGAGCGGACGCGTGAGATCGGGATCAAGCGGGCCATCGGCGCCGGTCGCCGACGGATCGTCCGCGAGCTGATGCTGGAAGCCGGCGTCATCGGCTTCATCGGCGGCCTCATCGGACTTGGCCTGGGTGCCCTCGTCGTGGTACTGGCCAACGAGGCCGGTCGCTCAGGCGGAACGATCCTGTTCGAACTGACCCCCTCCACGTCCCTGTTCGCCGTCGGGTTCGCGACCGTGCTGGGCATCGTCGCCGGCGTGATCCCGGCGTGGCACGCGGCACGGATGGATCCGGTGGCGGCGCTCCGTTACGAGTGATGCCGTGCCCGCTCGTTCGACCCTCGCCTCCCCTTCCGACATCCACAAGGAGACCCACACCATGGCCCTGCTCGAAGCGCGCGATCTGCGCAAGACCTATCGACTGTCCCGGACCAACGTCATCGAGGCGCTGCGCGGCGTCGACATCACCATCGAGCCCGGCGAGATGGTCGCGATCATGGGGCCGTCGGGCTCCGGCAAGTCCACCCTGATGCACATCCTGGGGCTCTTGCACACGCCGGATCCGGCCGTGCCCGGCGAGTCGCCGGCGCCGACGTTGCTGATCGATGGTCGCGACATGGCGACGCTCGGCGACGGCGCCCGGACCCGTATCCGGGCCAGCGAGATGGGCTTCGTGTTCCAGTCGTTCAACCTCGTGCCGACCCTGACCGCGTTGGAGAACGTGGCTCTGGCCGGGGACTATGCCGGGATGTCCGGGGCTCAGGCTCGGGCCGCGGCGGCCGCGGCTCTGGATCTCGTGGGCATGGGCGACCGTGCGTCGCATCGACCCTCGGAGCTGTCGGGCGGCGAGCAGCAGCGCGCGGCCATCGCCCGGGCGCTCATCAACAAGCCACGCCTGATCATGGCCGACGAGCCGACCGGTAACCTGGACTCGCAGCGCGCGGCCGAGGTGCTCGCCTTGATGCGCCAGTTCAACCGCGAGCAGGGCCAGACCTTCGTACTCGTGACCCACGACGCGGAGGTCGGCGCCGCCTGCGACCGCATCATCCGGATGCGTGACGGCCTGATCGTCGGCGACGAGCGGGTGGACTCGTCGCTCGCCGCGTAGCGGGTCGGGGGGGCGCGGGGGGGTGTCGCCGGGGTCGCCGGGGTCGCCGGGGGGGTCGCCGGGGGGCCAAATCCCGGCCCAATCTCCGCCACATGACGTTCGCGAGCATCATTAGGCGAGCCATGACGCCACCGAACCATGGTCACGCCAGCTCCACGAAGCACTTCCACGCACGATCGTGTGTGGGAGTGTTGCCGTTTCGGGCAGGCCGAGGCCCATCCGGCGCGACCATCCCGCCTAACGTTCTGCCGAGCGACATTTGGCGGACTACACGCCTCACGCCGGGGTCCTGGCCGTTGTTTGCCGACGGACCCGACGCGTCGGACCGAGTCCACGCCCCGCCGCCGCATCGACCGGCCACAGCGACAACGCCGCGATCGACCCGACCGGATCCACGAGCCAGCCACGCATCTGCCGACCGTCCGCCGGGTACCCCGCCCGAAGCATGGTCCGATGCTCGGCGATGCGGCGCTCGTTGGTTCTGGAGCCCGCCACGATGATCCACGCCGAGACGGACTCCGGCTTCCAACCGCGCTCCGCCGCGACCTGCCACGCGAGCCGACGTTTTCGGTCCATCGTCCCGAGCAACTCGTTGACGTCGACGAGATCGGTCTTGAGCTCGATCACGAGCAGGGCGCGCCGCCCCGGATGCCACAGCAGCAGATCTATGACGCCGCGCTCGCCATACACGGCGAACGACACCTCCGGCGCGAGCAGCCACTCCCCGTAGTCCGCGACGAGCGCACGGGCCACGGACTCGTGCAGTTGCGAGTGCCGCAGACTGACCATCCTGTCCAGGTCGCCACCACGCCAGCGAGGAGTCCAGTCAAGCCTGATCTCCAGCGCGCCGCAGACCGCCCGGACGATGTCGACCGGAAGCGAGCTCATGTGGCCGCGCTCGATCCTGGAGATGGTCGCTCGCGATACCCGCGCCGCTCGGGCCAAATCTTCCTGCCGCCAGCCATTGCGGACGCGCGCGCTGCGAATCGTGGAGCCCAGGTGGACGTCATCCATGCCCGGATGATGGCGACGAGCCCTTCACTGGCCCTTATCTGGACTGGAGGTCCGCCAGATGTCGGTGCAGGGAACGTTAGGCGGACTCCGGCGGCCATCCCGGCGTCAAGCCTGCGCTCTGCGTGCGGGAACCTCCCTTCCGAACCCGGACACAGCCGCGATTCGCCAGAGTCCCAGCGCTTGAGTCCGCCTTGCGTTCCGTACACGCCCAGCTGGCGGAGAAGGGACGGACAAGCCACACCCCAGTGCCCACAAAACGAACGCACGTTCCCAAATCCCGCCCGTGGAAAACCCGTGGACAACCCCCGCACCGGACGTGGAAAGCTCCTGCCTCAAGGGTGGATAACGGGCCGATGAACGTGGATGATCCCACCTGAAACGTGGACGAGCCCGAAACGCCGACACCACTACATGTTGTGGTCGCTCGACAGGTTGCAACCCTAGATGTGGTGTTTTGGGCTTGACGGAGCTGCCACCGAAGCGTATCGTGAATCAGGTCGCCCAACCACCGAGACCGCCCACGACGCTCCGCCACGGCTCCATCCGCCGCTCGGCGCCGCAGCCCCCAGGACATCCCGGTATCTAGTCGACGACGGACGCAGCGGTAGCTACCGCGAACTGGCCCGGCGAGGGAAACGCCGGATGTGGAGGAGAGGCAGCATGGCTCGAGCCAACGGCAACGCGACCCCGGTCCCAGCCCGCCCGGAGATGGCGACCAAAACGGAGCACGCCCGCCACGCCGGCCCGTGGGGCGCCAGCTTTGACGGCACGGAGCCGGACGGCAGGACCAAGGTCAAAGGCCTGACCTTCGAGCGCCGCTGGACGACACCCGGGATCCACCCGTACGACGAGATCACCTGGGAGTACCGCACCGCCGGCATCTCCAGTGAATCCGGCAAGAGCGTCTTCGAGCAGAAGGACGTCGAGGTCCCCGACTTCTGGAGCCAGCTTGCCGTCAACGTCGTGGTCAGCAAGTACTTCCGCGGCCACCTGGACACGCCGGAGCGCGAGACCAGCGTCCGCCAGCTCATCGATCGCGTCGTCAACACCATCACGGCCTGGGCGGAGACCCAGCGCTACTTCGCGAGCGACGAGGACCTCGGCACCTTCAAGGCGGAGCTGACCCA
>Ga0163144_10014484_pt1 | contig 16358 bp, 8 predicted proteins | sample OliLak19BULKMAT1_FD_123175 | JGI IMG/M metagenome (GOLD analysis project Ga0163144, IMG submission 123175) | Freshwater microbial mat bacterial communities from Lake Vanda, McMurdo Dry Valleys, Antarctica - Oligotrophic Lake LV.19.BULKMAT1 | ecosystem: Environmental > Aquatic > Freshwater > Lake... | reverse complement strand
TCGTGGAGAAGCTGAGTCGTTGCCGGCAAACCCTGGAGGCCATCAAGCCCGGCTGCACGCGCCCAAGAATGCGCAAAACAAAGGGAAAATAACTCCAGCTGTTTGCAAGACACTACACTAGCCCGGGGGGACGGAACCTTTGCTGAAATTGCCCGACTGGCCGGGGTGAGTGCCACGGATTGGACGTGGGGTGCCGCATTTTTGGATGTGGATCTCGATGGTTGGGAGGATCTGCTCCTGACGACCGGAGCGTTTCATGATGTGCAGGATCTAGATGCGAACCTTGAAATTGCCCGTGGAGGAGGCTGGAAGTCCCGGGAGCAGCGATTAAGGGACCTCAAACTTCTCCCCCGACGCCTGACTCCGAGCGTGGCGCTTCGGAATCGACGAGATTTAACCTTCGATGATCAGAGTGCGGCCTGGGGTTTTAATCAGGTCGGGATCGCCCAGGGCATGGCTTTCGCGGATCTGGACAACGATGGGGATCTCGATGTGGTTATTAACTGTCTGAACGAGCCGGCCCGCCTTTTGCGCAATGAGTCGTCCGCTCCGCGAGTGGCGATTCGGCTCAAAGGCGCGATTCGAAATACGCGTGGAATAGGCGCCCGGATTAAAGTCACGGGCGGGCCCGTGACCCAGACTCAGGAGATCATGGCCGGGGGACGTTACCTCTCCAGCGATGAGCCGGTCCGAGTCTTTGCTACAGGTGAGGCGGCGGCAGTTGATATTGAAGTGCGATGGCGAAGCGGGCGGCGCTCGGTCGTTCGAGGCGCCCGCCCGAATCACCGGTACGAGATAGCCGAATCCGGTGCCGAGATTATAGGGATGGTGGAAGTGCCGGTGCTTGAGCCCTGGTTTCGCTCGGTGAGCACCAATCTGGGTCACATTTCCGTGGATCTACCTTTCGACGATTTTGCGCGGCAACCACTGCTTCCTCGCACGCTGAGTTCACTCGGTCCGGGCGTCGCCTGGGTGGACGTGGACGGTGACGGAGACGACGACTTAGTGATTGGCGGAGGACAGGGTGGGCGCTTGTCGATTTATCGAAATGAGGGGCAGGGGAAGTTCGTTGGCGAAGCGGACGCTGCGAGGGCCGAGGTTAATCCTCGCGAGCAAACTGGAGTGGTCGCCTGGACAAGTTCGACGGGCGTGCGAATCGCGGTCGGTGAATCGAATTGGGAAGATGGCGCCACCAATAGCGCGCCGTTCTGCGTGTTGTCGTTGTCACCGTCGGCGAAACCGACATTCCCTGGCTTTCGGATTCCGGCGGCAGTGGGTCCGTTGGCGATGGCGGATGTAGATGGAGACGGGGATCTGGATCTTTTCCTGGGCGGTCGGGCGGTAGCTGGGCGCTATCCGGAACCGGCGACTTCGCAGATCGCGTTGAACCGGGATGGAAAGTTTGAGGTTGGCCAGGAACTGTCCCGCTTGGGCTTAGTCAGCGGGGCCACCTTCTCCGACTTTGACTCGGATGGAGATCCGGATTTGATGTTGGCCTGCGACTGGGACTCGCCGCGCTTGTTTCGTAACGATCAAGGGACGCTGGTCGAGGTCACGGCGGAATTGGGGTTGGCGGAACTCAAAGGCTGGTGGAATGGAGTGGCCACGGGCGATTTTGATGGCGATGGCCGCTTGGATTTTCTCCTGTCCAATTGGGGTCGGAATGGACGGACCGGCGAACCTCCTGCCCACGAATTGCCCGTATCGCTGTTCTTTGGGGACTTTGCTGGAAATGGGGAAGTGCAAACCTTGCTAGCGTCGTTGGATCCGAATTTGTCGATCGTTACCCCGTGGCGTGAATTCAGGAAGGTTCGACAAGGTATTCCTGATTTGGGCGAACGGATCATCAGCCACCATGCCTATGGTCGGGCCAGTCTGGCGGTGGTTCTGGGTGAACGGGCGAGGAGCGCTCAGGAACTCCAGGTGACCACGCCGGATTCCTTGATCCTGCTCAACCGGGGTAGGCGTTTTGAAGTTCGGCGACTGCCGATTGAAGCACAGTTTGCGCCTGCCTTCGGGGTCAGTGTGGCTGACTTCGACGGCGACGGTCGCGAGGACATTTTTCTGGCGCAGAATTTCTTTGGGACGGATACGGAGACGTCGCGATTGGATGCGGGTATCGGGTTGATCCTATTGGGGGACGGCCAGGGTAGCTTTCGGGCCTTGGGGCCGCGCGAGTCTGGGTTCTCGATCTATGGCGAGCAGCGCGGTAGCGCGGTGGGAGATTTTAACGGAGATGGCCGGCCTGATTTGGTCGTTGGCCAGAACAATGGGCCGACTCAATTGTTGCAGAACGAGCGGGCGAGTCCGGGAAAGCGGGTAACCTTGCGGGCGGGGCCAGAGAATTATTCCGGCATCGGGTCCGTGGTTCGATTGAGGTTCGAGAGGGGTCTGGGACCTGCTCGGGAGGTTCATGCCGGAAGTGGTTATTGGTCGCAGGACTCGATGACCCTGGTGTTGGCGGCGCCGAGCACACCGCTTGCGGTTCAAGTGCGGTGGCCGGGAGGGGGAGTCCGAGAATATCCGTGGCCAGTCGGCGCCGATTCCCTGACGGTGGTTCGCGATTAAATCTAAAACCGGGAGTGGAACCACAGAGAGGGAAAGACCAGGGGAAGGGGCCTGAGTCTGATTCTCCGAAGAAGTCATCCTGCGAGTGAGGCTTTTTTCGGGGCGTGCTCGTTCGTCTTTCGTCGGGACTCGGTATCTCTGTGCCTCTGTGGTCAGTTTCAACTGCGGTTTCCAGGCTTATTGGTTTACCTGTAGATCCCAATTTTCGTTCCGGATCGGAACGGTCTGTTCCTTCCCGCCCGGCCAGCGGATCCAAAGCGACTCGACCGGTTGAGCGTGACCGAGGATCTGAATCACTGCGTCCTGACTTCCGGCGCCGGTGCCGGCCTGGACGGTGCGGATCGGACCCATACGACCCTCCGCATACCGTAAGCGCAATTGAGCTCCCACGCCGGTCGGGTTGGCGGGAGTCCCCTGTAAACGCACGCGAATGCCGCGGGCAGCGCACTGGTTCAAATAGAGTTTAGTTTTTGAACTGTTCTGAGAAACCGCGAGATCAACTCGGCCATCGTGATTGAAATCCGCCAACGCCGCGGTCCGTTGTTCTCCTTCCAAATGGATGCCAGTCACTGCGGCCTCCACCGCCACGAAATCTCCAGTGCCGATTCCTTTGAGCCATAAGCCGCGTCCACTGTCATTTCGGGTCAGGTCTGAGGCGATTCCGTAATTGTTTTGACTCAGGAAAAGGTCCTCAATTCCGTCACCATCGAAGTCGCCCACATTAAGGGAAAAAACGGGAGACAGCTGGGCCTCCCGAGGCAGTGGCCGGCGCTCAAACTTCGAGCCCCGATTTAGGAAGACTACGGATTCCAATTCAACCGCCTCCCGAAGTTGAGTGCTGGCCAGTCGTGTGCCGAGGATTTCCGCCATGGTAGAGCTGCCGAACGCCTCGTGCGTCGCAAACCGGGATAGCAGTTCTGGCAAGCCCAGGGCCAAACGGGTGCGATCTCGGAGGGGGAACCATTTCCCTTGGTTGTGCCAGGCTTCGAGCATCTGAACCGTGCCGTCCGCATTCCAATCTCCGTGAAAAAGCCCCAATTTTCCCGGTTGAAAGAGTTCGTAGTCCGTGTTGCGTCCCCAATTGCCGGCCGCGAGATCCACAGTGCCATCCCCGTCGAAATCCCCCGAGGTGAGGCTCGTCCACAGACCCGTATGCGAGGCGAAACCCCAAAGCGTCGTCACGTCTTCGAAGTGGCCGCGTTGATTGCGAAAGACCTTGATCGGACCCCATTCGAGGGCGAGGGCAAGATCAGGATCCCCATCGCCGTCGAGGTCGCTGAACGTCACTCCGGTGACCAAACCGACCGATTGGAACGGTTCACTTAATGTCCGGTTCAAGCGCAGTACGCCCTGCTCATTCAGCCAAATCGCCGAAGTCGCGGGTTCCGGAAAGCGGCCAGGAACCATCCGTCCACCGACAAATAGATCGAGATCACCGTCGCCATCGAGGTCGGCTACTGACAGGGGGCCGATGCTTGCTGGACCCGCCGGCAGGGTCTGCGGCGCCGCCGTGGGAGAATAGACCACAATCTGACTTTCCTGGCCTGGCCTCATCTCGTAGTTCGAAATCCCGACCAGGAAGTTATGGCTTCCCTGTCCATCTGCCCAGCCCACGACCGCGGACTGATCGCCCCCTGATTGCCCCGCACCTTCAAGCAAGTTGAAAGTCTTTCCCTCCTCGCTGGCAAAGACGGCGAGTCGACCGCCTCGCGCGGCGGTCACGATCAAGTCCTCCCAGCCGTCGGCGTTGAAATCATACCAGCACAAGCCCGGTCCGAATCGGCTCAAACGATGGGGAAGGAGCGGTTGCCGCGCCCAATCTTCAAAGGCGCTTTCGACATGAACTTGGCCGAGCAGAGAACTAACATCCGTGAAAAAGGGTGGTGGCTGAAGTTTCTCGGGACGGGGCCAGGGGGCAGCCGTGGCGATCTCCTCGATCTCATAGATTCGATTGGGCTGCAGATTAGTGAGGGTACTTCGGCCTCCCTGACGCCACTCGACTTCCAGTTGAAGGGGTTGTTCCGGGGTTGTCGTGGCGGCGAAAACGCGGAGCGCTTGATCGCTCGATAAATAGCGTCCACCGCTAATCACCTCCTGACTTTGGGACACCGGCCCACCTTGCAACCGCAGGCGCGCACCAATTCCCTGGGTATTGGGCGGACGCCCCTTGAGGCGAATGGCAATCCGGGGTGCCGTCGCGTTGTTTCGGTACACTCCGGCGGCGGCATTCAAATTGTTGATCACGACATCGAGATCCCCGTCGTTATCTAGATCGGCCAGAGCCATGCCATGAGAGACTCCCGTATAGTCGAAACCCCAGTCACTACCCATCGATTGGAAGGTGCCATTCCCGCGGTTGCGGAAGGAGGCGTTCGGTGTCCGCCATTCCGGATGAATCTGTCGATATCGCTTAGCCTGCTCGGGAGTCCACTTGCGTTGCCGAATTTGGTCGGTGCTGTCTTGGTCTAACACATCTTGATCAAATCCGTTCGTTATCAATAGATCTTCGTACCCATCTAGATCTACATCAATGAAAGCGGGGCACCAGGACCAATCGGTAGCGGCCACGCCGGCCATCAACGCGGCCTCGGAAAATGTTCCGTCCGCCCGACCCAGGTAGAGCGAGTTTCGGTTGTAGAGGGGGCGTTCCTCGATCTGCTCGCGGACCAGCGTTTCCGGACTGGTTTTCCCCGGATGCTTCATTCGCCGGAGGGGCTCTCGGGCGAGCATGTCGAGCACCAGCAAGTCGTCTTGGCCGTCGCGGTCGAGGTCAGCGAAATCGAGACCCATGGAAGACCGACTGCCGTGTCGTAAGGCCAAGGCTGGGAGTGAACGAAACGTACCCTTACCGGTATTGATCCAGAAGCGATCGGGTGAGGCGTTGTCGTTCCCGACAAAGAAATCGGGTGCGAGATCGCCATTAATATCGCGAAACATGACGCCCAGTCCCCAATCGCGTGGCGGCGGCATGGGGCGGCTCTGTTCATCTAAAAAGGTTCCGGGCACCAATTGGATCGCCGTAAAGCGCCCATTCCCTTCATTTCGATACAGCCCGTCGACTTCAGGTAATTCGAGGACTTCCCCCGTCGGAAGGACTTCAAACCGATCCTTCCAACGGGGTAGGGTGCCGGGCTGGCCATTGACCTTAGCCACGACCCATTGATCTCCAATCTGGCCTAACGTGAGCTGGGTGGATGGATCAGCCAGATGCAAGACGTCTAGGTAGTGGGTGCAGTAAAGGTCAAGATCACCGTCGCCATCAATGTCCGCCAAGGCCAGTGAGGTAGCCGTCGCGGTCCGGGAAAGTCCGGAATCCTTAACCTCCGTCCAGTTCCCTCTCCCGTTGTTTAGAAAAAGTCGTGTTCCGGCCGCAATGCCGTTGACGATCAGATCCGAATCACCGTCGCCGTCTATATCCGCGAAAGAGGCACCGGTGGAGAGTTGATCCGCACAGGCGCTTTCTCCCGCATCTATTTCTTTGAAGTGAAAATCACCAAGATTTCGGTAGAGCCGATTGGGACCCTGTAAACGGCAGAAATACAAATCCGGCCAACCATCGCCATCGACATCTGCGATCGCGACTCCGGAACCGTTGTGGGCCACTGCGTTTGTCAGAAAGGCATCTCCGCGAAGGATATTTGTAAAACTCACTCCGATGCTGGGGGGGGACAACAGGGTGAATCCGGACGGACCGCTATCTCTGGGATTAACCGGCCAACTTTGGAGGCCCAAATCCTTCGGTGCCAACGCTTCCGCTGCGTGGGAATTGGTGCCGCTGAAAACCAAGGAGATGAGTGCGGCGGACAGGCCTAACCCAATCACGGCCGAATGAACTAAGACGCTGAACCGCCTTCGGCTGCCGACGACGACGTCAGGAATCTTCATATCGGGCGTCGCGGCCAGCGCAGAAGGGGCAGGGGAAGTTGTGAGTTGAGAGATTTTCCACGTCGATAGCATCCGTTCGCAATTCTGGCTCCTTTGTTCTGATCGCGAGCGACTCATGAACTCGTCGGCAACGGGGGACAAGAAAAGCATTCTTGTGGGGGCGAAGCAGCTTCGTTCGAGAACGTGTCTGGGCAGAGCAGCCGAGTGAACAAAAAAAAGAGGCCGGACGTAAGTCCGGCCTCCGTGAAACAGGTTAACTACAGGAACGGCGCTTTATTGAGCGGACCGATAGAAGATCGCGCCGGTCGCGGCCGCCGGGACCGTGTGCGGACTTGTCGCTCCGGCCACCGGGGCGAAAGTTCCATTCAGGGTCGTGGACGATTGCAGGACGCCTGTGTAGGTGATGATCGAACCACTAATGCCGAGGGTCGGCACGGTGACTGCGCCGGCATCATTGTAGTCCCAGTAACCGAGTAGGCCTTTGGCGGCCGGTAGGGCTGTGGGCACGGTGCCTTGGAACAGCGCGAGCGCATCCGCTCCGCTCAATTCCTTCCCGTACACCGAGAAGTCATCGATGATCGCGTGGCTGAGTTCAGCGCCAAAACCACCGGAACCCATATAGAACGCGTCAACATCGGTCGGGAGGGGGTTGGTGCTGTCGCCGGTGAGGAATTGTTGTCCATCGATCCAAATGTTCTTGGCGGAACCTTTCTTCGTGAAGACGAAGTGATGCCACTCATTGGTCCAGAAACCGGCGTCGCCGGTGTAGCTCGGGAAGGTGTCAATGCCGGCGCTGATGCGTTGGGTCGTGCCGTCGCAGCATCCAACGGTGTCGAAGTAGATATTTTGGTTGCTCCAAGGGACATGCGCGTGGAATCCACGGCCGCTACCCGACGAAGGGGAATTGATCGTGAAGGCCGAACTGTCCGCGATGTCGAGCTTCCTCTGCCAGAAGGATACAGTCAGTTCGTCATTCGCCGTTGCGGCATTGACCGCCGCAGTGAAGGCCGAGGAGAAGGTGACGACCGGTCCGCCCTTAAGGGTCAGATTGATGGCTGTGTCGCCCGCTTTGCCGGTATGACCGCCTGCATCGGCCGTAAAGACCGCGCTTCCAGCCACCAGGCCAGGATAGTTTCCGACTTTGTCCTTCGTAGGGCCTTTATAGGCAAAGGTCGTGAACGACCATTCAAGAGTCGCCGCCTGACCGCCGGCATCCAAATAACCCAGGGTCACGGTGTGAGTTGACGCGCTGGCCAAGAGGGCCGGTGGTACGTATTTGATTGTAATGACGTTCGCGTCTTTGGAGATCACGGGTGTGACCGCGTTGCCATCGAATTTCAGGCTCACATTGGCCGAGGTCCACTCCGTCTTGCCATCGCGATGCACGATAGTCACAGCGGTGGCTGGTGAAACACTTTTGGCATTTGCAGCCGGAGTCTGGGTCAAGAACGCGCCTTCCGGAGGGGCCGGAAGATCCACGGCCGAGCTGAGGAACCTGCCTGGAATCGGGGTCAGAGAACCAGCCGGAGTGGTGTCCGTCGTTTTGCGCCAGGCCAACTGACCGTAGTCGCCGCCGCCGCCTTCTTTGTAGAGGAGGCGCACGAAGTATTTCTTACCGGCCGTCAAGGCAATTGGGGCGGCGGTCGTGGCGGGGTCAAGACCGGGTTCATAGTACCCGTCGCAGCAGTCTTCCTCGTAGGCTTGCAAAGCTAGGTTCGCCGGATTGTCGTCCGTGCTCACGTACACCTCGGAAGCGTCATCGCTGCGGAGGAAGAAGTCGTAGTTTCCTGATTCGGTGGGAGTCACGTACCCTTCCATGGAAGCGCCGTAGTTTTCGTTGACATTGGTTGGTAGGATGTCGCGACTGTTGAAGGAGAAGACGGCACCGATCCAATCCGGCGAGGCCGGATAGCGCGGGTCGTCGGTCAGGTTCACGACGGGATTGCCCGGGATACCACCCCAGAACGAGAACTTCAAAACGCCCGTCCTAACGCTGAGGTAGGAGTAAAAGAGGGCCATGCTGTTGGCAGTGACCGCATTCTTCGAGGTATCGAGAACGCTGTTCACGGTCACGGTATAAGCCGAGGCTCCCGGTGTCTGTGGCGCGGTGGTTAAGGTGACTGCGTTCTTAGCGTAGGAGGCCGCGGTGATGGCCAGACTCGGGCTGATGGAGTAGTTGGCCAAATTCTGGGCCGACACAGGATCCAGCGCCTCCGAGAAGTTCAGGACGACGGTGTTGTAAGTCGCAGTGCCCTTCGCTGAGTTGAGGACTGGCTTGACGGTGTCAGTCGGATTCGTTCCCGCCTTGAATTCGTCCAAATTGCTGACGCCGTCGCCATCGAAATCCTTCGCCGCATCGCTGGGATCGTTCGGGTTGAACCCGTATTTGTTCTCATAATCGTCGGGCATGCCGTCGTTGTCGGTATCCAGTGCCAGGCCGAGCTTTTCCACGATCACGGCATTTAGGATGGCGTTGTGGTCGCTGTATTCGGGACTCGCCTCGCGACCGTCAAACCGAAGCACGACGGTCGACGCCTTGGGGGTATAAACGTGGGTGATCAAGGCCTCTTGCGTGCCATTGGCGATGCCGCCGTGGACCACACCCGGATTGAAATCCTTTACGACCAGTTGGTCGTCAAAAAGGACATCGAAACCGCGGTTGCAGCACTGCTCACCGAAGGTCATCTGAAACTTGTACTCTGTGCCGATCTGGAGGTTTTCCAGAGTCAGAACCACCTCGGGAACATCCGCACTATTGGCGGCACTCCAGCGAATGCTGCTGGTGGCGGCTTTGAGCGCCTCGTCATTGGCTGAATCACCGTAATTGACGACGTACCAGTTGAGGATCCGATTCCCGGCGATCAGGCTGGCACCGGGGACCTCGGCATCGATCAGTCCGAAGAACGTTGCGTCACCGATCTTCGCGGTAAAATCGGGCTCCGCGCCCATTGAAAGGGCATAGGGAAAATCGCCTTCCAGATCCAATCCTTCGCCGGGGTCGCCTCCGGTGACGACTCCGATGGAGGTCTTCAGAGGATCCGTAATGACCGGGTCGGCCGCGTTGACTGATGAAATCAGTCCGCCGGCAGTCAGGGCCGCCAAGAGGCTTCGCCTCAGTTTGAGTTGATTGATGCGTTTCATGATGTTTGCAGGATGTTTTGCGGTCTTGGTTTTGATTAGATCGCCAAATGGGTGGAGTTAGGTGATTTCGGAATGGAATTGGACACGCCACCGGACGTGGGGTGCGAGAGTGACCATCGCCCGGGATGCAAGGTAACTGGGATTAGTGAGAGTCTGCTGAGTTGTTCGCCTCTAGTTCAAGAAAATGCGTTCGGAAAATGCGTTCGGAAACTTAGAGCCTGGTTGAACCTGGAACCTGCGGTTGAAACTGACCACCGAGGCACAGAGATACAGAGATACAGAGTACCAACGAACTACGAACGAGCAGGCCCCGAAAAAAGACTCACTCGCAGGAGGATGCCTTCGGAAAATCAAACTCAGGCCCCTTTCCCTGGTCTTCCCCTTTCTGTGCCTCGGTGTCCCTGTGGTTCAACTCCCGGTTTCAGGGTGAAAACAGGACCCCTTCGATTTTCTAAACAAGCTCTGAGGCACATCGATTAAAGGCGGGCGCGAGCTCTGGACTTTCGGGGCTCCCACACTGCCAGTCCGGGACCGCGGAGTTGCCCCATAAAAAAAGGAGGCCGGACATAAGTCCGGCCTCCGTGAAACAGGTTAACTACAGGAACGGCTCTCTATTGAGCGGACCGATAGTAGATCGGGCCGGTCGTGGCCGCCGGGACCGTGTACGGACTGGTCGCGCCGGCCACCGGGGCGAAGGTTCCATTCAAGGTCGCGGACGATTGCAGGACACCCGTGTAGCTGATGGTCGTGCCGCTGATGCCGAGGGTCGGCACCGTGACAGCTGCGGCATCATTGAAGTCCCAGTGGGCAATCAGGCCTTTGGCAGCAAGGGTCGAGGGCGACGCACCGGCGGTGAGAGACTTGAGATCAGCTTCAGCCAGTTGAGTGGAGAAGACCGCGAAGTCATCCATGAGTGCGCGAATCGCGGGGCTCCCACCAGGGCCGTCGGAACCGATGAAGAGGCCGGTCAAATCGCTCGGGACGGGGTTAGCACCTTCACCCGCGAGGAATTGGACGCCATCAATCCAGATTTGCTTGTTGCCGGCCTTCTTTGAGAACGCGAAGTGATGCCAGCTATTGGTCCAGAACCCGATATCCAAGGGGTCGGTGCTGCCGGTCCAACCGGAGAACGTCGTCGCATCGGCTTCGATGCGTTGCTCATCGGCAGTACAGCAGCCGGCGGTGTCGAAGTAGATGTGGTTGTTGCCCCACGGCACGTGGGCGTGGTAGGCGCGTTGGTTGGACACCGAGGGTGAACGAAACACGAAGGCCGAGGTGTCAGCGATGTCGTATTTCTTAACCCAGAAGGCGACGGTCAACTCATCACTGGCAAACGTTGACTTCGCCCACGTCGTGTTCGGCACTTCCGCGTATCCGCCCCTGGACGTGGTATCCATGGCATAATCGCCGGCGGCACCGGAGCGGCCGCCCTTATCGGCGGTGAATTTCGCATTCGAGGTCATCAGACCGGGATATCCGCCGACCTTGTCTTTGCTCGGCGTATAGGCATAGGTCACGAACGACCACGCACGGGTCGCCGGGTTGCCGCCTGCATCCAGGTAGCTCATGACGACGTCATTGGTGGAGTTGCCCGGCAGCAGGGCCGGCGGGGTGTAGTCAAGGGTCAAGACGGTTCCGTCTTTAGTGAACACCGGAGTCACTGAGGCTCCGTTTAACTTCAGGCTCACGTTGTCAGCGCTCCAAACCGTCTTTCCGTCACGGTGGGACAGAATAATATGAGTTGCCGGGCTAACACCTTTGGCTCCGGTGGCGGGCACTTGGGTGGTGAAGGCACCTTCGGGAGCGGCCGGAAGATCCACGGCCGAACTGAGGAATTTGCCTGGAATCGGGGTCAGAGAACCAGCCGGAGTGGTGTCCGTCGTTTTGCGCCAGGCCAACTGGCCGTAGTCGCCGCCGCCGCCTTCTTTGTAGAGGAGGCGAACGAAGTATTTCTTACCGGCCGTCAAGGCAATTGGGGCGGCGGTCGTAGCGGGGTCAAGGCCGGGTTCAAAGAACGGCCCGCAGCAGCCTTCCTCGTAGGCTTGCAAGGCCAGGTTAGCCGGATTTTCGTCCGTGCTGACGTACACCTCGGAAGCGTCATCGCTGCGGAGGAAGAAGTCGTAGTTTCCTGTTTCCGTGGGAGTCACGTACCCTTCCATGGTCGCGCCGTAGCCTTCATTGGCATCGGTCGGCAGAATATCGCGACTATTGAACGAGAAGACGGCACCGGTCCAATCCGGCGAGGCCGGATAGCGCGGATCATCCGTCAAATTGGAGACGGGATTGCCCGGGATACCGCCCCAGAAGGAGAACTTCAGCACGCCTGTCTTGGTCAACAGGTACGAGTAGAAGGTGGCGGTGGAGTTCGGGAGGATCGCGTTTTTGGAAGTGTCGAGAACGTTATTGACGGTGACCGTGTAGGACGTGGCGCCGGGGGTCTGCGCCGCGGTGGTGAGGGTGACGGAATTCTTTCTGTAGACCGCCGCCGAGACCGCCGCGCTCGGAGTGAGCGTGTAGTTCGCGGGATTCTGAGCTGAAACGGGATCCAGGGCCTCCGAGAAGTTTAATACGACCTCGGTGAACGAGGCTGTTCCAGCGGCGGAAGTGAGAACCGGTTTGGTCTTGTCCGCCGGATTCGTGCCCGCAGTGTACTCGGCTAGATTGGTGGCGCCGTCGCCGTCGAAGTCCAGCGCGGCATCGCCCGGATCATTCGGGTTAAACCCGTATTGAATTTCCCAGTCGTCGGGCATGCCATCCTTATCGGTGTCAACGGGCGGGGTAAAGGGCGAACCACCGGCGGCGAGTTTCTTGATGTCGACCTCGCTGAGTGCGCCTCGATAAATAGCGAAGTCGTCAATGACGCCGTCTGGAGCGTTCCGGTCGCTGGCGGAGCCGATGTAAACGGCCGTATTGTCGAGCGGCAACGGATCGTAGCCTTCCGCTTCCCTCAGAAGAATACCGTCCACATAAATGGCTTTGCGGGCGCCGTCCTTAACGAAGGCGTAATGATGCCAAGCCAGCCAATCGTGATCGGGAAATACATTCGTTACATTCTCGTTCAGCCGCGTGGTGGCGCCGCAGCAGCCAGAAGTGTCAAAATAAATGGTGCCGTCGGACCAGGGGATATGGGCCTGGAAACTGCGCCCCTGACTAGCGGCCACTACCCAGAATGAGCTGCTGTTGACGTTGCTGTTGTTCTTTTCCCAGAGGACGACGGTCACTTGGTCTTCCGCGGCCGCAATATTGAAGGGGTTGGCATCGCCTTCGGCTTCGAGGAGGAGGTGCCCTCGATTATTTAGAGAGACATCAAAGCCTTTGCCCCCACCAGAACCCGGGCGTCCGCCGCCGGCGTCGGTCAAAATGGCGGCTTCCCCGATGATGCCCACGTAGTTTCCGGCGGTCGCTTTGATTGAGACACCGTCAGCTTCGACCTTCTCGAAGTCCCAGCCGACGATTAAATCGGCTGCGTTACCCGATGAGGTCAGAGCGCCTGCGGCCAGAGCCGCCAGCACGCAGTGCCTCAGTTTAAATTGGTTAATTCGTTTCATGGTTTCTGTGCAGTGATACTCTTTGGTTTGGTCGACGGTCGTCGCATTCAGGGGATGTCTTTACACCTCACACGCTGGGTCGCTGGGATCATGAATGTTGAGTGCAGGACATTCTCGGGAACGTAACGATGATGGGAGACGGTTGTAACTCTGTTGTGCAGTAGGTCCTTCGTTCAAGAAAAAGCGTGCAGAAAATCCAGTAAGATAGCCAAAAAAGGGTATGCACCGACGACCTCGCGATCGTGGGCGGGATTCTCTCGAAGTCGAAAGGCGGAACGGAAGAACCCATTCAAAACCGCCGAGGTCGCCAGGCGCCTCCTCCAGCGCTCCGTCAGTCCGCCTTAAACGGGAACCCAGGGGGGCTTTACTGATGTGGGTCTGCGACGGCTTCCAGCGGTTTTCGGTTGGCATTCCGTCCAACTCACTTCGGAATTGGGCTCACCGATGAAGTCTTACCGCTTGAACCGTCTTTTCAATGCCCGCTCCAACCGCTGCTTCGACGTGGCCATCGACCATGGATTCTTTAACGAGCGTGGGTTTCTGCAAGGGATCGAGAACTTAGAAGCGGCGGTGAAGACTGTGGTCGCGGCCGCACCCGATGCGGTGCAACTCACCGTAGGTCAGGCGCACTACCTGCAATCGCTTCCCGGTAAGGAAAAGCCCGCTCTGGTCTTACGGACTGACGTGGCCAACGTTTACGGGTCGCAGCTTCCCCGGACTTTGTTCAGCCGCATGATTGAGAGTCCGGTGGAACAGGCGCTCCGCTTGGACGCCACCTGCGTGGTGGTCAATCTGTTTCGAATTCCCGGTGAGCCCGAAGTTACCGACCAGTGCATCCAAAACATTCTGCGGATCAAACCTGCCTGTGACCAGTTTGCCATGCCCTTGATGATTGAGCCGTTGGTATTCCAGCCGAACACGAAGGCGGGTGGCTACATGGTGGACGGAGATTTGGAGAAAATTCTCCCGCTGGTGCGTCAGGCGTGCGAGTTGGGAGCGGACATTATCAAAGCTGACCCCACCGAGGACGTCAGTGTTTACCACCGAGTTGTGGAAATTTCGGGTCGCATTCCGGTTCTGGTTCGGGGTGGCGGCAAAGCCTCTGATGAGGAAATTCTGACCCGGACCGAAGCGTTAATTAAGCAGGGAGTCGCTGGAATCGTTTATGGACGCAACATCATACAGCACGCGGATCCGGCGGGAATGACCCGGGCGTTAATGGCCCTGGTGCATGAGGGTGCCACGGCGGAAACTGCGGCGAACTTGATTCGCCGGTAGATCGTTGCGGGTGCCGGCGAGGCCAGCCCGATGGGCGGGCTCTTAGGCTGCGGCGCTGCGGCGGTCCTTTGCATCCAAGTGCCGCCAAGGGCCGCGACGAATGGGTGGGGTGCGTAAAGGTCCTCCCGGCCTACCCAAAAAACTCTGGCTAGGGCTCAACCTGGCCGGGGCAGCCGCAGCACACCCTCCTCCCTTCGCCCGCGGTGAAGCGCGAGCGCGTCACAGGCCGGTCTCCCACCTCGATTCTCAGCGGGGACGTTTTCTTACCAACCTTTCTAATCTGTAATGAGGGGGAAAGGTCGGAGCCATTCGGTCGGAGTCTGTTGTCTGTAGAAAGCAGGGGCGGAAACGCCACCTTCAAAACAGAAACTAAAACCGAGATTCAATGACTCCCATGAACGCTGCCTACAAGAAGTTGATCCCCTTAGTCCTAGCCGGTGGCCTGTTGGGCGCCGCCACCGCCGGTTGGGCCGGTCCGAAAACGGACAAATTCCGAACCTCAGAAACCCCAGCCCTCAAGTTGACCGTTGATGATACTCCCGTCTCCCGCGATGGCCGTCTGGCTGCCAGTTATGCCGACGTCATCAAGAAGGTCGGTCCCAGTGTGGTGCGGGTGAACGTCACCCAAAAAGCCAAACTTGCTTCCTCACCAATGCTCGATCTGCAGCAAATCCCGCCCCAATTGCGGCGGTTTTTCGGGGAACAAATGCCCTTCGGAATGCCTGAGGAATCGTCCCGCAGTCCCCGGCAACACGGATTGGGTTCGGGCGTCATCGTTACCGAAGATGGCTACATTTTGACGAATAACCACGTGATTGACGGCGCTGATGAGGTGAAAGTAGCGCTTCAGGACGGTCGGGAACTTGCTGCCAAAGTGGTGGGACGGGATCCCAAGTCAGATGTGGCGGTTCTAAAGGTGGACGGGACTTCGTTTCCGGCGATGGCCTTAGGCGACAGCGAACAGATGGAAATTGGCGACGTCGTGCTCGCGGTCGGAAATCCCTTTGGAATTGGTCAAACAGTGACGATGGGAATTATTAGCGCCACGGGCCGGGCCACGTTGGGCTTGGATTACGAGGACTTCATTCAAACGGATGCCGCCATCAATCCAGGTAACTCTGGTGGGGCGCTGGTGGATACCCAGGGTCGTTTGATCGGAATCAACACCGCCATCCTCAGTCGCTCTGGCGGGAATCAAGGTATCGGGTTTGCCATACCAGTGAGTCTGGCCCGCGACGTGATGGAGTCTCTGGTCCGAGACGGGAAGGTGACCCGAGGTTATCTGGGCGTGATGATCCAGGATATCAATCCATCCCTCGCCAAGCAATTTGGTCTCACCGAGGCGAAGGGCGCTCTAGTGGGGGAAGTGACGCCCAAGGGGCCAGCTGCCAAGGCCGGTTTGGAAAGTGGTGACGTCATCACAAAACTCAACGGGCGCGAGGTCAGGGACAGTCGATACCTGAAATTGGCGGTCGCGAAAGTGGATCCAGGTGAAACCGCCTCCGTAACGGTGCTTCGAGAGGGGAAGGAGAAAACCTTGAAGGTCAAAGTGGATGAACTTCCCGGTGACCCCAGTGTCGCTCAGACCTCGAAGGTCGAGGACGAAGGTACTTTGAATGGTGTGGGCGTCGCCGATCTGGATGCAAAGTATCGGCGCCAGTTCAGCATTCCGGAAAAAGTAGACGGCGCGGTGGTGACCCAAGTGGATCCGGATTCGGCGGCCGCCGAAGCCGGAATTCAACCTGGTGACGTGATTCTGGAGATTAACCGCACGGCTGTGAATGACGCAGACGAAGCCGTTAAACTCTCTTCCAAGGCCGACGAGAAATCCACGCTGCTTAAGATCTGGAGCCGTGGGGGTAGCCGGTACGTGGTGGTGGATGAGACAAACAATTCCCAAGGTTAAAACCTTGGTGGGTGGAGTAGTGGTTGGGGGGG
>Ga0163144_10014482_pt1 | contig 16361 bp, 12 predicted proteins | sample OliLak19BULKMAT1_FD_123175 | JGI IMG/M metagenome (GOLD analysis project Ga0163144, IMG submission 123175) | Freshwater microbial mat bacterial communities from Lake Vanda, McMurdo Dry Valleys, Antarctica - Oligotrophic Lake LV.19.BULKMAT1 | ecosystem: Environmental > Aquatic > Freshwater >... | reverse complement strand
TCCCGACGCGTCGGGACCACAGTCCAAGGTGCTGCGCGCGCGCCAACAACAAATGGCCCGAGCAGAAGTGCTCGGGCTGTCGAGGTCCCCTCGCGCTGTCTGAAAGAATTAATCTGCTGACGGATTTGTCCTGCGGAGCAACCGCGTGCAGCGCCTGCAGCAGAGTCGCCTGTTTGTAATTGTTCGTCGGCTGCTGCCACAGTAACGTCAGTGTCGGCAGTGCCGCCGCACCATCCGTTTCTCCGACGTCGATCAATGCCCTTGCGGCCGCCAGCCGCTGAGCCGCCTGCCGATCATCATTCAGCAGTAACGTCAGGCTCACCAGCGACTGATTCAGGGATTTGCCATCCGAGAACGGCGCTGGTTACCAGCAGGGCAAAAGTGACTCGAAAGAGGTGTTTTGCGTTGACAAAGTGGTAATGTCGTCGAGTGTGCATGGGCGAATTCCTGTTGGGAGACAAACGGTTGCCCGCAGGGATTACGGAACCATTGGGCCTGTCCGTAAATGCCCGAAACATTGCCAGAGCCGACAACGAATTCCAGGATTCTCGGGTTCTGCAGTGTTCGCTGGTCGACATGGTCGGTGATCCCGCCCAGAGTCTCAAATGCGATGTGAAGCCCAGATGCGTTATCTGTGCAGGTGATCATGTTGAGGTGAGGTCGAGCAGCATAGTGCGGATCTTCTTCAGCGTCGCTTCGTTCACATGGCCGAACGTCTTTACGATCAGTGAACTTGACAGGGTGTAGATCTTGTCGACCCTCACGGTGCTGGGGCGGTTCAACGATCCGGCTTCCAGATCGGCTACGGTCAGTGTGAACGAGTATGGCGTCTGAGTCGGATTGGAGGTCATTGCGACAACGACGAAATCGGCGCCAGAGCGGTGATATGTGTCATTTGAAATCACGATCACCGGCCGTCGTTTTTGCGACGACAGGTCTGTGAACGGAATCGGAATCAACACAATATCGCCTTGGCTAGGCATTGTTCCAGTCCTGGTCGTCCAGAGGATTGTCCCAGAAGTCGAGGCTGCTCTCGGCAGCTTCGGTCAATTCGGCAAATGGCTCCGTCGAGACGGAAACGACGAAGACGACCACGCGTTCCCCTTCCGCATATGGAACCAGCAACTCGATGCGGCCTTCTGCCAGGACTTCAGCGTCGTACTTCAGCACCAGTTGAGGCTTTACGATCGATGCCACGATGGGGGACTCCTTGAAACACGAATCCATTCGATCAACGACGTTGGGTGAACCACGCTCGATGTTACATCAGTCCTCGCCGTGCCAGTTCGGCGACGACTTGCTGGACGATAGCGGACACTTCCGCGGGAAGGGGCTGATTGTTGGCGGAGTCACCGATCGCGCAGCCGCCGATGGGCTGGTCGGTGAAGCCGTGGTTGGAAAGCATGCATTGCAGTTCGCGGCTGAGCGTGGTCAGGTCAGTGCGTTGCTTATCGGACAATGGCTGCCTGCCCTGCCCCATTCGGAAGCCTCGAAGGCCGACCGCGGCGCGGAAGCCTTCGGGGAATTCGGCCGAGTAGATCATGGTGTCAAACAGTTTGATCAGGTCGTACTGCACTGTTCGAGCCGCATCGATCTGATGCGCCATGGTCAGATCGTACAGCTTGCGAGTCAGTTCCGGGACAACCCCGGAGCTGGCATTGGTGCCGCCGTCGCAGCCGATGAGCAGCATCGGCATCAGAGCGGCGTCCCAGCCGGTGAAGAACGCGAAGTCCGGGCGATTGGGTTTCACGGCCTGGATCATTCGGATCATGTGGGGGATTTCTCCCGAACTGTCCTTGATGGCCACAATCCGTTCGAATTCTTCTGAGAGACGTTGAATCGTCGGAACGTCAATCGGGCTGGCAAACATCGGGATGTTGTACAGGGTGACATCGATCGGCGTGTTGCGTCCAATTTCGGCGAAGTAAGCATACACGGATGCCGGACTGAGCTTGTAATAAAACGGTGCCACGATCGCGACAGCTCGAATGCCGAGCGACGCGTAGTATTCACAGGCGGCGATAGTCTCTTTGACGTTGGCTTCTGCAGCACCTGCCAGAATAGGGACTCGCCCGCGGACCTGATCGGCGAGGATCGCGACGATGCGACGGCGTTCTTCGGGAGTGAATCGAGTGAACTCGCCTGTCGACCCGTTCGGATACAGACCGTGGACGCCGCGTTCGATCAGCCATTCGGCGTATCGCCGAAGCTCAGGCTCATTGATCCCGCCGTCGGGCGTGTAGGGAACGAGATTCGGCGTGAAAATGCCCTGAAGGCGAGGCTGGGCCATGAACGAGGACTTTCAAAGGAAGGCAACAGATTATCGAGACAGATGCGTACACCGCTATTGGGTACCGTGTTGGAAACACTGATTGTCGCTGGATCTTCGCTGATTCGGGCGAGATGTGGCAAGAGTCATGCCTATCGGCGGGCACCCGCTGGGCTTTGTGAGAAATCGGGATCGCCCTCCCGGAAATGCCGCACGTGTCGAGTTTTTTGACAGAGCCATGCGTCCGGTTTCCTGGGAATTCACGGAAAACCGAAGGCTGGCATGTGCGGGCTGCTCGTTACGTCGGTCCCCTGGGCAGAGCGACGTGAAAGGCGGTTCCGCCGGCAGCAGGCGTTTCATGGAGGATTAAGCCGTCGTGCATGCGAACAATTTGCCATGCAAGGCAGAGTCCGAATCCAAGTCCCCGGCCGGCGGAGCGGCCGGAATAGAACGGGTTGAACATGTGTCGCCGTACGTCTTCCGACACGATACCCGGGCCGTCATCGACCACGGAAATCTCAACTGCGTGGGGCGGTTCATCTCGCAGAATGACAGTGATCGTGCCAGAGCGATCAATGCTGCGAAGTGCATCAATACTGTTCCGGACGAGTTGGCTGATCAGGGTACAGAGCTGCGCACGGTCCGCGGTGAGCCCGATGTGCTCAGTCGTGGAATTCAGTTCCAGTCGTATGTCTGCTGCCGCCGCAACCGTCCTCAGAGACTGAAGAACGGCCTGAGCGGTTTCCACCAGATTCAGTGCTTTCTTCTGCGGTCGCGGCGGGCGGGCGAAGAGCATGGAATTCCCGATCATATCCCGGATCCGCCACGCCTGGGCTCCAATGGTTTCGTACGTCTGACGCCGCTCTGTTGAGGGATCGCTTTTGAGCAGCAACTGCGTCTGTCCCAGAATACTGCCGAGCGGATTATTGATTTCGTGCCCTGCCCCGGCTGCATATTCCGCCATTGCTTCCAGAAGTCTGGAATCCGGGATGAGCACCGAACGGTCGGCGGCACGTGAAAGCAGCTGCCGACAGATCGGGATCAGCGTGGACCGAATCTCTTCATTGTCGGCGGCGGAAGCAGATGACTCGTCCGGAAACTGAACGACCAGGACCGCGGCCAGATCGGCCCAGAGAATGACCTCCACCGACACGCCACCGACGAGTCCGGATTCGGCCAGAGTCTCAATTACAGTGTCACGGTGCAGCAAAGCCGCGAATGACCGCGGAATGCTGGTCAGGCGCGTTCGCGGCGAGTTGTCGGATCCCGTTCGGACAGAAATCGCCTTCACTTCTGCGGGGCCGACCGCACTGACCAGCAGAGCGGCGGATGCACCTGCAAATCTGATCCAGGATTCAACCGCCAGTGAAGCCAGATCGTCCCATGGCCATTCGGACACGAGCGCCTGAAGGAGCCGGTGCGGAAACGGCTGGTCATTGACTCGGTCTGACGGAGGAGGTTGCACGGTCGAGCTCCGGGACCGTTGAAAAAATGACAGGTCCCTCGCGGAACAACGTCGCCGCGACAGGCGGCGTTCGTCAAATGCAAAGCGGTCGCACGAGGCGACCGCTGAGTTGTTTTGCTGAGACCGAATTCTATTTTGTCTGCAGCTGTTCGATATCCAGCAGTCGACAGATGTGGTCGATCAGATCATCGACTTCAAACGGCTTCTGCAGGAAGTGATTTGCTCCCGCCGTCTTAAGTTCCTGGATCTTGTCCTGCTCCACCATGCCGCTGATGCAGATGATCCTGACGTCGTCGAGAGCGGAATCGCCTCGAACGCGCTGGCAGACTTCTCTGCCGTTGATGTCCGGCAGCATGACGTCCAGCACAATGATGTCCGGGTGATATTCCTTCACCATCATTCCCGCATTGAATCCGTTGTTCGCGATCCGGACTTCGAACCGACCGTCGGCATTCAGGGCATCCGTAATGAGCTCGACCAGTTCCGGGTCGTCGTCGACGATGAGGGCCTTACGTTTCCCGCTTTCGAGTGCATCGGTCGGGATACCGTTTTCCTTCATGAACTTGAAGAGCACGTCTCGCGGAATGCGGCGGAATCGCGATCCGGGGACCCGAAATCCCTTGAGCTGACCGGAATCAAAGCAGCGAATGATTGTCTGCTGACTGACCTTACAGATCTTGGCGGCTTCACCCGTAGTGAACACTGTTTTCATGAGCAAAATCCGTTCTGTGGAAAAGCGATGAGCTGCAATCTGCAGCGTTCCATCGTCCGACAGCTTGCCGGACGCCATCCCTGACGCTTCAGCACCGAACTCAGGCAACCATCGTGTCTTGTTGAGGTCCCTGAGTCACAGTGTGACTCGCCCCGAAACTTGCGAGCTTTCGATTGAGGCGACCTGGAAACCACCCGCGTAACCCACGAAATCGATTCGAGTTACAGGCGTTTCCCCGTTCGTGCCAACCCTCAACCTCCCCGATTGTATCCATTCGTAAAAAACGGTCAACGGCAGTTTCGTTGCGCAGACTGCCAGTTTTCACGCAAGAGGCGGGGGTTGGGGGAAAAAAGCGAGCGGGAAGGCAAATCAAATCCAGGCAGAAGGAGTCGATGATGCCGGCGATTTGGGGACACAGAGATACCACAAGAACCGCGGGATCTGGGGGTGCAGCATGGAAACGAGCAAATTGCATCGCTAGCGGGCTTGGGTCGGACGGGCAACGTCGCAATTGACGTCTGCATTGGTGTCCGATCAGTGCTGCTCGTGCGTGGTCACGATGCGGATTTGGTGTGCCACTGGCTCTGCCAGTGCTGCAGGATGGAACGGCACTGGCAAAGTCAATGGCACACAAACGGGAATCCAATCCTCGTCTGTCATCCGGATAGCGCAGTCGTGGTGGGCTTAAGATAGAATATCAGAACGGAAATGTCAGCCGGGGTTATCCCGCTAACGCGACTTGCCTGGCCTACGGTCACTGGCCGCAGCCGGTTCAGCTTCTCACGGGCTTCATGCCGCAGTTGCGGCACAGAAAGGTAGTCGAACAGTTCGGGGATTCTGACGGAATCAACTTTTTCAAGCCGGGAGATTTCGGACTCCTGTCGTCGAATGTATCCGGCGTACTGCGCTTCGATGAGCATTTGTCTCCTGGCACGGCTGGAAAGTCCGAGTTCTGCAACCGAGGGAAACTGCTGGTTGATTTCGTCCCAGGTGACATGATTCCGCCGCAGTGCTTCTTCGAGCGTAACTCCCTGAGACCGCAGCATTGCCATGGCTGCGAATCCACGGTCCAACTCTGTTTCGTATCGTCGATGGCGTTCGGCCCGCTCATGGCAAACTGTACCCAGCAGCATTCCCAGCGGTGTGAGTCGTCGGTCGGCATTATCCTGACGCAGCAGCAGTCGGTACTCGGCCCGCGACGTAAACATGCGATAGGGTTCGTCAACGCCCTTTGTGACAAGGTCATCCACAAGGACTCCGAGATACGCCTGACTGCGATCGAGCACGAAAGGTGCTCGGCCTTTCAGTTTCAGCGCGGCATTGATTCCGGCGAGAAGCCCTTGCCCGGCGGCTTCTTCATAGCCGGTTGTGCCATTGATCTGACCGGCGAAGTACAGGCCTTCGACGAGCCGGGTTTCCAGCGTCGGATACAACTGCGTCGGCGGTGCGAAGTCGTACTCGACCGCGTAGCCATAGCGCATGATCTGAGCGTTCTCGCAGCCCGGGATTCGGCGGATGATCTGGTCCTGAACATCTCTCGGCAGGCTTGTCGAAATCCCGTTGCAGTAAACTTCCTGAGTATTGCGGCCTTCGGGTTCCAGGAAAATCTGGTGCGAAGTCTTGTCGGCGAACCGCACGACTTTGTCCTCGATGGAGGGACAGTACCGCGGACCGGTTGACTGAATCTGTCCCGAGTACATGGGTGCGCGATGCAGATTGGCCCGGATGATTTCGTGTATCTCGTGTGTCGTGGCAGTCAGCCAGCATTGAATTTGCGGCTGCGTGATCTTGTCCGTAAGGTACGAAAACGGCTCGGGTGATTCATCGCCGGGCTGAGGCTCGCATTTCGAAAAATCGATCGTTCGCCCGTTGAGTCTTGCGGGAGTGCCGGTTTTGAAGCGTCGCAGTTCGAAGCCAAGTGCCTTGAGCGCACCGGAAACTCCGTGTGACGCCTTGTCGCCGGCTCGCCCACCTTCGGCTGTTGTTTCACCGGTGTGCATGATGGCTTTAAGAAACGTGCCGGTGGTCAGAATCACCGCGCGGGCTCGATAGAACGCTGCGCCGGAGACTCGAATGCCGGTGACTTTGCGGTCTTCCGTTTCGATGGATTCAATGGTTTCCTGGCAGAGTGTCAGATTCTCCTGCTGCTCAACGCGGTTCTTCATTTCGAACTGGTAGGCCTTTTTGTCCGCTTGGGCTCGCGGACTGTGCATCGCCGGGCCTTTACCTCTGTTGAGCATCCGAAAATGAATGCCGGTCGCGTCGATGACTCGTCCCATTTCCCCGCCGAGTGCATCGATTTCGCGGACGATCTGACCTTTGGCCACGCCGCCGATGGCCGGGTTGCAGCTCATCTGCGCGACCGTGTCGCAATTCATCGTGAGCAGTGCCGTCTTCGCACCAATCCGCGCTGAGGCCAATGCCGCTTCGACACCGGCATGACCAGCACCAACAACCACAACATCAAAATCGTAATGACAACTCACCGGCATGATGATTCCAGAGTTTTGTAAGCCCACGACTTGCCGCCGCTTCCGATTCGCAATTCGTCGTATTCTGTACACTCACGTCGAATCATACACTTCGGTCGAACAAGTGACATTGGCAACGGACTTCTGTTTCGTGGGGCAAGCTGCCAGCTTGCCAACTGCCACACCGAAGCCGCACCGAAGCCCACCGAAGCTGGCAGCTTCGGCCACAGCCAAGCTGCCAGCTTGCCAGAACTAAGCTTTGGAAGCAACATGCTCCAAATCCGACAGCGTCCGCGGCAGGAAATACGCAATGAAACCGGAAGACCGCTTCACGCATGGAGACCTGCCGCACTGGTACCGTCCCGGATTTCCTCATTTCATCGCGTATCGGCTGGTCGACACAATTCCGGTCACAAAGATGAATCAATGGCGGGCAGAGCGGGAAAAAAGGATTCAGGATGCACAGCGCCACCGAGAATTGACGCCCGCGAATCGCATGCTGATCCACAAGCAGCTGTTTGCGAAGTACGATAAGTATCTTGACGAGTGCCGGACCGTTCAATGGCTTGCCGATGAGCGAATTGCAAAAGTTGTACGGGAGAATCTCTACCACCACCACGGGTCCAGATACGAACTCCTGGCATACAGCATTATGCCAAACCACGTCCATGTGCTGCTGCAGCCATTTGAACTTCAGCATCAAAACCCAACCGTGGGGCAAGCCAGGGCCAGCTTGCCAGACGACTCAGCGGTGCTGATTCATTCCGACGAGCTGCCCGATGGCATTAGCCCCTTGAGCAGCATCATGCACAGTCTGAAAAGCTACACCGCCAATGTAGCCAACCGGATTCTTGGGCGTACGGGTCAGTTTTGGCAGCATGAGTCTTACGATCATTGGGTGCGAGACATCGAGGAACTGGAACGGATCGTGGATTATCTCCGTCTCAATCCCGTGCGGGCTCGGTTGGCCCCGTCTGCCCGGCAATGGCCATGGTCCTCCGCAGCAGATCGGTTTGATCGAGATGGCTCTGACTGCGGCCTTATCAGTTCGCTCCGCGACGACTGGTGCCGATCGTAACGTGGGGCAAGCTGACAGTTTGCCATTGGCGCACCGAAGCTGGCAGCTTCGGCCACGAGCTGCGGGCGTCAGGTGACCGGGTGTTTGGCATCACGGCCCATCACCGTTGCGATTCAGGCGGCGCGGATGGTGGGGATGGCGGAGTGGCGGGCGGTGTGTCTGGCGGCTTCGGCAAAGACTGGATCAGTTGCTGGAAGTCGTCACGGTCGCGGAGTGGGTCCAGATCCGTGTCCTTCGCCATGTGCTCGGCAGCCTTTGCGGTGTTGTATCCTGCGTCGACGGCCTTCTTGAGCAACTCCATTGCTCGGATGGCATACGCCGCCTGCTGTTCGGGCAGTTGACTGCTGGCAACCGAGTAGAGGCAGGCGAAATTGTACCACTGCATCGCGGACCAAACAGTGGCCGACTCACCTCCGGCTTCCGCGAGCAGAATCAACTCGTCGACTTCCGCGACCGCGGCGGCGACATGCCCGGCCCGCAGCCGTGCATCAGCTCGCTTCGCGCGTAATCGGCGTTGATCACTGTCCGGGCTGAGCGTAATCGACTGGTCCCAATCCGGCAGCGACTCGGCGTACTGTTGAAGCGATACATGAGCGGCCGCGCGTTGCTCATAGCTCTCCAGCAGCACCGTCCGCGCCATGGCACCGCCCGGGTCTTGCTCGACGACTGGAGTCAGCACTTCGATCGCCTGAGTAAACCATGGAAGGCTTTCCCCCGCCCCTTCCGGATGCTCTGAAAGAACAATTCCGTAGTTGAAACTCGTGATCGCCAAAACCAAACGATACTTCTGTATGGTCGGAAACTGCTGGACGAGTTTTCGAAAGATGTCCCGCGCTGCTTCGTACTCCACTTGGGCGGCGGCCAGGTCTGCCTGAGCACGGAGCACATTCCCAAAACTGCCGTGGCTCGTGGCAAGAACGTACTGATACTCTGGGACCGTCGGGAACTGCTGGACGAGTGTTCGAAAGATGTCCCGCGCTGCCTCGTACTCCACTTGGGCGGCGGATTGGTCGCCTTGATCATGGTAGAGATCCCCAAGGCTACCATGGCTTTTCGCGAGAGCGTGCTGGTACTCCGGAATTGCCGGAAACTGCTGGACCAGTTTGCGTTGGACGTCCTTCGCTGCCTCGTACTCCGCTCGCGCAGCGCCGTGGTCGCCCTGGGCAGCGAGGAGACGCCCAAGGTTGACATGGCCGGCGGCGAGAAGCGACTGATACCGCGGGACGGTCGGGAACTGCTGGACCAGTTTTCGTTCGACGTCCTTCGCTGCCTCGTATTCGACACGGGCGGCCGCCTCGTCGCCATGTTCAGCGAGGAGAACTCCCAGGCTGTTGTGGCTGACTGCGAGAGAGTACTGATACTCCGGGACGGCTGGAAACTGCTGGACCAGTTTACGTCGTATGCCCTGCGCTGCCTCGTATTCGACACGGGCGGCGGCGTTGTCGCCCAAATCACTGAAGAGAATCCCAAGGTTGGAGTGGCTCTGGGCCAGATCGTACTGATACTTCGGCACTTCCGGGAACTGCTGGACCAGTTTTCGCTGAATGTCCCGCGCTGATGCATACTCCATTCGGGCGGGGGCCTCTTCGCCCAGATCACTGAGGAAAACTCCCAAGCTGTTGTGGATGATTGCGAGAGAGTACTGATACTCCGGAACGTCGGGGAACTGCTGGACCAATTCTCGCCGGATACTCCGCGCGAGATCGAATGCCACGCGAGCGCGCTCGTTCTGCCCGAGTTTTTGCCACAGGGCTGCAACGCGAAAATACCCTTCAGTGCGGATGACCCGGCTCTGTTCGTCGTTGCCTTCGCGGTTGGCGAGCGCTTGCCATCGCTCGAGCGTCCGCTCAAGATACGCTCGCTCTTGCGGCCCGATTTGGTCTTTGGAACCGATCAGTTGTTCGATCACATCGTCGGTATTCTCGCGATAACTGGTCAGCACTAAATTTTCTGCCTCTTCGGCTCGCAACCTGGCTTCGTCGGCGTTCCTGCGTTCCACTTCCTTCGCGTCGCGCTCTTTCGTGACCTCCCCGAGGGCTGCGATCGTGCGATTCTCCGCCGCCCAGGCCCGGAACAGACCCCAGCTCGTCCCGATCATGCCGATGATGAGTGCACAGGCAATGGCTCCCGCGGCGATCACCTGAAGCCGGTGTTTGCGGATGAACTTTCGGAATCGATACGCAGTGCCTGGCGGACGGGCTTCCACAGGTTCTTCGTTGAGGAATCGTTCCACATCGCGAGCCAACCCGTTGGCGGTTTCGTAACGGCGCGTTCGTTCTTTTTCGAGGGCTTTCATGACGATCCAGTCGAGATCGCCAACCAGAAAGCGACATAACTGTCGCGGATCGAGACCTCGCTGAGCAGCGATGCCGGCCAGGCTGGTACTACCGCTGAGCCGAGTGCTGGGACGAGGTGGCTCGACCTCTTTGATCAGCCGCAGGATTTCGTTGTAGACGGCTTCCTGCAGCTGCTGTTTCTCCAGTGGTGTTGTGCCGGTCAGCAGTTCGTACAGCACGACGCCCAGCGAATAGATATCTGTGCGAGTGTCCACGTCCAGATTGTTGTGCTCGGCCTGCTCCGGGCTCATGTACAGCGGAGTTCCGACCATCACGCCGTGGCCGGTGTGCAGCGTCTGCTCCGTGAGCGACTGATGCAAAGCCTTCGCCAGGCCGAAGTCGATGACTTTCGGTATCGGTTTGCCGTCGTACAGACAGATCAGAATGTTCGAAGGCTTCAGGTCTCGATGCACGATACCTTTGTGGTGAGCGTGCTGCACAGCCTGGCAGACAGGGATGAACAGTTGCAGTCGGTCATTCAGTGAAAGACGAGCCTGATCGCAGTATTCAGTGAAGGGAACGCCCTTCACATATTCCATGACGAAAAAAGGTCGGCCCTGCTCCGTCATGCCGCCATCGAAGACTTTGGCGATGTTCGCGTGATCCATCAGTGCCAGGGCCTGGCGTTCGGCTTCGAAGCGAGCCAGCACCTGCCGGGAATCCATGCCGGCTTTGACCAGCTTGATGGCGACCCTGCGTTTGACCGGTTGAGTCTGCTCGGCGAGCCAGACGGATCCCATGCCGCCTTCGCCGATGTTTTCGAGCAGCTTGTAGCGTCCGCCAAGAATCATTCCAGGAGCAGCGTTATGGGCCGATAGAACCGTGGCGTCCGGCTCTCGATCAATCCTCTTTGGAATGATCCCGCCCGGTTCATCGTGGGCCTGCAGCAATGCTTCGACCTGGGATCGCAGTTCGGGGGCCTTCTCCCACGCCGCGTCGAGAAACGCGTTCCGCTGATCGCCCGTGAGTTTGATCGCCGCTTTGAAGAGTTCGTGCTCGTTCATGGGACGACCTGTTTCGTTCGATCAAGGAGCCTGCATTTTGCAAATGCCGGGATCAGGTGACACGATACCCACCCAATAGGCAGTCATCCATTCAAGGCGAGAAAACAGAACGCAAACCGGGAAGAAACCTGGAAAGTTGTGAAGAATGTTGTCCCGTGGGGCAAGCTGCCAGCTTGCCAACTGCCGCACCGAAGCTGGCAGCTTCGTGGGGCAAGCTGCCAGCTTGCCATTGCTTCACCGAAGCTGGCAGCTTCGGCCACGGGGATGCTGCCAACCAGCCGATTCAGTACCGAAGCTGGCAGCTTCGGCCACGGGCTGCGGCACAGGAGGCGGGCCAGTCAAAACAGTTCCCGCTGGTCTGAGGAATCCGGTCTGACTTCGGATGGTCCTGGTTTGATCTTCTGCGACATCCCCAGATGAGCCAGAGCCTTGGCCGTAATCATGCGGCCTCGGGGAGTGCGCTGAATGAAGCCTTCGCGGAGCAGGAACGGTTCAACTTCGTCTTCGAGCGTATCCGCCGGAATGTTCATCGTATGACCGATCGCCTGCACGCCGGCGGGACCACCGCCGAAGACGCTGATGATCGTCTCGAGATACCGGCGATCCTGTTCTTCAAGTCCTTCATCGTCGACACCCTTCATTTTCAATGCTGCGCGGGCGACTTCGAGCGTGATTTTTCCGTCGGCGCGGGCGTCGGCAAAATCGCGAGTCCAGCGGAGCCAGTTGTTGGCCTTGCGCGGTGTTCCGCGGGAGCGAATGGCGATCTCGCGTGAAGCCTCAGGAGCGATGTCCGTGCGGAGCTTTTTCGAATTCCGACCGACGATGATGGCCAGTTCATCGTCCGAATAGAAATCGAGATGCTCGCGGTTGATAAAGCGATCCCTCAGGGGCGCGGTCAGCATTCCGCTGCGTGTGGTTGCCCCGATGAGTGTGAAGTGCTGCAGCTTCATGTTGATCGTGCGAGCATTGAGTCCGTCGCCCAGCGTAATGTCGACTCGAAAATCTTCCATCGCGGGATAGATGAACTCTTCCACTGCCGCCGGCATCCGGTGAATCTCGTCGATAAACAACACACTGCCGTAGCTGGCGTTGGTCAAGTAGGGAAGCAGGTCTTTGGGAGCACTCAGTGACGGACCGGCCGTGATCTGCAATTCTGTTCCAAGTTCACGAGGTACGACAGTCGCCAGCGTTGTTTTTCCGAGTCCCGGCGGACCGTCGAGGAGTAAGTGACCAAGAGGCTCTTTTCGCTTCTTTGTGGCGTCGAGGAGAATCCGGAGCCGTTCCACAACGGCCTTCTGACCGACGACATCTTCAAGGCGCGAAGGACGCAGTTCATCGTCAAACCGCTGCTGATCAGGATCTTCGAAAGCGCCGCCAATGGCGGAACGAGGCGGCTCTGAGTTGTCGCCGCCAATGCTTGAACGGAGTGGTTCCGCGGACTCGGAATCTTCGTTTCGAATCGTGGTCTTCCGTGCCATGCGGGGAGGGCGATCATTTGAAAAGCAAGAAGCCCAGTACGGTGACAACGCCTGGTTCCAGGGTCGCCAGACCGTGGGACCACTCTTGTTCTGCGGCCCGCGCACGCTCGGGTGAGCATGTCTGCCACCTTCAATCATTAACCTGACGCAGCATTACTTCTGCTCAGGAGCATCGGCCTTGTCTTCAGTGCCGAGTTTTTCCTGCAGTCGCTTCAGAATGGTTTCATCCGGCTTCTTCGCTCCTTCTTCCACTTTCAGTGCCTTCTCCCACAGCTGTTTTGCGTCCTCAGCCTGATTCAAAGCCTGATGCACGTCGCCCTGGTGCTCGAGCAGCGTCGAATCCTGGTACTCAGGATCGGAGTTGGCCTTTTTCAGTGGCTCAAGCGCCTCTTCGTGTTTGCCGAGTTTGAAAAGTACCCAGCCAAGGCTGTCGAGGTAAGCCGGATTGTCTGGTTGCGCTCCAACCGCGATCCGAATCATTGTTTCGGCCTGTTCGAGGTTCTTTCCCTGTTCGGCATAGAGATAGCCCAGGTCATTGTTGACGCCAGGTTCAGTCGGGTCTTCATTGTAGATTTCTTCCAGGACTTTCTCGCCTTTCTCCATGTCGCCACTCTGGACGTAAGCATTGGAAAGTCCCATGCGAGACAGACGCAGCGTATCCTTGTCGACATCGGTGTTATCCTGCACGTGCAGGTACTGTTCGATCGATTTGTCCCACTGGTCCATCTGTGCGTAAATGCCGGCGAGCTGAATCCTCGTCTCGACAAGCAGTTCTGTATTCTCCGGCAGTCCCTCGACGACCTGCAGCAGCAGTTTTTCGGCAGTCTCCAGCTTTCCGTCAGCGGCTTCCACAAGGGCCAGCCGACTGAGCAGCTGTGGCTCATTCGGAACCAATCGCAGAGCTTCGCTCAGCGCCTTGCGTGCGGCTCCGAGGTCCTTGATCGACGCATACGCAGCTGAGATTCGGAACAACGTGTTGACTCGAGCCCCGGGCGGCAGTCCTGGCGTCGCCAGCATCTGCTCGAAGATTTTCGCGGCCATCTCATATTCGCCGCGCTGCAGCAATTCGTCATCTTCCTGTGCACCTCGCTTCAGTCGGTTCATGCCATACTTATCGAGCGTCTCCATGGTGAGTTCGCGATCCGGATTCAGTTCCAGCGTGGCTTTCAGCAACTCCGTTTCGTCATCGGAAAGTTCCAGTTCTGCCGCGACCAGCGAGCAAAAGTAAGTCACGGCAGGATGCAGATCTCCGGGTTTGTCCGCGTACATTGTCCGGCAGGTTTTGACCGCTTCTTTGGCAAAGTCGTCGACTGTCGTCACGCTGGAAACAAGCGGTGTCAGTTCCACATAAGTAATCGTTGACCGCGCCGCACGATTCAGAGTGGCGATCAGGGCAGCGGGATTCCGGTTGGCAATTTCGACACGGACCAGACCAAGGAACGCATCGGCCTCACCGGTCGAGTCGAGAATGGACTGATACACATCGCTGGCTTCGGAGTTCTTTCCCTGATCCAGCAGCGTCTGCCCAAGAAACATCTTCACGAGTGTGGCATCGGCCGTCTCTTTACTCAATTCCTCCAGCCTGGCAGTCAGTGAATCGGCGCGGTTCGAAGCTGCGTAAAGGTCCCGCAGCAGTTGCAGTGCATCGCTGCTGCGGCGGCCGCTTTCGAAGTACTTGTCGAGGTTCGTTTCGCAGTCTGCGAGTTTGTCCTGCTGATAGTAGGCTTTGGCAAGCAGGAGGTTATGTTCGCCGGGCGCATCCTGTTCCGTACGGCTGAGCGCTTCGAACGCCAGGATTGCCTCCTGGACTCGTCCGGCCTCCAGCAGGATTCGTCCGGTGACTTCATATCCGGTCAGCCGGTTCTTCAGCAGCGTCTTGTGCTCGCGGTCGGTCAGGCTGAAATCTTCCGGACGTTCCAGTGCCTTGAGGATGATCTCGTAGCTGTCCGCTGCAGGTGACAGATTCCGCATCTCAAGCAGTACTGCCCCGCGGACCTGATGGATGTGTACGAAGTCGAATGACTCCTGTTTCAGGGTCTTTGATGCGAGAGCTTCCTCCACCAGAGTGACGGCATCCTGAAATCGACGATTGGTGCCAAAGAGGACCGCCAGTTCAAGACGAGTCTGAAAGTCGTCCGGATCCTGCTCCATAGCCTTCTGAGCGGTTTTCAGTCCTTCCTCAATATTCCCCAGCCGGAACAACACCATCGCAAGGGCTCTCAGTGGAACGGCTGATTTCGGATCGGCCTTGGCAGCATTCCGGAATGCATCTGCGGCGGGCTGCAGGTTGCCCTGTTTCAGCGCTTTTTGACCGGTCATGTACCATGCGAGAGCATCTTTGTTGGACGGGTCGATGGCATCGCTTTCGTCCTTGAGCTGCAGCGGCTTGTCTTCTGTGGGCTCCTGCAGACCGTCAAGAGGTGTTTCATCACCCTGCGGTTCGTCCGGCTGCTTCCCCGGAATTTCGTCGCCCGCTTTTTCATCCTGGGCGAAGACCTGCGAGCCTGTAGTCGCCAGGGCCGCGACAACAGCAAAGGCAGTCAACAGAAACAACAAACGTTGACGAGCCACGGGCGAGATCACGGGAAACAGTTTCATTTTCAGGCTCAGCGAAGTAACGGGAACGAATTCAATGACGATCAGCAACGCGGCTGCATTATTGGCCCGGAGATTGTTCCTGTCGAGTTCGCTTCGGCCCGGCCTGCCCAGTGTGAGTATCTTTCTCAGGAGATCTGTGGCCATACGTTTTCAGCGGATCGGAAAGTTTCAAGCAATCGCTTCTCTCCCTGGTAACGGGAAAAAGTGACCGACAGGCCGTGAGTGCGCGGCAATGGTGCCTGTCCGGGTTTTGTCCGGACCTCTCAATTGCCGAGAGTTTTTGAAATTCTGAAGCATTTCCCTGGAGCGCGCAGCCGGTTGCATACGCATTGAGAGCACGTTGAACTCAGTTGTCGCGATTTACAGCAGCGACGGGACACTGCTCGCGCTGAACGACGCCGAGTTCAGCAACGACTACTATGGTGTCTGCAGCTCCCAGCCCCGGTCGAAGTTCGCGACCACCATGCGGTCAACTTGGCGTCGCAGCCAGAGTTTGCTGATCCGGCTGGTTCCGAGTTCGTACTCTTCGCTCTCGGCGTGGTCTGCGAAGACCAGAACTCTGAAAGGTGTGGCCGGCGATCGATCCGCTGACGCAGGTGCCTCCCATCTGTGTTATCCTCCATAGGAAACCCGATACACTCGGAACTTCAGCCCATGTCTGATGTGACTCAAATCTTGTCGCAAATCGAATCGGGCGATCCAGAGGCGGCCGAGAAACTGCTGCCTCTGGTGTATGACGAATTGCGCAAACTGGCTGCAGCGCAGATGGCCGCTGAACAGCCGGGACAGACATTGCAGGCGACAGCGCTTGTCCATGAAGCCTACCTGCGTTTGGTCGATGTCGAACATGGGCAGCACTGGGACTCTCGTGGTCACTTCTTTGCGGCCGCGGCCGAAGCCATGCGGCGGATCCTCATCGTGCAGGCTCGCCGGAAAGCAAGTCTCAAGGC
>Ga0163144_10014481_pt1 | contig 16363 bp, 10 predicted proteins | sample OliLak19BULKMAT1_FD_123175 | JGI IMG/M metagenome (GOLD analysis project Ga0163144, IMG submission 123175) | Freshwater microbial mat bacterial communities from Lake Vanda, McMurdo Dry Valleys, Antarctica - Oligotrophic Lake LV.19.BULKMAT1 | ecosystem: Environmental > Aquatic > Freshwater >... | reverse complement strand
ACACCCTATTATCTTGGTATAAAGCAGGAAAATTTGCGTTTGATTCAGCGCATCAACAAGACAATGTTGCCGTTGGAGATGCACAAGGTATTCCCATTTTAGTGCCTGATGTGATTGTATCAGCCCATGAAGCTGTTACGTTTGGCCGAGATTATATCGGCGATGAAGTTGACTCTGAGATACGCCAGTTAATCTCTGAGCTTCGACGAGGGTTGAAACTGAATTAAAAACATGGGGTAATCGCGCTCTGTTCGTTTACTTCTGCAACCATGTACGGATGCTATTAGCAATAGCCTCTGCGAGTAATACTGGAACTGCATTACCAATTTGTAGAGCTACGCTATCTAAACCACCCACAAAGACAAAATCATCAGGGAAACTCTGTAGGCAAGCGGCTTCTCGGGACGTAATACCACGATTTTGAGTAGGGTGCGCGAATCGACCTTTTGACACATTGGTGCAACCCGATGTTATGACACCTGCTGGTTGTGATAAAGGTAAACGTCCATATACGTCTGTGTGAGTGGAACTACCTTTTTTATGACAATTCAGCCAATATTCAAAAGGAACATCTTTACGGCTACCGCCCGGCTGTTTAATCATGGAGATGAAGGTTGAAACCCGTTCTCCCATCCTGCGGGCTTGATGATTAGCGACTGTTTCATTTATTTGCCCCGCCGTTAAATAAGGATAATGACATATTGCATCTCCCACAGTAACCCAAGGTTTTAGATTGAATGATTTAAAATCTTTAGATGTTGGGTCGCCATGGGTAGGGTCAGGATATAGAGGAATAGCACCATCACGAGATGCAATAATCACTATACGTTTACGTTCTTGTGGAACGCCATAATTGGCAGAATTTAGCTCTTTACCACCCGGTTCAAAACCATAGCCTAATTTAGAAAGTCCAGCTAAAAGTTGCTCAAAAGTTTGTTTGCCGTGGCGTTTTTTGAGACCCGGCACATTTTCAAATACAACAATCCGAGGCTTAAGTACCTCTACAAACTCGAGATACCTTAAAACAAGGTTATTACGCGGATCGTTCACACCATTCCCGTTCACCATATTGGTAAAACCCTGACAAGGCGGACATCCAACAAGCACATCCAGCTTACCTTTAGTCAGGCCAAACTCCTTTAATAATTGTTTTGCAGGCAAAGTCAAAAGGTCAAGTTTTTTTGGGCTATGACCTATATTTCGGGCATAAGTTTCAGCGGCATCTTTGGCTATGTCAACAGCACCAACAATTTTGAAACCAGCACGTTTGAATCCCAATGCTGTCCCACCAGCACCAGAAAACAAATCCAATACAGTTAATGATTTCTTGGTTTTCATGTTTGAAGGCCATCTCAAAACGTATTGAATATCCACAAAGTATCACACTTAATTATGACACCCATGCGAAAATTTGTCCAGTTTTTGACCGGAAATGTGACATCGTTTTGATTTAACTGGTCACGGCGTCCAATAATAGAAGGGTGTTGGCGGCTTTGGCGCGTTTGAGTGCCTTCGCCAACGACTCGGCGTCCAAGCCTGCCCGTGCTTTCGTCACCGCCTCAATCACTTCAACCAAGTCAAAGCTAGGCGTCTTGCGGTTGCCTTCGGTGTACGAGCCGACGGTCAGCGCCTGTGCGAGGTCGCCCTTCGCCGCGAAATAGGCTGCCCACATCGTCAAAACCGCCAGTATCACGCGCTCGCTTTTCAGGCGGCGGGCGCTATCAGACGCCCGAATCAGGCTGGCGTGGGCGGCGGGTAAATCGCCCAACCTGATTTGTGCATTCGCCAAAGCCCGCGCCGCAAGGGAAGTATACTCAATCCGCAGATTTTCGTTCCAATTATAGGACGGCACTTGCCTCGAATCGTCGCTGAAGTAGTCCAGTGCATCTTGCGCGAATTGACGCGCCCCCGCGAAATCGCCCGTGACATACGCCAAGCGCGACTGCCAGACTTTGTTAACCGAGCCAAGATTCGGTTCGCCATGTTCGGTGGTGGCCGCCACACCGTGTTCGATATGCGCTTTGGCTTGCTCATAATCTTTGGCGATGAAGGCCGCCAAACACAGACAGTTGTCGCTGGTGGCCTCGTGATACCAGCTTTTCATGGTCTGTGAGACCGCCCGCGCCGCGTTGAAATGATTTATAGCTCCTAGGTGGTCGCCGCTGAACGCCGCGCCCAACCCGCCCAGATAATTGTGCGCCCACTGCCAATCCAAAAATCCGCCATCTTGCGCGATTTTCAGACCTTCTGTGGCGCGTTCGCGCATCTTGGCGTATTCGCCGTCAGCGAGGTCAATTTGCCCGATAGAATATAAGCCCCACGCCACGGCATGGCGATTGCCCATCTCGCGGCGGATGCTCAGGCTCGATTCCATACAAGCGCGGGCGTCATCTAAGCGCCCCGTGCCAATGAGCATGAAGCCGAGGTTGTTCAGCGCGCTGGCGGCGGCGTTGACATTCCCTTGCTTGCGGGCGAGCGCCTCGGTTTCGCGCAAGACTTTTTCCGCCTCGGCGATATTATTCTGCATCCCCAAAACCGTGCCAAGACTGAGCAGCACCCACAGCCGCACGAGGTCGCCGCCAATTTTATCAGCCAGTTCCAACGCCTTATCAATGTGAAGGCGCGCCAATTTCAGGTCTACGCGCTCTCCACTCAGACGATACCAATAGCTGCGCGACAGGCTGATGCGGCACAACAACTGACCCAGTAAATCGTTATGGCGTTCGGAATCGGCCAACGCCTGTTCGACTATCGGGCGAATAGACGTCGGCTCACCAAAAATCAACGCATACGAGGCGATTGTTTCGGCGTAAAAGACTTTCTCGAACGGCGTCCACTGCTCATTCATCAGCGGCGTCATCTCGTCAAGCAGCGCTTTAGATTTGACAGGCACGCGGGCGGAGATCATCAACCGGCAGTGCGCGCCCAGCACCGTCCCCAGCGTGGCGTCGCGCTCCGGTGAAGCGGGCAAAGCGCGAATTGACGCCTCGGCTGCCTCGAACAGCACATCGGCTTGGTCGGATTGACCGCGCAGGTCGAAATAAATATCGAGGACTTTGGCCGCCCCGCGCAGCAATTGGGCTTGGCCGCGCTTGACAGCCCACATCCAGCCCGCCCGCACATTCTCAATATCTTTTCCGATTCGTTCGAGCAATTCCTGACTGTTACGCCCAAAAATCTCGCTGGAGCGTTCGGCCAGCGTGTTCATATAGTAGGTGCTGTGCGCGTCGCGGATGTTCTCTAAGTCGGTTGAGTTTTCCAGCTTTTCTTCAGCATACTGGCGCGAGAGTTCGTGAATCTCGTACATGCCCTCGTCCGGGGTGCGGCGCAGCAGTGATTTGTTGACCAGCGCCATCAGTTGACGCAAGCCCGCCCCGGTCACAAACTGCCCAGCTGCGCGGGAAAAATGCCCACGGAACACGGCGATTCGCGTGAAGGTGGCGCGTTCTTCCTCGCTCAATAAGTTCCAACTGTAATCAAACACGGCGCGCATACTGCGATGACGCCCCGGCGCATCGTGTGACTCGCTCTCTAAAAAGTCGAGGTTGCGGGTGATTTCATCCGAAATTTCAGATGGGGTGAGCATCTCGACCCACGCCGCCGCCAATTCAATGCCCAACGGCACGCCGCGCACCATCTGGCAAATTTTGACCACCGCGTCGAGGTCGGCGTCAGCCAATTCAAAACCGGGGCGCACCCGCCGCGCACTCTGCACGAACAATTGGAGCGCGTCGCCGATGTCGCCAGACTCGGCCAGCCCGTCCAGCGCAATCACCGTCTCGCCTTGCAGGTTCAACTTGGCGCGACTGGTGGCTAAGATTTTGACACGCGGCGCGACTTGCAAAATCTCGGTAAATAACGACACCCCATTTAACAGGTGTTCACAGGTATCCATGATTAGGAGTAAGGGTTTTTCGCGCAGATAATCCAAAAGCTGGGTTTTGGGGTCTTGGCCGGGGCTGAAGCTCAAACCCACCGCATCGGCGATGGTGTTCACCAGTGGATTAATGTCAACCAAACGCGCCAGTGAGATGAAAAATATCCCGCCAGCGAAATTTTGGACGCGGTTGGTACGGGTGGTGCGGACGCGAGTCGTGCTGGTATGGGTCGAAGCCTGTTTGACCGCTTGCATCCCGATCTCTACCGCCAGCCGTGTCTTGCCCATGCCGCCGGGGGCGAGCAGAGTGATGAGGCGGGCGCTGGGGTCGGCTAATAAGCGGGCGGCCTCAGCAAGTTGGTTCTCACGCCCGACAAATTTGGTGGTCTGTGCCGGGAGATTGTTGCGAATCACCGGCGTGCGCGGAGTCGGCTCTTGGAAGCGGGCGATTTCCTCGGTGCGAATGCGCGGCATGGGGGTCGTGCCGGTCTGCAAGCCTTCCATGATGGTCTCGAGTTCCGCCCCAATCAAGCGGACGGACGGGATACGCGCCGAGCGGTCTTTTTCCAACATACGATAGATGAGGTCGGCCAGCGCCACCGGCACATCGGGCCGAATCGCCTCAAGGTCGGGTAATTTGCTCCCCATAATGTTGAGCAGCAAGGCCGGCAATGTGTCACCCTTAAAGGGGTGTACGCCGGTCAACATCTCATACAACATCACGCCCAGCGCCCAGATGTCCGAGCGCGCATCGACGCTTTGGCCTTGTAACGCCTCCGGCGGCATATAATCCGGCGTGCCGACGGCGATGCCAACCGTGGTCATACGCTCTTTCGCGCCGACATAAGCCACGCCGAAGTCGGTCAGGCGCGGCGTGCCATCGGCGGCCATCAAGATATTGGCCGGTTTCAGGTCGCGATGCACGATTTTCAGGTAGTGGGCGCGGGTCAGCGCGTCGGCCAATTCAATGGCGATTCGGACGGTCTGCGCGACGGAGAGGCGGTCTTGCCGACGCAACAATGAGCCGAGGTCTTGCCCCGGCACATATTCCATCACGATATAGTATTCGCCGTCTTTTTGTACGGTGTCATAGGCCTTGACGATATTGGGATGATTCAGTTCGCGCAGGGCTTCCGCCTCACGAGTGAATCGCTCGACCAAATCGGGCTGGACGTTCAGCACATCCCGCCGAAGTTGCTTAACGGCCACTGTCTCGCCGGTTTGGATGTCGCGGGCTTGGTAGACCGTCCCCATCCCGCCTTCACCAATCAGCGCGCCTACTTCATACCGTTCTAACAAGGTCAATGTCATCACACAACCTCAACTGGGCCGACCCGTGATGGCCGACACCACATCTTCATAGGTTAGGGTTTTACCGCGCTCAATGGCCGCCGCCAATTCCGGTTCACTCAACAGCGGGCGGATTTGCTCCAAAACCCAATTCGCACGGTTTCTGATGAAAACTTGGGTGTTGGATACATTAAGCACGTATGAGATGTATTCTACACCGGTTATCGGGTTGCCGCGTAAAGCAATTGCCCACCCCGAACCTAACACCGAGAGCATCGCCCAATCCGTCGTCTTTGCAATCACGGCATACTCCAATGCCTGCCGTAAGACGGTCAGCGCATCGGTCAGGCGTTCACTACCAATGTACGAAAGTCCTAATACGCCCATGCCTTGCGCCAGCGCCCAGTAGACCTTATGTTCTTCGTGGTTCTGAATAGCCTTTTCCAATAGCGGAATAGCGATGTCAAAACGCCCAGCCTCGGCATTGATGATGCCGCTCAACATCGCGTAAGTATCACGCTGGAATAGGCCTGAGTCGTTAATGGAGTTGAAAATGTCGTTGGCCTGCTCAAGGTGTTGCAGCGCCTCGTCATACGCACCGCGATACATCGCATTGATCGAGAGGATTTGTTGGACATCGGCGATATCGGTCATATTGCCCAGCTTGCCCCGGATTTCAAACGCGGTATCTAGGTGTTGCTGCGCGTCCTCGAACTTGCCCAGTGCGTTCTCTGCAATGCTGCACAGCACCAGTGCATCGGCAGCGCCTTTGGGGTTGCCCAACTCAGTGAACAATTCATACGCCTTCTGGTGGAAGTCTATCGCCTCGTGATATTTGCCGTACCAGTAGACCGTACCGCCCAGCCGGTTGAGCGCTTCGCCCACCCCGCGCCGGTCTCCGATTTCCTTATATAGCGCCAGTGCGCGGCGGAAAAAGGTTTCTGCCGCTGGGAAGTGCGAGGCCGAGTGTTCAATCAGGCCGAGGTTGACCAGCGATACCGCTTGCCAGCGCAAATTCTTGACCTCAACGAACAAGTCTAACGCCTTCTGAATCAGCGGACGGGCTTCGTCATCACGCCCCCCGGCGTGTAGTACCTCACCGAGATTGTTGTACTGGTAGGACACCACATAAGGTGACTGGGATTTTTCGGCGTCCACAATCAGCTTACGGTAGAGTTTTTCGCTATTGCTATATTCGCCCTGTAGGAACATGACGTAAGCCAGCGTCGCCTCCCCACGGCTGATAAGCCCCGACGCATACTTTTCTTTGCTGTCCGCAATCGCCTTGACCGATTTCTCAAGGTGGGTGCGGGCATCCTCATAACGCCCTTGATTCATGGCGATATAGGCGAGGACGCTATGCGCCTTGCCCATGTCCATTTTGAGGTCTAACGGGGTGAATACCTCTAAGGCGTCTTCGGCGTCGTGCGTGGCGTGGGCATAATCACCGAGCATGATCTCCATCTGCGCTGCATAGACCCGCGCCCGCGCAATCAGCACCGGGTCAGGCGTGGGCAATTGAGCCATCGCAGCCGCGATTTCATGAAAAACCTCAGAGCCTTCTTGTGCCAACCCTTTGGCCTCAAAGAACATGACCACAATCCCCATCGACTGCCCCAGCATCTCCAGCCGGTCACACTCGATAGCATACGTCCATGTCGCACGGATATTGTCGCGCTCGGCCTCGATTTCGCCCAAAACTTTGAGTTCTTGACCGGGGTTCATATACACATCGCCGCGCTTGATCAAAAACGCGGTATAAAACTCGGCGTGCGCGCTGATGGCCGCGTCATAAGTATCGAGGTCAATAGCCAATTTCTCGGCGGCATACTGGCACACCAATTCGTGTAATTCATAGCGCCCGCTATCTGGGTTGCGGCGCAGTAGCGACTTGTTTTGCAGTGTGGTCAACGCCCGCAGAGTCGCCCCCGTGACGGCTTGCGCCGCGTCGCGGGTGAATCCGCCTTTGAACACGGCCAGCTTGACGAATATCTGACGCTCGGCTTCGCCCAACAACGCCCACGAATAATCGAACACGGCGCGCATACTGCGATGGCGAGCCGGCAGGTCGCGCAGTTCGCTCTCCAAGAAGTCGAGGCTACGGGTGATTTCATCCGCGATTTCGACCACCGATAGCGAATCCGTCCACGACGCCGCCAGCATCACGCCCAGCGGCAGGCCGTCCACGCTGCGGCAAATCCGCGCCACATGCTTGAGGTCGGAGTCAGACAGTTCAAATCCCGGCGATGACCGCCGCGCCGTCTCTACGAACAATTGCACGGCGCTGTAGTTCAGCGCATCTGCCGCGTGTACGGCATCTGGGAATTCTAGGCCGCCTAGCGCGACAATCGTCTCGCCCGTTAAGTTGAGGCGTTCGCGGCTGGTCGTCATGACCTTCAGGCGTGGGGCGGCGGTCAACAGGTCGCTCACGAATCCCGCGCCGGACAAGAATTGCTCAAAATTATCAAAAATCAACAGCATCGACTTTTCGCGCAGATAATCCGAGACCTGTTGGGCGGGGCTGCGCCCGTCGGTTTGCATCGCATAGCCGATGGCGTCAGCCACCGCGTTCGGGATGGTATCACTGTTGGGCAGCGAGGCCAATGCGACGAAATATGTGCCGTCAAAAGCGTGCATCAAGATTTCGGCGGCGTGGACGGCGAGGCGGGTTTTACCCATCCCACCCTGACCCAATAGCGTGACGAGGCGGGTATCGTGCCGCCCCAACAGCTGCAAAATCTCGCTGACTTCTGGTTCACGCCCGACAAAGGTTGTTGTGCGGGCGGGGAGGTTGTGCTTGGGCGCAGACGTGGCCGGCGTCGGCGTCTCGAAGCGCGATTCATCTAGTGTCGGAATCCTGATGGGGGTGGTCACGGTGGTGCGGCGGACATCGTGCCGCCCGCGCATAATCGCTTCGAGTTCCGCACCAACCAAGCGGACGGATGAGATGCGCGTGGTACGGTCTTTTTGCAACATCCGGCCAATCAAGTCAACCAGCGCCACCGGGATTTCAGGCCGTGCGACCTCTAGGTCTGGGACGGGTTGAGTCAGCACATTGACCAGAGTCGCGGTCAAGACATCGCCACGGAACGGGTGATGGCCGGTCAACATCTCATATAGCATCACGCCTAGCGACCAAATATCGGTGCGCTCGTCAATTTCCTCACCATTGACCGATTCGGGAGCCATATAATCTGGCGTCCCCATTGACAAGCCCACGCCGGTCATATCGCCCGCGCCGCCGATGTGCGCCACGCCGAAATCGGTCAGCTTGGGGACGCCATCTTCGCCCATCAAGACGTTAGCTGGCTTGATGTCGCGGTGGACGATGTTCAGATAATGGGCGCGAGTCAGCGCGTCGGACAATTCAATGCCGATTTGCAGCGTGCGCTCAATCGACAAGCGTCCACGCGCCTTGAGCATATCGCCGAGGTCGCCGCCGCCGACATATTCCAAGATGATGTAATGGTCGTTGCCTTGTTCCACCGTCGCCAAGACCTTGACGATGTTGGGGTGGTTCAGACGGCGCAGCGCGTCGCCCTCACGCTCGAATCGTTCTAATAGCTGTGGGTCGTGTAAGACCGCCTCTGGCTTGAGGCGTTTGGCGGCCACCCACTCACCGGTTTCGGTATCGCGTGCCTTAAAAACCGTCCCCATCCCGCCTTGCCCGATGGTTGCGTCTAGTTCGTAGCGTTTGGCTAAGCGTATCGTCATCTGACTGGTACTCCATAACTCACTGCATGTGAGATTGTTTGTTTGAAGGGGAGTGGTGATGTAGAATCTTCATTGATTCTAGACGATTTCATCTCTCAGAAAAATACACTGCAACCCATTAGAGTTGTGTATATATTTGCGTAGGGTTGGGATAGTCCCCAGTCTTACGGTGTCCGTCTTTTTACTATACGCGCCTCGCGCTGCAAAATGCTCACCGATTCAGGGGATGTTAATACTTGGAAAACCCCCACATTTTTGACGACTGGGGTGCAACATGTGGGGGTGTGAGCCGTATAATCAAAATCTGAGAATGTCATGATATTTTAACCGACGGGTCTGCCTGATGCCACAATCGACGATTCCTAAACGCGACACCAGTATTGTCCTCAATCCACGCTTGAGAGTGCCATTCCGTATTGTGTGGGTCGCGATTGCGGTGCTGTCCTTCTTCCTTACCGTAATTTCCATCCCCGCCTATCTCCAAGATTGTGGCTGTCCGGTCAACGTCGTCGCTGGATGGGAGTCGATGGGCATTGCACAGCCAGCGCGTGATGTGTTGACCATCACCAACACCCTGACGTTTATCGCGACCCTATCGGTGTCTTTTTTGATTTTCTGGCGTCGGCCCGATGACCTCATGGCGATTGTCGTATCGCTGGCTTTCTTGTTTGTGGCGGGTAGCTCGTTTTCCAGCCCAAGCACCTCGACAGAGGTGTGGTATCACGCCTTACGGAACACCTTTCTGACGATGACACTCGTCATGCTGCTGTTATTCTTCTACTGGTTTCCAGAAGGTAAGTTCCTCAACCGTTGGCAACGCATCCTGTATTTAACGCTGATCCCGTTTTTTATGGTTCTGGTCAATATCTCCACCTCTCCCTTTTTAGAGATTAGCAATATTTTACTGACCATCCTCATGGTAGGTGCGTTGTCGGCCGGCATCTCTCGTTACCGGAATGGCTCGCCCTTACAACGCCAACAGATGAAATGGATTCTATTCGCGTTTGGGTTGGTAATACTCACTGCAATCATTAGCGCAATCGCGTTTACCATAGTGGGCGACCAAAACGGGCAATCGCTGGTCGCGCTCTCATTCCATCTCGTGAGCCTCGTGCTGATTTTTGTCTTAGCGGCGGCGGTTGGGGTCGCCATCTTGCGCTATCGCCTGTGGGACATCGACCTGACCATCAATCGTTCGCTGGTCGGCGTGAGCGTGACGGCGGTCTTGGGGATCGTGTTCCTCGGTATCCTACTGCTCACCCAGTCGCTTTTGGGCGAACAGCAAAGCCCTATCCCGATGCTATTGGCCGCCGTCGCGGTGGGTGCGTTATTCAATCCCAGCCGGAAACTTATCCGCAGCCTGATTGACCGCCGATTATATGGTTTCCGCTTCGACCTCAATCAATTGGTGGCAAAAGCCAAGCCAGAAGTCAAACGCCACGGGGCATATACCGGGCGCGTCTTGGGCGGCTATGAGTTGTTGGATGTGATAGGCAAAGGCGGCATGGGCGAGGTCTATAAAGCCTATGCCGACGGGCGCACCGTCGCGGTCAAAATATTGCCGTCAGAATTTGGTGTGACTCATGAATACCTCGCCCGATTTGAACGCGAAAGTCATGTGATGGGGTTGCTTGACCACCCGCATATCGTCAAATTATACGCGGCGGGCGAGGTGGACGGGCTGCATTATATGGTGATGGAATTTATCGACGGCGAAGAATTGGCAACCGTCATCCGGCGTCAGACGCACCTCTCGCTTGACTCGACCCGTGAGATTTTCGATGGATTATGCGCGGCCCTGAGTGACCTACACAGCCGGGGCTTAGTGCATCGCGATCTCAAACCGTCGAATATCATGCTACGCCTCGCCGACGATAACGAGACCTACGAGGCCGTTTTGATGGATTTTGGGATCGCCAAATTGGGCGAAAACATCACCAATCTGACCGGCACAGGCGCGATTGGGACGATAGATTATATGGCTCCTGAGCAGATTATGGCCGCACGCGAGGTCGATCATCGGGCAGACATTTATGCCTTGGGGGTGATTTTATATGAGGCGCTGACGGGTGAGCGCCCGTTCATAGGCGGCCCCGGCCAAATCCTATTCGCGCATTTGCAACATCCCGCGCCAGACCCGTGCGACATCATGCCCGACCTGCCGCGCTCATTGGGCAAGGCTGTGATGAAGGCGCTCGCCAAAACCCCAGAAGCCCGTTTCCAGTCGGCGCAAGACTTTTTCGCGTCGATGCAGGTTTCATAAGGCGCGGACGGGCTTATCCCGCCTGCCGGTATACGCATACCCCATGCGTCACGGGCTGACATCCAACGCCCTCGCGCCGCCTTATATACGCCCCCAAAAACCCTGATATAGTGTGCTTATCGCGTGATTTGCGCGGCCTTTTATCACACGTTAGAGGGAAAACCATGAACTTTCGACGGTTGGGGCGTGCTGGGTTGGCGCTCACCTTATTGTTGACCGGACTCATCAGCGCAAACGCGCAAGCGGACTGCACCGAGTTCACCGATGCTTTTGATTACAGCACACGCGCTGATACCGCGTTTGACCAGCGACTCTATGATGATGCGGTGTTGGATTACACCTGCGCCATCCAACTCGCGCCGGATGTCCCCGATTATTATAACGGGCGTGGGAGTTCATATTATTGGCTTGGGCAAGACCAAGCGGCCAACGCCGATTATAGCAAAGTGCTGGAACTTGACCCACAAGCAGGGTACGCCTATAACAACCTCGCCAACTTATACGCCAATATCGGCGATTATGAGCAGGCGCTGGAATACTACACCACCGCCGTGACGTTAGCCCTCGGCACGGGTGAAATCACCTATAACAACCGCGCCAGTATTTATATTGAAACCGGCGAGTATGATTTAGCGCAGTCTGATATTGATACCGCCCGCGCCATAAACCCCGACTATGCCGACCTGTATCTGAGACAAGCATGGCTCAACAGCCTCAAGAATGAGACGGCAACCGCAGCCGCTAACTATGTCGAATGGCTAGAGCGCACGCTGACCGATGAATCCGCGCCGCAGTACGTCCCCAATCGCACCTATCTCACGCGCATTTTGACCGGCAAGCTCGAGCGCGTCGCGTTGTCGTTCAATAGCGGCGATGTGGTCAGCATCTCGGCGGCGGCCATTGACGGCGACCAGAAGGTTGACCCATTGATTGTATTGATTGCGCCGTCCGGCGAGGCAGTCATCGCGGATGACGACAGCGGCGTGAACATCGACGCCGTGATTGCAGAGTATGTCGCCACGGAAACCGGGACGTATACGCTGTTGGTGGGCAATTCCGGCGGGTATTACTATGAGGGCGTGGACGGTCAAGTCCGCCTGAGCGTTGAGCGCAAGGCCGCCGATGGCACGCTCACGCTAGAGATCACGCCTGTGCCGAATGTAACCGAGCCGACGGTAGAGGCCGTTGAAGATGGCGATGTGTCGTTCTCGACCTTCCGGTTGTTCGCTGGCGCGTTCGCTGAAGTCTATACCACCGAGGGCGACCATCTGAATCTGCGTAGCGGCCCCGGTCTGCGTTTTGATGTCTTGAATCGGTTGGACAGCGGGACGCTTGTCACGTTGATTGAAGGGCCGCGCAAGCACGACGGCTTGGCGTGGTGGCGGATTCGCACCCAAGACGGGACGGAAGGTTGGGCGGTTGAGCGCGTTGATACCGAACAAACCTTGCAAATGGCGCTGATTACCAATGAGGATGCCATCGTGACCAGCGGTGCGGACTCATTGAATGTGCGGACTGCGGCAGGGCGCGGCAACGAAGTCCTGTTCCAAATCGAGGATGGTCAGCGCCTGACGATTTTGGAACTCGCGCCGGAGTTGCTAGACGGTTTCCAATGGTGGAGAATCCGCCTACCTGATGGGCGTGAGGGGTGGACGATTGACCGTATTGAGGGCGAACGGATGCTCGTCCCAGCCAAAGAGCGCGAGAGGCAAGGGTAGGGCGCTGACCCTCTGACGCGAACTCAGAGACGAAACAGGGTCGGAAAGAATCGGATTACCAGCGCTATCACGGCGGCAAAAATCACCAGAATCAGCACGCCGATGATGAACGGCTTGAATATCCACGCGGGCGGCTTCTGCAACGCGAGGACAAGGACGCGGACGGGGATTGTCCGCGTCCGTTCTTCTGCGCTGGCGACTGAGATTTGGATGTCTGGCGTCGTGACCGGTAGCGAGTTCTTCAGGCGCTGGGGTTCTGGCTTGATGTCTGGCTTGGGCGTCTGGTTTTTCGATACCGGGCGCGAACGGCGCAACGGGATGGCGTCTAACTGCATCTTGATGGCGCGGATGAGTTGGGCTTGGGCATCCATATTCCCGACACCCGCCGTCATATCAACATAATAAATCGGGGTCAGCGTGGTGGTAACTTTTGTCCGGTCACGCACCTGAACCGGGATGATGAGTTTACGCAGCCGCCGTGCTTCCGCGAATTCTGCTTGGCAATACGACGCGGTGACGGACTCATTGGAAAGCAGATAGATGAAAATATCGGTTTCGTTAATCTGCTTGAGGATTTCCGCCCACCATTTAGAATCGCCCGTCCATTTGGCGTCGTACCAAATGGCATCTTTTGCGAATTTTCGCCGCAAACGCTCGATGAAAGCCACGGCGAAATCTCTATCGACCCGGCTGTAGCTGATGAAAAAATTCGCCATACCGCCCCTTTAAATCAACCTATCCGTAGGCCAGAGTATGGCATAGAGGGTGTGGCGATGGTATGGCGAGTTTTTCTCGTATAAGCGTGAAGGTCTAGCCACGCTTGGCAATCCATTCGTCGCGCAGGATGCCGTAGTGATGAATATCGTAGCGTGCGCCCTCACGCCAAACCGCCCCGCGTTGAGTCCCCTCACGCACGAATCCGATCTTCTCATAGGTGTGAATCGCAGCCGTGTTATAGGCCATCACGCGCAGCGAAACGCGATACAAGCCCAACTCATCGAAGCCGTAATCCAGTATCATGCCGAGCGCCTCAGAACCATAGCCTTTGCCGCGATAGGCGGGGTCTCCGATAGCGATGGCGAACATCGCGCCCGCATTCGGATACTTGATGTCAAATAAGCTGATGAAGCCAATTCGCACCCCTTCTGGGCGGGTAGCAATCATAAAGCTGTGCGATTCGCCGTTCTGCTGGGGAGTCGTCCCGACCCACGGTTCATAGAACGCGGCTGGCATCGGACGGATGGGGTCGTCGTCCAAATTACGGGAATAATCGCTATCGTGCGACCAACTGGCAATCAGTTCACGGTCTTCTGGAAGTTGCGCGACGAGTTGCAGTCGGTCAGATTGAAACAAGCGTCGAAAGCCCATTTGGTATTCCTTTGAGTGTGTCGTGAATAATATAGATGATTCTATATGAACCTTTGTGACCCGTAACGCCCCATTATTGGACGCTTTCAATCCTATGGACGGCGGATTAGATGTGTTTTAATCCCGCCCTGTAAATCAGGTGTGCTAATTGGTGAATGAGGCGATTTGTCCTATACTTACGGAGAATCTGAATAGAACTAGCATAATGCACATCATTGGGAATTTTCGTAGGGGCGAGGCTTGCCCGCCCGCTATTTGAGATGACATAAACACTGGTTGTAATCATGCCGTTTTTGTTTCATTTCTCCATTAGCTGTAATGACTAGAGATTAGGTGGTCACACGATGGTTGCCCTAGCACACCCCATCCCCGATGAGAAAAAGATCTATACCCGTGAGGATGTCCTCGCGCTACAAAACCTGCCTGAAAATGGCGATAAGACGATTGAACTTATTTGGGGCGAATTAAGTATTACGGCAGGCGCATCGATTCTTCACACCTTGATTATCACTCGCCTGTTGAAATTCTTGGGTGATTATTTGGACGCCAATCCGGTTGGGCTTGCGCTCATCGATGGGGCGATGTATGACCTCCCTAACGGCGATTTGGTCATCCCAGATGGGTCATTGGTTGTAACGGGACGCTATGATGAAAGTGATTTGCCGGTGCGTTTCCCATTTGCCCCAGACCTTGCGATTGAGGTGATGTCGCCGAGCAATACAGGCGCACAAATGAGCGCGAAAGTCGATTCGTATCTGATGTCTGGCGTGCGGCTGGTCTGGGTGATTTACCCCGAACGCCGGACTATTTCCGTCTATCACGCCCAACCGGACGGCACGACAATGTATCGCAGCCTGACCGAGAAAGATACGCTGTCTGGGGATGATGTCATGCCGGGGTTCAGCGCCCAAATCAGCGCGATTTTCAGCCCGGCAAAACCTCGCGAGGCGTAAAAAAGGACTGCTACTCTTCAAGTAATTGTAGTAAGTCAACAGGGCTAATCATTCGAATATCCCTATATATTTTCAGGGTCAACAAATCATCATCGCCTGTGATGAGATATTTTGCGTTACCCCCTACTGCGGCAGCGAGGATAATATCATCTTTTTCGTCACGAACCACCTTATGGGGAAACCGAAACAAATCCAAACGATTATTTGGGTGTTTTTTATGCTAAAACCCCGATCAAAGATCGTTTGGATTTTAAATCATCCCTCCATTAGGGGGAATATTATCTGCGGGTATCACTATTTCGATTAGTGTTTGGAAATCGGCAATACAGCGTGCGGGAGTAGAGTTTATTTGTTGAAAGACTGTGATAAATTTCTTTTTAGCGAATGTCCGCGTGAGTTCTTCGATAGTGTCTGTTGTGCATAAAGGCAGTAGTTTTTTGTCCCGACACATGCTGAGGACTCGAGCAGGATTCCCACCCCAGAGATACGCAGAAATTATGATATTGGTGTCAATAACAACCCGAGTCATGAGTTAGATTTCGGCTTCTGTTGTGCTTGTTTTTCAGCATACACCTCTGCACGCACAGATTTCACTTCTTCATTGACCATCGCAAGAAATTCTGCCTCGGTCATGTCGCCAAATTCAGCGTGGGCGGCCGCTTGTAACTGTTGCATCATTTGTTCAGTTTCGGCGCGAACCGCCTTGCGCTCTAATTCGGCACGCAGTAATTCAGTGATCCCCTCATTGGTTAAGAGGCCGCTGGTCTCTGCTTGCTCGACAAGTTCATCTGATAGCTGAAAACTTATGCTGACCATGTGGCTTCCTTCCATCAATATCTATTATCCAGATATGCTAATGGGGAAATCGAAACAAATTCAAACGATTATTTGGGTGTGTTTTATGCTAAAACCCCGATCAAAGATCGTTTGGATCTTAAATCATCCCTCCATAAAGGTCAATCCATTGTTATCTAAAGGTATATCTTGCCAGCTATCAAAGAATTCTTCAGGGCTTATAATCGTTATACCCTGCGATTCTTTAATCGCATCTTTTCTGCTTATGGAGAACCTAAATAGAACTAGCATAATGCACATCATTGGGGATTTTCGTAGGGGCGAGGCTTGCCCGCCCGCTATTTGAGATGACATAAACGCTGGTTGTAATCATGCTGTTTTTGTT
>Ga0163144_10014480_pt1 | contig 16364 bp, 16 predicted proteins | sample OliLak19BULKMAT1_FD_123175 | JGI IMG/M metagenome (GOLD analysis project Ga0163144, IMG submission 123175) | Freshwater microbial mat bacterial communities from Lake Vanda, McMurdo Dry Valleys, Antarctica - Oligotrophic Lake LV.19.BULKMAT1 | ecosystem: Environmental > Aquatic > Freshwater >... | reverse complement strand
TGAACGAGATCGTCGTGAGCCAGAGCCGCGGTGTCGGCCGAGAGGTCTCCGGCCAGCACGGCGCGTCGGAGGATATTCGCCGCCTCGACCGGCATCAGGTGCGGAGCGGCGAGGCCTTCACGAGCGAGCTCCGACTCGGCCCAACGGCCGTCCGATCCGGCGTCCACCAGTGCAGCGACGACGGCACTGGCATCGACGACGACTGTCACGCGCGATCGGCGTCTCGGTGGTCGAGGATGCGCGCCGCCGGCAGGCTGGAGGACGTTGTCCGGGTGCGAGACCGCGCGCGCGCCAGGACCTCCTCCACCGAGGGCTTGCTGGCCAGCTCGATGAGCTCGGTCCGGAGGTGCTCCTGGAGCGAGCGGCCGGCGCGGGCGGCGCGGGCGGCGAGTTCATCGCGCACCTCAGTCGGGACGTTGCGAACGGTGATCGAGGTCATAGCTGCACAGTAGCGCCGATACAGGCAGATTGCAAGCGCGACTACCTTCAACGGGCCTGGGCTCGTCAGCTCCGCCTACCCGTCTGGCGAAGGCATCCGGGCTGCATCTCACCGCGCACCAAGGGGAGAACAGCCCACCGTCGGCCATCCGCTACGACATCGAAGTTTATTTGGGCGTCGAGCGCTTCGACCACGGGCTCCTGGAGCCCCGGCACGAAGAGCGGCCCGCTTGTCGAGGATGGTTGCCCGAAGGCCCACATGGGGACACCCAGGGGCGGCTCAGGAAGAGTCGCGCGCCTTCCGTCGGCTCAGCGTTGCTCGTGAACCGAGCGGTCCGGCACCGTCGGTCTCGCCTGAGCCCGGTCCGTCGCGTCGGGCGTCAAGCAATGCCTGCAAGGTGGACATCATGACCTCGAAGCGCTCCGCTCCTACGGCGTCGGCGTACTCGCGCTCGATCTCCTCGACGGCTCGGAGTGCGTAGACGAGCGCGCGCCTGCCCTGGCGTGTCGGGCGGATGAGCTTCGCTCGTCCGTCGGTCGGATCGGGCAGGCGCTCCAGGTAACCGAGCTGCTGGAGCTCATCCACGAGTTCGGACATGGAGGGAGGGGTCATGTTCGCCCGGACCGCGAGCTCGGTGAGACGCGTCCCCGTCCAATCGATCGCGCCGAACACCTGCAGGTGCGCTTCGCGGATGTCGCGATCGCCCGCGTTCTCCGCCCGGCGGTAGAGATCCTCACGGAAGACTCGCGACATCCGCCCCAGGAGCTGTCCGATGGGCATCGCCCGTCTTGCGTTCATCGTGCCCAGTATAGTAAGGTCGCCTAATCGTTCGGTAGCCGAAGCATATCGGAGTACATCATGGGACCGCAATCGCCGCCTTTTGTGCGCCAGAGGATCTCCGGTGCCCTGTTGATCGCCGGTGCCGTGGTCGGCGCCGTCGGGAATGCCCTGCACCCCCACTCGGTCTCCCCCGACCCCGCCGCGACCGTCCAGGCGATCGCCCAGGACGGCGCCTGGGTCGCGATCCATCTGGCGATCATCGTGGCCATCCTGCTGATCATCGGCGGCCTGGTCGGATTGGCCGAGGACCTGCGCGGATCATTCGCCGAACCACTCGCCCGATTGGGCCTTGCGGCCGCCCTGCTCGGAGGCGCCGTGGTCACCGTGAGTACGGCGCTGGATGGGTTCGGCCGGAAGGCGCAGGCGGTCGCCGTGGCCGATGCTCCAGCGTCGGAAGCGGCCACGGCGCTGCGCATCGCGATCACCGCCAACGACGCCCAGCAAGGCCTCTGGAGCATCGGGATGCTCGTGTTCTTCGGAGTGACGTTCGCCTGCTTCGGTGGTGCCATCATCGCCAGCCGGCGTTTTCCCGGCTGGTTCGGCTGGATCGCGCTGGTCGGTGCCGCAGGATCGGCGATCGCTGCCCTCCTCCAGATCGCCGCCAACGGAGAGGTGCAGGCCGCGGAGACCATCTTCCTCGCTTCGTCCATCCTGCTCACCCTCTGGACGCTCGCTGTCGGCGTCCGGCTGTGGCGCGGGCCCGCTCTGGTCGCGGGCGAGCCGTCGCTTGCTCCGACCGGCGGCTGAAGGAGCGGCTCGTGACCAGCGCGCCCCGAGCGGAGGGCCGGACGAAGTCGCGATGAAACTGTTCTACGACGCCTGGTACCGCTTCGGGAATCCGCCCTGGGTCGGCGGGCCGCGCTCGGAGCTCGTTGAACTCGTCTCGTCCGGCAGGCTGCCGCCCGGCCGAGCCCTCGACCTCGGCTGCGGAGAGGGCGACAACGCGATCTTCCTCGCGCAGCACGGGTTCACGGTGACCGCGCTCGACTTCGCCCCGTCGGCCATCGCGAAGGCGCGCCGCAAGGCCCGCACGGCCGGGGTGGAGGTCGAGTTCCTCGTCGACGACCTCACCGATCTCCGGCATGTGAACGGCCGATTCGACCTCCTCGTCGATTACGGCACGCTCGACGATCTCGGCGGCCGAGACCGGGACGCGTACATCCGCGAGGTGCTCCCGCTCACCGCACCGGGCAGTCAGTTCCTGCTGTGGTGCTTCGAGTGGGATCTCCGCCGGTGGGAACGGATCGTGACGTCGATCCTCCCCTTCGGCAACCTCGCGCTCGCGCCGGGCGAGGCTGAGCGTCGGTTCGGCCGCTTCTTCGAGGTCGAGCGGGTGGCTGCCGAGAGCGACCTGCCGAGATGGCCGCGGGGGTGGGCGGCCTATCTGATGCGCCGAAGGATCGGTTCGGCGGCGGACATCGACGCCTCAGGGACATCAGCGTGACGGGCGCTGGCCGGCCGTCAGGTCCATCGGTCCAGGCGGTGACCGGAGCGATCGCAGCATCGTGGCTGGGCGAAGTCGTCCACAACGCGCTGTCGCTCCCGGCGGCCGTCCTCCTCGGTCCGGAGACGCTCGGACGCTGGCCCAGGTGCCGCTCGTCTGGTGCAGCGTCCGCGCGCTCCGCGCAGGCCGCGCGAGCGCGGCACGCTGGCGGGACCGTTGCGGCGTGAGTAGCGCGATCAACCAATAGCCCAGGAGTCGGCTTGGCTTCTCGGCCGCGCCGCTCCTGTCGATCCCGGGCATGCTCCCCCACTTATGTTTGGGGAAACGATGCCCCCAGCCCGACTGCCCATGGCAATTGACACCGAACCGGACCGCTCGCGCGGGACCAACGGTGCGCGAGCGCAAACACCAGGAGGACGGCTCCGGTCACGATCGTGAAGCGCTGGAAGCGATCGATCACGAGCGCGGCGTTCGCGTCGGCTGCGACACCGTGCAGGGTTGAGGCCGTTCTCCGGCGCCCAGAACAGCAGCCACAGGAACTCCAGGGGGGCAGTCACGAACACGAAGAGCCAGACGATCGCCCGATCCGTCGCGGAGACGAGCCGTCCGGTCGGGAACGCCAGGAGGAACACGGCGAACGTGACGGACCAGAGGTCACCCAACCAGACCCCCGCGGTGAACGTCAACGGATGCGGGACGAGCTGAAGCGACCGGCCGACGATCCAGACCGTTCCGACGACCACCATCAATGAACCGAGTCGATTGGCCGGCCGGTGTATCCCGATGAGGATGCCCGAGGCGGTGAACGACCAACCGATCAGCACTTCCAGGACCGTCGGTGCGGCGAGCGGGCCGCGCTGGGCGTTGACCACGACCATCGAAAGTCCGAGCACGCCGACGGCGACCAGGACGGCCGCGCGAAGTCGAGTCGCGGATGTGTTCGCCTGTGGCGAAGTCAAGATGCGGATGGTGCGCCCTCCCTCGAAGGTCGGTTCGTCGCACAGGGAAACGCGCTGGGAACAGCCCAACGTTGAGCGCACCGGGTCAGTCCTGACGGCAATCCGGGGGCATGCTCGCGCGTCGAATCGGTCCTCGCGTAGAGGACACTCACCTCCCGCTGGTCGTACAGTCGATCAGTGAACCCTCGGACCTTGTTGGAAGAGGGCGAGTCGATCTGGTCGCTGATGTCGGTAGGGAGGCTATGGTGTCGCAAGGTCCTGACCTCATCTTGTGGGCAGTTCGAATCGAGGAGGGGCTGGGTCAGCCTGCGATCGGCCGCGCGATGGTCACGATCCGCGACGGCTTGATCGCGGCCGTGGAGCGCGCCAGCGATGGCCCGGCGCCCAGTGGCGCCTTCGATCTCGAAGGACTGGTCCTCCTGCCGGGCCTGATCGACGCCCATGTCCATGTCATGAGCGACATGGAACGCAGTCCTGGCTTCGGTCCCCCAGCGCCGCTTCATGGGGAGGAGCCGCGGCCGGCTGAACTGCGCTGGTTCATCCTCGCCAAGGTCGCCGCGGCCTACCTGCGGGCGGGCCTTACGACCGTCCGTGATGTCGGGGCCCACGACGACGAGGCGATCGTCCTGCGCGAGGCCATCAGGCTGGGTCTGGCCGACGGACCCCAGATCCTGTCATGCGGCCGGATCGTGTCCGCGACGGCGCCGGGCGGCCGGATCTTTGGAACGATGTACGCCGAGGCCGATGGACCTTGGGCGATGCGCCGAGCGGTCCGCGAGCAGATCCGCCGCGGCGCCGATTTCATCAAGTTGATGGCCACCGGGGCCCGGTCGGTCGTACGCGAGGATCCCGAGCCTGCCCAGATGACGCGCGACGAGCTCGAGGCGGCCGTCGATGAGGCGCATCGGATGGGGTATCGGGTCGCGGCCCATGCTGAAGGCCTCGACGGCGCGAGGCTGGCGATCGACGCCGGGATCGATACGGTCGAGCACGGCCTCAGTCTCCATCGGGCGCCCGAACTGCTCGACCGGATGGCTGCCGAGCAGATCGTCCTCGTTCCGACCCTCTCGACATTCCACGATCTGGCCGACCGCTTCGCCGACCAGTTCGACCCGCGCCTCGTCGAACAGGCGAAGCGTCAGCGCGACGAAGCGCTGAGGACCGTCGCGGCGGCGCGGGCGGCCGGGGTCACGATCGCGATGGGCTACGACAGCGGCCCGCCCGGGACGAATGCGCGCGAGATCGTCCGCCTGGTCGAGGCGGGACTCTCGGCTCGTGAGGCGATCCAGGCCGGGACGGTCGGATCGGCCGCAGCGCTCGGCTTGACGGATCGCGGTTCCCTCGCGGTTGGCATGGTCGCCGACCTGATCGCGGTCGAAGGCGATCCGATGACCGACGCCGACGTGTTGACCGACCTGTCCCGGATCCGGCACGTGATCCTTCACGGGCGGCGCGTGGCCGGAGCACCCATCGAAGGCGCCTTCGCGTGACCGGCTCTCCTTCTGCGCTGGGGTCGGTCATCGAATCGACATGCGTCGGCGCACATGATTAGGAATGGGCATCGACCTCATCGTCCTCGACGGCAGTCTCGATCGCGATAAGCGTGGCGTTGACGCTCTGACATCGAACGTCGGCCAACTGCTGTGGAGCGGCATCGTCCCGACGAAGCGAGCCGCAGGCGTGCGAGACCGGCTGAAGGCGGCGGACATGTTCAGCGGCTGGGGCATCCGGACGATGTACGGACTGGCCGCACGACACGGCGATCGTCGCCGAGGCGCTTCGCCGATATGGCTTTCGGGATGACGCGAACCGCGTGGCCTGGGCCCTGTTCGAGGCCGCCGAGGCATTCGATTACCGGCTGCCGGAGGTATTCGCGGGCTACGACCGCGACGCGACGACAGTGGCCGTCGAGTACCCGACCGAATCCAGACCACAGGCGTGGGCTGCGGCGGCGCCGCTCCTCGCGATCCGAACGATCCTCGAGCTTGATGCCGAGGGCGGCCGGGTGACGTCGAAAACGGCGGAGTAGACCGTGGGTGTGTCGCGCCGATCGGATGCGGGCCTCGGGGCGGGCGCGGGCGTGCTGGCCGGCCTGGTGGTGGGAGTCGTACTCGCTGGCCAGGGCCGCCTCGATTGGACCCAACCGCTGCGCGTGGATCCGCCGATCGTCGGGTGGTTCGCCTTTCTCATTCTGAACGCGTGTGGCGGCGCTCTCTATGGCTCGCTGTATCGCTTTCAGCCGGGGCGTCTCGCCGCCACGGTCGGTGGTGGGCTCCTGTTCGGTCTCCTGTGGTGGGCAGGTGTCTGGCTGACCGCCATCCCGCTGATCACCGCGACCGGCCCGGGCTGGTCGGTCTCTGAGGCAGCCAGGACCTTTCCGCTGCTGATCGCCAACGTCCTGACGTGGGGCCTCGCGGCCCTCGTGTTCCATGTCACCGGCAGTCAGGTCATCGGTGATCGGGCGATGACCGGGCCCGTCGCGGCGACAGGCGTTCGAATCCGACATCGTGTCGTGATCGTTGGCGGCGGCTTCGGCGGTGTCGCGACCGCCCAACGGCTGGAGCAGCTGCTGAGCCACAGGCCGGACGTCGCTGTCACCCTTATCAGCGAGAGCAACTTCCTGTTATTCACGCCGATGCTGGCCGGAGTCGCCTCTGGCTCGCTCGTGCCGAGGCACGTCGCTGCGCCGCTCCGGGCGACCTGCCCGCGGACGACGATCCGGCGGGCGACCGTCGAAACCGTCGATACCGACGCTCGAACTGTCCGGATCCGCTCGTCCAACAACACGGCGGCGGAGGAGATTCCCTTCGACCAGCTCGTCCTGGCCGTCGGCGCCGTCCCGGCCTTCCATGGCCTATCGGACGTCGCCGGGCGGGCGTTCACGCTCAAGACGCTGGCCGACGCGACGGAGCTTCGCGACCATATCATCGGGCTCCTGGATCGTGCCGAGAACGAACCAGCGGCCGACGTCCGAAGCCGCCTCCTCACGTTCGCAGTGGCCGGCGGTGGATTTGCAGGCGTGGAACTGGTCGCGGAGCTGCACGACCTCGTCCACGATGTACTCGTCTACCATCCTCGGATCGAGCGCGACGAGCTCCGTTTCATGCTCATCCACTCCAGGGACAGGATCCTGCCCGAACTGAGCGACCGGCTTGGCGCTTATGCCCTCGAGCTGCTGCGTCGCCGGGGAATCGAGTTCGTGCTCGGCGTGCGCGTAACAGGAGCAAACGGTGACGGGGTCTCGTTGAGCGACGGCGCTTCCATCTCAACCGAGACGTTCGTCTGGACTGCCGGCAACGAGCCCGCGCCGCTGGTTGGTTCATTCATGTCCAAGGGCGGAAACAGCGTCCTCGCGACGGACGAGAACCTGCGGGTCGACGGCTTCCCCGACATCTGGGCCGTCGGCGACTGCGCGCGCATCCCGGACTCGGATCGCGGCGGGCAGCCGTGCCCGCCCACGGCGCAGCATGCCCTCCGGCAGGGCCACCAGGCGGCCGACAACCTCGTGGCGGCGATGGACGGTCGTCCGCTGCGGCCGTTCCGGTTTCGGGCCTTGGGAATGCTCGTGGTTCTGGGCCACAATACGGCGGCCGCGGAGATCCGCGGGTTGCGCTTCTCGGGCCTGCTCGCCTGGTTCCTGTGGCGCGGGATCTACCTCGCGAAGCTGCCGGGCTTCGAGAAGAAGGTCCGGGTCCTGATCGATTGGCTTCTCGATCTGGTCTTTCCCCGCGACATCGTGATCGCCGGGAGCCAAGATGCCCGCCGCCGTGGTAAGGGCGGTCCAGGAGGCGGTCTCCAGGAGGCGGTCCATGACCCCGTGGCCTGATGTCCGCCGCCAGATCCGGCAGACCCTCGTGCCCGGCTCTCTCGCCGGGTTGATCGGCGGCATCGCGTTCGGAGCTGCGATGGTCGAGCTCGGCGTCTTGCCGACGGTGGCCTCGCTGGTCAGGACCGACTCGCCCCTGATCGGGTTCGTCATCCACATGGCGATCGCCGCGATCGTGGGGTCCGGTCTCGCCATCCTCCTCCAAGGACGATGGACGGCCGGCGACGTCGTGCTCTGGGGCGTCGCCTACGGGGCATTCTTCTGGTTCCTTGGGCCCATCACCATGCAGCCCCTGATCCTCGGTCGGCTGCCGGCCTGGGATCTGGCCGCTGCACAGGCGGCCTACCCGAGCCTGCTCGGACACATTGTCTGGGGCGCAGCGGCGGGCTTCGCCCTCGTCGCGATCAAAGCTCGCAGTGCATTCGTGGGCACGACGACCATATCGGATCCAGAACCACCGCAGGCCCGACTCGTGGGCGTCGTTCTCCGCGGTCTCGTCGCGGGGCTACTCGGCTTCGCCGCCATCGGGCTGCTTCCAGCCGGCTCCGAGCGGATGCTTTCGCCGTGGGGCGCCGACGACGCGGCCAGCCTGGGACCGCTCGCGGTCGCGCTCCTGGGGGCGACCTTGTATGCCGTCCTTCATCCGGAATCGACCTCGACCGCCGGCGGGGCGGCAGTTCGCGGCGCTGGCTTCGGGTTCATCTTGTGGGTGATCGGCGGCTTGACGCTCCTGCCCGTCTTGCGTGGCGAGGGCCTCACGTGGTCGATCATGGAGGCGCGCACCACCTTTCCCGCCCTGCCTGGCACGATCCTCTTCGGAGCCGCCATGGCGCTCATCTACCACTGGCTGGGCCGGCTGACGCGGCTCTTCTTCTCAGACGACGTCGGGACGCGCTCGCCCGACGCCGGCTCCTGGGGTCCACGCGCCGTCGGTCGGGGCGCAGCGGCCGGCCTCGTCGGAGGGTTGCTGTTCACCGTCGTCATGGTCCAGATCGGCTTTTTGCCGACGGTGGCGAAGCTCGTTGGATCCGATTCGGAGCTGGTCGGTCTTGGTGTTCACCTCGTCATCGCGGAGATCGTCGGCGTTTCGTACGGAGTCCTCTTCCGTCGCCAGGCGTTCGAGCAGTCGGCGGCCATCGGCTGGGGCGTGTCGTATGGCTTCCTGTGGTGGCTTCTTGGGCCGCTCACGCTCGGTCCGGTCATCCTTGGAACCACTCCCGCCTGGACCGTCGAGGCCGCCGCTGCGGCGTTTCCCAGCCTCATCGGTCACCTGGCGTATGGAGCCGGTCTGGGATTGACGTTCCACGCCCTCGAGGCGCGCTACAGCCCATGGTGGATCACGCGGACCGAGGCCGAGGCTGCGCGTATGGCCAGGCGCCGTATCGAAGCGACATCCGCTGGACCCGCCCTGTGGGCCCTCCTGGTGCTTGTCGCGGTGCTTCTACCGGTCGTTCTCTCGCCGTGAGCATGTCCCAGACGAGCGCCCGTCGTCGAACCGAAGGCAGGCACTGAAGGGACGCAGATCAGCCTGATTGCCGGCGGGCCACGCCGTATTGGCCATGGGTCCGTCTGTGGCTGATATCAGCCACAGACGAACCGGTCGAACCGACCGGATTCCGCGGCGATCATCTCGGTCAGTCGCAACCGAACGGCGGCGAGCGCCTGGGTCACGGACGAATCCGACGGCAAGTCGAGACGCATGTCGGCATCGTTGGACAGCGGATGCCAGAACCAGCCCTCTGAATCGGCGGTCAACTCGGGTGCCACATCCTGCGGCCGAATCGGCTCGCCCTCCGAAGCGGCGCCGCGCAGCGCGATCGGACGGAAGATCCGGTCCTCAAGTCGGATCGCGTGCGCGTCGGCGAGGCGGTGGAGCTCCGGGATCTCGTCGAGCGCGTCTTCTGGCAGCGACGCCGCCAGGCGAACCCGGGCTCCTGCGTCAACGAGCGTCCGGATCCCGGCCAGCGCCCGGGCGTGAGCACCGCGCCCTCGATGGGTGTCGTGACGATCGGGAGTCGCAGAATCGAGGCTCACCTGGAAGGCGACCGGGCGACCCGCCTCGATCAGGGGCCGAAGGCCGTCCCAACGCGAGCCGCGCAACAGCATGGCGTTCGTCAGGAGCGTGAGTGGCAGGCGGTCGGTGATGAACGCGATCAGATCGGGCAGATCGGGGCGGAGGGTCGGCTCCCCACCGGTGACGAAGACCTGCTCGATCCCGGCCGCGGCGGCCTGGTCGACGAGCGCCCGGATCCGATCGGCGTCGAGCCGGCGCGGGTCGGCTTTCGGGCTTGCCACCACGCAGCAGTAGTCGCACGCAAGGTTGCAGTCGTAGTTCGCGTACAGCCACAGCCGCGTCGGCATCAGCGACTCGATCGACTGACCGGCGCCGGACTCCACGGCAGGGAGTGGCTCCGTGCCATCCGACCAGTCAGTCCGGACCGCCCCCTTGCGCAGGTAATAGTCCATCCAGTCAGGCCGCTCGCTGTCCGGAAGCACCGACAGGAGCGCGTGGCCGCTCGCAGCCTGGAACGAGCGGAGCTGCGCTTCGAGGTGACCGAGCGGGCTCGACACGCGCAGGATCTGACCGTCCCGCATGCCCAGCAGGGCGACGTGGATCCGGATCAGCAGTCCCGAATCGAGATCGGCGACCGGATGCTCGACCACGGCGTGGACCGGGAGGGCGCGGCCACCCCCATAGTTGACGGCAGCGCTAGGCGTCGCCATCGATTTCCTCTTCCCGTGTACGTTCTGCCCCCGGATCGATCCGCTCGAACGTCGAGTACTGGAACATCTGGGGAACCCCGGCTGGCGTGTGGTGGAGATAGCGACGACTCCCGACGAGCCGAAAGCCGGTCCCGAGCTCACGCTCCAGATCGTCGGGCTCGTAACGGCGAACGGGCATCCCGCTGCAGCGCTCGGGCCCATCCTCGGCGAACGTTGCGATGATCGCGACGCCACCCACCGGTACCGTCCGCTCGGCCAGCTGGACGTAGTGTCGTCGGGCCGGTTCCTCGAGCAGGAAATGGAACGCGGCGCGATCGTGCCAGATGTCGAACCTTCCGACATCGGCGAGCTCAGCCGCGTCACCGACGATCCAGGTGACCCGCTCCGAGCGAGACCCGAGCCGATGTCGAGCCACGGCCAGACCGGCCTCCGACACGTCGAGGACCGCGATGCGATCGAGCCCTTCTTCGACGAGGTGGTCGACCACGTGCGACGCACCGCCGCCGACATCGACGATGCTGCGCCCGCCGCGGGCGATCGCCGCGCCGATGAGCTCCCTGGACATGACTGGATCTGGTTCGAACCAGCCGACCGCGTCCAGGGCGCGGGTCGCGTAGATCCAGTCCCATGGATTGCCTGACGAGAGTGTCTTCACGCGATGTCCTGCCCTCACTGGATGTCGGTCTTGGGTCCCGCACAGGATGACGCCGATCCGTAACAAGTCGATGACGATCCGGTGACGCGCCGGGGCGAGTCGTCGCCTCCGGCGACTACGGCACGGGCGCGGTCCGGTCACACGGCCGTCATTGACCGCCGCTACGATCGATCGGGCGAGACACCCGGCATCGTGCCGGCTGGCGAAATCGGATCGCATGACGCGTGAGCGCCACGAGTCGCAAACGGGAGGAGAGGTCCGGATGGATTCCCCAGATGCTCGAATGAGTCGCGATCCGGCCGAGGCCCCGCACGGTCGCTTGTTCGGGCGGGCGATGGCCGCGCTGCGAATCTTCTTCGGCGTTGTCTACCTCCACAATGGTCTCGCCAAGATCCTTCCTCCGATCCCGGGGTTGTGGCCGGATACAGCGCTCGGCTTCGTGATAAATGCCGAGGGCAACCGCAGCGCACAATCGATCCTACAGTTCGAGGTCGTGACCCAACCGCACCCGATCGAGCCGTACCGGGCCCTCGTCGAACAGGTGATCCTGCCGAATTTCGGGGCGTTCGGGTTCGCCGTCGGCGCGACGGAGACTGTCGTCGGCATCCTCCTGATCCTGGGCCTTTTGACGCCGCTCGCCGCGCTCGTCGGCGCGCTGATGGCGCTCCACCTGCAGTTCGCGACCCTCTGGAACGACAAGTGGATCTACGAGTATTCGGTCGAGTGGGTCCCGCTCCTGTGTCTCGCGGGATTCCGAGCAGGGCGCTGGCATGGACTCGACGCGCGGTTCGCTGCAAGCCGTGCGAGATGGCCCGGTTGAACGTCGTCCTTCCCGCCGCTCGGACGCTCGTCACCGGCGGCGCGGGCTTCATCGGGGGCTCGCTCGTCGAAACCTTGCTGGCCGACGGGTCCGAGGTAACCGTCCTCGATGATCTATCGAGCGCCGAACCGGCGTGGCGCGAGCGGTTCGGCATCAGCGACCGACTGACGTTCATCGAGGGCGACGCCGCCGACGCGGACCTCGTCCGGACGGTCATGGCCGGGCACGAACGGGTGGTCCATCTCGCGTCGGGCACTGACATTGGCGGCGGCTTCGACCGACCGTGGCTCGACTTCCGGAGCGGCGTCGTGGCAACCGAAGTCGTCTGCGAGGCGATGCACCGCCACCGCGTTCGAGAGCTCTGGTACGCGTCGTCCGGGGTCGTGTATGGCCGGCCGGCCAGGGTGCCTACCGGCGAGGGAGACGGTCCGCTCCTGCCAGAATCGCACTACGCCGCAGCAAAGCTGGCTGGCGAGGCGATCGTCTCCGGGTTCGCCCACCTCTATGGCTGGCGCGCGTTCGCCTTCCGGTTCGGCAACACCGTCGGAGGGACGTCGAATCACGGCGTGGTCCACGACCTCGTCGTGAAGCTCCTGCGCGACCCGACCCGACTCGAGATCCTGGGCGACGGGACCCCGGCCAAGCCCTACGTGGCCGACACCGACCTCGTCGCGGGGATGCGTCATGCCGCAGCGGTGGTGCGCAGTACCGGACTCCTGCCACTCAACGTCGGTCCCGAGGGCGTCATAACGGTCCGCCGTGTCGCCGAGCTCGTCATCGAATCGCTCGGACTGGCGTCCGAATCCGTACGGATGGCCCTCGCCGGAGATCGCGCGGACGGCGGCGGCTGGCCCGGCGACACCCCGCTCGTGTCGTTCGATACCACCGCCATGCGGTCCCTCGGCTGGGCCCCGGCCATGGACGCGAATGAGGCGATCCGCGGAGCGGCATCGAGTATCGCAGCGCGATATCGCGGCGCCGGATCCCCGTTGATGACGTCCCTCGAACGACGGGCCGCGCAGGTCGGCGGTGCAAGAAGCCGATGACGGATGCGGCGGTCGGAATCGGTCGGCGAGCGGCCGTCGAGATGGGGTCGCTAGCGGCGGTCATCCCCGTCCTCGACGAGCACGATGCGATCGGCCCGCTGGTCGATGAGTTGCGGGCGCTTGGCCTGTGCTGCGTGTTCGTGGTCGACGGCGGTTCCGCAGACGGGACGCCGGCCCTGGCCACGGCGGCAGGCGCAGTCGTCATCGAGGAATCACGACGGGGCTATGGCCGGGCTTGCCTGACCGGTGCCGAGCGAGCTCTCCAGCGCGTGCCGCATGGGCACGACGCCGTGGCGTTTCTCGATGGCGACGGATCATGCGATCCGGCGGATCTGCCCGCCCTGGTCGATGCGCTCGCCAGCGCCGACGTCGTCTTCGGATGCCGCTCGCCCGATCGGGTCGAGTCCGGGGCGATGCCCTGGCATGCCCGCCTGGGCAACGTCCTCGTTGCGCTCGTCCTGTCGATCCGGACCGGGCGTCGGATCCACGACCTGCCCCCCACGAAAGTGATCCGGGCGGCGACCCTGGAGCGGATCGCGCTCGATGAGGCGGGGTTCGGCTGGACCGTGCAGTTCGTCGCCCGATCGCTGGCGGACCCGACGATCCGCATCCGCGAGGTCCCGGCAGCCTTCCGGCGTCGGCGCGGCGGGGTGAGCAAGGTCTCGGGTTCGGTCCGCGCCTCGACCCACGCGGCCGCCGCGATGCTGCGGGTCGCCATCCAGGGCACGGCAGCTCGACCGGTGATCGCCATGATGGCCAAGGCGCCCCGGGCGGGCCATGCGAAGACCCGCCTGGCGGCCGATCTCGGCGCAGACCCGACCTCCGAGCTGTGGGCGGCCTGTCTCCGGGACACGAGCGCCCACCTTCTCGAGGCGGCGACAGATGCCGACATGGACCCGGTCCTTATGCTCGCCGAGCGATCCGACACGGAGCCGGTCCTCGCGCTCGTTGGGCATCGCTGGTCGCCGCACGTGCAGGGACGTCCCGGCCTGTCCGGTGCGCTCGTCGACGTCTTTCTCAGCGCAGACGATCGGGGCGCAGACCGTGCCGTGGTCGTCGCCGGCGACGTTCCATCGCTCCCGCCAGCCTACGCCGTCGAAGCGCTGGATCGGCTCGCCGGCCGGCGGAATGCCGCCATCCTCGGTCCGAGCCATGACGGTGGATATCATCTCGTGGCGTTGCGCTGGCCGGCATCCCCGCGCTGGTGGCCGCGGACCGTTCGCCGGCGACGACGGGATCGTCTCGCGGCCAGGCTCGAGTCAGCCTTCGCCGGACCGATGGGTGGTCCGTCTGCGCTCGATGGCACCCGTCGCGGTCTCGAGGCAGCGGGCTGGGCCAGCCATGACCTGGCGCCATGGGCCGATCTCGACACGATCGATGACCTGCACGCGTTGGCGATCGAGCTCCAGCATGACAGGGAGTTCGCCCCGCACACGGCGGACTGGCTCGCCAGCCGGTCGGAGCTGGGCGCTCGCCTGGTCAGGACTCGACTCGGCACCAGGCCGGATCCAGATCACGGGTTCGCGGCCGTGGGCTCAGGCCCCCAGAGGATGAACCGCTCGTCGTCGGCGATCACCGGCCGAACCCCAGTCGAGAGGTCGGCACGAACCTCGTCATGGATCCGAGCGATCGCGGGGGTCGGCGCCCAGGCGTTTCGGTCGAGCAGGACGAAGGCCTCCGGGGGTGGGCCGCCTCCCACGACGAGGCGCCCGACCGACGCTCGCCCGGCCAGCGGCGCGACCGAGCCCTCGTCGGCGGCAAGGAGCGCACCGTCCGGAACGCGTCGGGCCAGCGCCAGGAGCGCGTCGATCGCGGCCGGCGACGAGCGGAACGCCGGGTCGCCCGCATCGAACGGCGGGATGGAGCCCTGAACCCAGGCGCCTGCGACAGCCGGCAGGGCGAGTGCAACGCTGAGCCCGAGGGCCGTGACCGCCGACCACCGGGTCGATCGAATCGGCGAGCGCGGTCCGCGGCGCGCACGGTGCCGCGTCCCGATGGCCAGCACGCGCCGGCCGCCGAACAGGGCCGCACAGACGAGCGGAACGATCAGGATGACCGGGTACTGGAACCGCAGCGTCGCCTGGAACACGTGGGCGGACAGCAGGATGGCAACGAAAGGCGGCAGCGTCAGCACGAACCAGCGCGGCCGGAGCAGCGGCAGCGCGCCGAGCGATACGATCATGCCGCCGACCACGAACCAGGCGGCCGGACGCGTCATGGCGGCGACGATGGCTCCAGCCTTCGCGAATGGGGCGCCGAGCACGTCCCAGCCCGCGCCAAGCCAGGCGTAGTACGACGCCGTCTCGCTCGGGTTGCCGGCACGGATGGCCGGCATCAGCAGCCCGAACACGATGATCGCCCAGGCCACCGCCACCGTGGCCAGCCATCGGCCGTGCCGACGCATGCGGCCCTGGCCACGCACCGCGATCACGAGACCGACGATGAATACGGCGTACGACACATCCTCGCGCGTGAGGAGCGCGACGGCCGCGAGGGCCCACAGGACGCGGGGCCGTCCGGTCAGGCCCGCCCAGCCGGCGAACAGGGCGAGGACGACACCACTGACCTCAGGATGGAAGTCGGACCGGATCACGTCCTGGACGGCCCCCCAGATCGGGATCGGGATGGCCAGCGCGGCGGCGATCACGCCGGCGAAGCGGCTCGGCCGGAGCCCGGCGCGCAGGAACAGGAACGCGGCCGGAATGAAAGCTCCGACCGTGATGGCATGGATCGAGGTCAGGACGCGAACGTCCGGCCAGACGAGGCGTTCGAGCAGCGCCGGAACGACCAGGATCGGCGAGAAGTGGAGGCCGAGGAACGAGCCCTGGTGGAAATTCGACACCCACTGGCCGCTCTGCCCGACGTTCCACACGATCTGCTGGAAGAACGCGAGATCGTATGGCGGCGCGGTCAGGCCGGCGACGCGGGTCGACAGCAGGCTCGCCGCCCAGACGGTCGCACTCGCCCAGCCGATGACCATCACGAGCAGCGAGAGATCGATCCGCCAGCGGGCTCGATCCATCACGCCGCGGGCCTGATCGACCGCGAGAGCCGGTTCACGCACATCGCCACAGCGTCGCCGGTGGAGGTTTGTTGACTGTGGTGTGTCATCTCGACGGCATTCGCTGATCCCGGACCTGCGCTGCCGATCTGCGGTGCGCTCCAGTCCTGCCCGCCTTGAAAGGAGGCGCTGTCAGCGGCAAGAGAGCACGGCGTAGACTTCATCGAGGGCGATCAAGCCGGACACAGCCGCCAGCCGGGCTGGAAGCGCCGCTCGACGCCGAGGCCCACCCGTTATCCGCGGATCGACGCTCGCATCGACTGACATGTCGGCCCATCATGCCACCCTGAGCCTCGGGCCACTGTCCCAAGGGCCACGACTGGAAAGAGCCGCAGGCCGGAAGTCGAGATTCCGAATCACGTTCCTCGACCGCCGCTGCACGCGCTCCGCGGCCAGCCCTCGCCGCGCCTCAGGACCCGGCTTCGGACCTCGGCTCCAGGACGACGACCGCCGTCCCGGACGGGCGGCGCGTCGCGTACCCATCGACATCGTCGCCCATCTCGCGCCACATGGCCCAGAGGCGCTCGCGTTCCTCGCCCTCTGCCGCGCG
>Ga0163144_10014479_pt1 | contig 16365 bp, 8 predicted proteins | sample OliLak19BULKMAT1_FD_123175 | JGI IMG/M metagenome (GOLD analysis project Ga0163144, IMG submission 123175) | Freshwater microbial mat bacterial communities from Lake Vanda, McMurdo Dry Valleys, Antarctica - Oligotrophic Lake LV.19.BULKMAT1 | ecosystem: Environmental > Aquatic > Freshwater > Lake... | reverse complement strand
TAGCCAGAGCGAGACGCATCCGAGTACTTTGCTGTTGTGGGTTTTATTTGTGTTTATAAAATGCGACCAGACTGTTAATCCAGAAAATCTAGGAATCTAAGAAATCCTGATTCTGACAAAATTATCTGAAGCAGGATTAGGAGGATTGGAGGATTAACAGGATTTTCTTCTTGGAATTACTAAAAATCACAAGCCCTAGTCAGAAGGGGGGCATCTCAAAATATCGTTTTTGCCTAAAATGTAATTAAAAAACGCACTCTATTGAGAATATTTGGTTACTATTTTTTATAAAGCGACAAAATGAGATTCGCCCCAAATAACCAATTAACCCATTCACAGAAAAATGACCCAATGACAAATGACCCAATAAAAAAAATCACCTGATGACAAATAACCCAATATTTCATATAAACCATAGCTCCTTAAAACCCAAAAGCCCTTATCTTTGTTAGGGTGGAGTAACTATAAGTTAAATAGAATGAATCACATGGAAAATACCCTAGAAGCACAAGCTTTTGATGTACATACAATACGCAAAGATTTCCCTATACTTCACCAAGAAGTAAATGGCAAACCTCTTATTTATTTTGACAATGCAGCCACTTCTCAAAAACCAACAGTAGTGATAGAGGCATTAAACACCTATTATTTGAAGAATAATGCCAATATCCACAGAGGAGCACATTATCTAGCCGCCAAATCTACTGAAGATTATGAAGCTACTCGTGCAGCTCTTCAAGAGTTTTTGAATGCACAATTTGTAGAAGAGATTATCTTCATTCGAGGTGTAACCGAAGCCGTTAATTTAGTAGCCTCTACTTGGGGAAGAACTAATATAAAGGAAGGAGACGAAATTATCCTTTCAGAGATGGAGCATCACTCTAACATAGTCCCTTGGCAATTACTTGCCGAAGAAAAAGGGGCAAAAATAAAAGTAATCCCCGTAACAGATGAAGGAGAATTAATTTTAGAAGAGTTTGAGAAGTTATTATCTTCTCGTACCAAACTTATCTCCATCGTACACGCCTCCAACGCATTGGGAACTGTCAACCCAGTCAAAGAAATTATACAGAAAGCACATCAAGCGGGTGCAGTCGTGTTTGTAGATGGGGCTCAAGCCAGTGTGCATCTTAATATAGATGTGCAAGATTTAGACTGTGATTTTTATGCTTTTTCGGGTCATAAAGTCTATGCCCCCACAGGAATCGGTGCTTTGTATGGCAAAAAAGAGCTTCTAAATGCAATGCCTCCTTACCAAGGTGGTGGGGAAATGATCAAAGATGTTAGTTTTGAAAAGAGTACTTTCAATGAATTACCTCACAAATTTGAAGCTGGTACACCCAATATTGCAGATGCCATTGCTTTCAAAAGTGCTTTAGACTATGTCAAAAAACTAGGTAAGGAAAATATCGCCGCCTATGAACATAGTCTGCTCGAATATGCTACCGAACAAATGCAAACTATCCCAGGTCTAAAAATCATTGGGACTTCTGCTAATAAAGTAAGTGTCATTTCATTTGTAGTAGAAGGTGCACATCACAGTGATATAGGTACTCTTCTGGATGCACAAGGAATAGCTATACGTACAGGACATCACTGCACGCAACCACTGATGAAAAGATACAATATTCCTGGTACTTCTAGAATATCCTTTGCAATGTATAATACTCGTGAAGAAGTAGATGCTTTTATAGTTGCTCTGAAAAAAGTTTTAAAAATGTTACTCTAAGTATTGGAAGAAATACAAACCTTTTATACCTATGGCTGTTTTTACTTTTTTAATAGGTCTAAAAAACTATTATTTCTACACACTATTTAATGAGTAAATTTAATTTAAAAAGAGTTTTAAAGTATTTAAAAAAAATAACCAAAATTAGCCTGATTTCTGCAATTGGGCTATTTTTTTTGATTGTGATAGCCTTTTTTTTACCTGTTACTCAAAATTATATTAAAAACAAAGGAGTAGAATATCTCCGAAACACTTTTCAATCGGAAGTTTCTATCAAAAGCCTCAGTTATGGTATTTTTAATACACTTATTCTTGAAGAACTTTACATCGCCGACCGCCAAAAAGATACCTTACTATTTGCACAGAAAGCCAATATAGACATTAGTTTGTCGGCATTGATTTTTTCGGAAGTTGCCATTAATCAAATTAATTTGAAGGGAGTAAAGGCAAATATTAGCCGTAATTTGCCTGATAGTAGTTTTAATTTTGACTTCATTTTAGAAAGTTTTAGTGATTCTACTGCCATACCCGATACCACCACAAGCTCAGAAGGTGGCTGGAATATAACTGCGAACTCTACCCCCATTAATTTGGAAGATGTAGTATTGAGGTATGATGATGAAACCCTTGGAATCAAATCAGCTCTTCGATTGGATACGCTAAATCTAAGTCTTAAAAAGATGGATTTGCAAAAAAACAAATACCATCTTAGCAAACTAAAGCTCGCAGGAGTAAATGGTAAATATATCCAAAAAAGTCATCCCCCTGCTCAGGAATCCTCTTCCGATACGGCATCTACAGTCTATGATATTGAGCTTCCAATCACTGATTTGAGAGATATTCATCTTTTATATGAAGACGAAATCTCTGCTCAAAAAGCAACTCTAAACCTTCACACGCTCAACTTAAAGCCTACGAAGTTAGACTTGAGCAAGCAAATCATCGCATTAGAAAACTTCAAAACACAAAAATTAGAATTGGCTTACACCCAAGATGAAATCAGTATAAAAGATTCAATTAAGGTTTTTATAGAAGAAGTTGAAAATAGCAATGAAGAGGAACTCTCTCTTGACTTTATAGATATTGGCTGGAAGATAGATTTAAAGAGTTTTGAAATCTCAGAAAGTAGAGTTTCACTAGACAATACACAATATAGCATACAAAAATCAGGAATAGATTATAATCACCTTGATTTGAAAAATCTTCACTGTATTTTAAATGATTTTTCTTGGAATGATAAGCGAATCAGTCTGAATTTACAAAAATTAGCTTTTCAAGAAAGAAGTGGTTTTGCTCTAAAAGAATTTAAAAGTAGAATCTATCTAGGAGAGGATAAAGCAACCTTTGAGCAACTCCAAATCAAAACCCAAGATAGCCAGATTGGGCAAAATATCATTTTAAAATACCCTAGTCTTCAAAAAGTATTGGGAAATTTAGGAGAGATTAATCTCTCATTAGACCTCAAAAACACTTATTTGGCTTATCAAGATGCTCTTTATTTAATGCCTTCTTTAAATGAAATGGGATTTTTTAACCTAAATGCCAAAGAGGTTTTGAACATAGAAGCACTTGCCAAAGGAAAGCTATCAGACCTCAGCATAGAAAATCTTATAATCACTACCCTAGACCAAACTCGCTTGGAGACTTCGGGAACGGTTAAAGGCTTGCCCGATATCAATCTCATGTCCATCAACTTAGATTTTGAGGGAAACACAAGTCAAAAAGACCTAAGAGGACTTGTGCCTGCTACTCTGACACTTCCACAAAAAATGAATCTTAAAGGGAAATTTGAGGGGTACTTAGATAACTTTCAGACCAATGCCCGACTCCAGACCAGCTTAGGAAATGCTCAAGCAAAAGCACAGTTAAGAAATCAAAGTTATTCATTAGATGCACAGATGCAAGATGTACGGCTTGCTTCTATCATTTCAAACCCTGATATAGGGTCAGTTTCTGCCCACTTGCAAGTAAAAGGCAAGGGATTGGATATAGAAAGAAACTTGAATGCACAAGTAGATTTTGTTATGGATAAAGCTATTTACAGAAAAACACAATATGACCAGCTAGAGATTAAAGGAAATATCAGACAAAAATCTTTTGAAGGGATGATGAGTATTGCAGACACCAATATTGCGTTGAGAGCTAATACTTTAGTAGATTTTAATGCGTCACAGCCTACCTACGATTTGGATTTACTGATAGGCAAGTTAGATTTATATACCCTTAATCTATATGCTGATACCCTTTCTGTCAAAGGAATGGTATCTCTCAAAGGAGAAGGAATAGACCCAGACAATCTAAAAGCTACTCTCAAAATAGACTCTATGCAGATTATCAAAGATACAAAAGGAATCCCGCTCAAGTATCTTTATGCTTATCTCAACACACAGCAAGACTCTGTCAGTGCAAACATTGACTCTGATTATCTCAATGCCTATCTAAAAGGGAAGTTCTCATTGAATGAGATTGCTTCTATACTCACCAATCACCTCAATCATTATTTTGCCTTTACTACTGCTGAGAGACCTGCTATTTCAGAGCTTCATCCTGCTAGTTTTGAATTTGGCTTAGGCATCAATGAAAAATCTTCTCTTTTATCAGATATACTCCCAGAGTTAGAAAAATTTAACCTTGATACACTTCAAGGAGTTTATAATAGCCAAAAAGGAAAAATATTTATGGAAGCCCACATTCCTGAGATAGTCTATCAAGGTCGAAGCATCAAAGAATTAAATGTAAAAATTGATAGTGATTCTTCTCAGCTTACTTATACAATGGATTTGGCACAAGTCATTATAAGTGATTCTCTTGGTTTGGATGAATTATCTATCTCAGGAAATATCCGACAAGATAGCCTTAGTGTGAGGCTATTAGAAGCCCCTACTGACTCCACTACACGTTTTGATATTGCTTTTAATCTTGCCAAAGTGCTAGAAAGTGAAGACGATTACCGTATCCATTTACGCCCTGAACAGGTCTTAAACTATATGAAATGGAATATTCCAAAGGATAACGCAGTAGAGTTTGGAAGCAATCAACTCTCTGCCAAAAACTTTCGCCTTTCTTATGATGAACAAGTCATCTCCATTAACTCCGAGGGGATAGAAGAGATAAAAGTGGGCTTAGAAAAAATCAATCTATCTCTTCTCTCCAAAAATATATTAGAACAAGATACCCTCATCGCTGGGATGCTTCAAGGAGAAGTTACTATTCAAAATGCTTTGACCAACTTAGGTATATCAGCAGATATAAGCATCGCAGATTTAGCTTTTCAAAAAGTACGCTTAGGAAACCTCTCTTTGCAAGCTGATAATACCCAAAAATCAACTCTTTATGAAATAAAAATAGCTCTTAAAGGTGATGAAAATCAAATGAATCTTGAGGGAAGTTATGACCTTAATCCTGTAAGTACGCCCATCGATTTAGACATCAATGTAGATAAACTTTCATTGAAAACTTTAAAGGCTTTTTCTTTTGGAGAAATCAGTGAAACTAAAGGCTTTTTAAAAGGGAACTTGGCCATGAAAGGCAGCATAGAACAATTTACTCTGAATGGGGATTTGAATTTTCAGGAGGCTGCTCTCAAACTAACCCGAACCAACTCTTTGTATAGATTTGAAAATGAAAAGGTTACATTTAACCAACAAGGAATTTCATTTCAAAATTTTCAAATCAAAGATTCTCTTGATAATCAACTACAGTTAGATGGTAAAGTACTTACCCAAAATTACCAAGAGTTTCAGTTTAATCTGGATGTAAATGCAGATGATTTCGTGCTTCTAAATAGTACCAAAGAAAATGACGAAACTTATTATGGAATCCTTGCACTTGATGCCAAGGCACATATAGGAGGTGATTTGAATCAACCTGTGGTCAATGCAAGCCTTAATATCAAAGATGCAACCAACCTAACGTATGTCTATATCCCCGAAGAATTACAAGATATAACAAAATCAGAAGGTATCGTCAGGTTTGTAGATAAGAGTAACCCTAATGCAGACTCTCTCTACTTAAAAGCAGATTCACTTGCAAATACGGGCTTTAAAGGCATAGACTTGACTGCTGAAATTACGATTGATAAAATTGCTGAATTTACCATCATTCTTAACCAATATACAAGTGATGTGATTAATATCAAAGGTGGAGGTAATTTGAGTTTTACGATGAGCCCCAATGGGCAAATGCTTATGACCGGGATTTATGAAATATCTGATGGAAAGTATAATATCAGCCTTTTTGATGTCATCCAAAAAGAATTTGATATAGTAGAAGGAAGCTCTATTTCTTGGTCGGGTGACCTCATCTCCCCTACTCTAGACCTTACGGCTCGCTACAAGGTAGAAACCTCTCCTTACAACCTAGTTTCAAAGCAAATCACTGAATCTGGTCAAAACGCTTATAAACTAAAACAGACTTTTTACACCAATCTTAAGCTTAAAGACCAAGCCCTTAATCCTACTATTAATTTTGATATCGCCTATCCAGAAGGTTTCCGAAATACAGGTGATGACTTAGTACAGCAACAGATTAATCAAATCAATCAAAACGAATCGGAAGTAAATAAGCAGGTATTTAGTCTGTTAGTTTTAGGGTCTTTTCTCTCTCAAAATTCTATTTTTCAAAGTTCGGGGGGAGGGCTAGATGTACGTGGAAGTGTAAGTGATTTATTGAGTTCGCAACTCAATAAGCTTTCTGAGCAATACATCACAGGGGTAGATCTTAATTTTAATCTTGACTCTTATGAAGACTTAGACCAACAAGGTCAAATAGAGCAAAATACTGACCTTAATATCAATTTGAAAAAAAATCTATTCAATGACCGTCTATCGGTTTCTTTGGGAGGAACTGTAGGACTAGAAGGAAGCACACAAAGTAATGGTGGACAAAAAATCGCTACTGACATCATAGTAGAGTATAAAATCACTGCTGATGGCAGATATCGTTTAAAGGTCTATAATGTCCAGGAACCTACACAGACTTTCGACCAAGTCTCAAAGAGTGGGGTTTCGATTCTTTTTACTAGAGATTATAACCGTTTCAAAAATTTATTTAAAAACAAAAAAATAAACAACAATAGAAAGAAAAAAACAAATACCGAAGGATCTGAAGATAAACCCTAAAATCTAAATTCCAATGATTTTGATTTTCTTTCATGAGTTGAATTCCTCCATAGACACACACTTGTATTAAAACTTTATGATTCGAAGATTGTATTTTTTTATATTTTTTATTTTCTTAATGAGTGCTTGTTCTGTTACAAAGCATCTCCCCGAAGGAAAACTTCTCTATGAAGGTGCTGACCTAGAACTAGAGCCTCTCACTGATTTTGAGCCAGCATCCTCGCTAAGTTATGAAATAGAGTCTGTCTTAAGCCCCATACCCAACAGTAGTTTCTTGGGGATGAAGGTCAAACTCTGGTTTTATTATGTTGCTGGAACACCCAAAGGAAAAGGACTTCGCTATTGGATTAAAAATAAACTTGGTGAAAAGCCTGTCATTTATGACCCTGACTATACAGAGAGTGTAAAAAATCTAATCAAAAATAGACTAGAAAATAACGGACATTTCAGAGCCAGTGTAAGTTTTGAAGAAGAAGTAAAAAACAAGAAAATAACCATTCATTACAAAGCAGAGATTTATCCTCCCTACTGCATCAATACTGTCCATTTTCCAGAAGATAGCAGCATTCTCAGCAAAGAAATCCAGACTTTACAAAGCAGTACATTGCTAGAAAAAGGAAAACCGTACAGCTTAGAAGCTCTCAAACAAGAAAGAAATCGAATAGACTTTGAACTCAAGCAAAGAGGATATTACTTTTTTGGCCCTGATTATTTGATTTATGAGATAGATACCACAGCAGGAAAACCTGATTTACCTGTTATTCCCTCTTTAGATTCGATTTTTATCAGAGATAATTCTCGATTTGAAAATCAACTTGTAGATATATTTTTATTAGTGAAATCAGATACTCCCAAAAAAGCTACTCTCCCTCAAAAAGTTGAAAACATTTTTATTTACCCCAATTATCAACTAGATAAAGACTCTAATAACAACACAGATACACTTCGTTTAGAAGAATTTGAGGTGATTTCTCGTAAAAGTAGATTTAAGCCTGGGCTATTTCGTCGCTCCATTTTTTTAGAAAAAAATAAAAAATATAACCGCACAGACCATCAAATCACGCTACAACGCTTTTCTGACTTGGATGCCTTTAAATTTGTAAATATCAAATTTACCAAAGACTCTACTCAAGCAGAAGATTTGCTCAATGCTTCTATCTATCTTACTCCACGCCTCAAACGCTCCATCAAAGCAGAGATAGCGGCTATCTCTAGGTCTGATGGCTTTGGAGGTTCTGAGCTAAAAATCCAAGCTATCAATCGCAATCTATTTGGTGCTGGCGAAAACTTAAATCTCTCTCTAAGTGGAAATTACCTTGGGCAATTTGGCTCAAGACGAACAATCAATAGTCTTATAGAACTAAAACTGTCTGCCGAAATAGATTTTCCTTATTTATTTTTACCTTTCAATTTAAACAAGGCTTACAATCAATTTACTTTTCATACCCTGACCAATCTCTCTTATCAATATTTAGTGATAAACCCAGGACTAAGAGCCAATACTTTGGAACTCAAATTAGGCTATGAGTGGAGAGAGAGCATCGCCAAAAAGCATTCACTTTATCCCTTGTCGCTTACTTTTCAGAATACGACTGTTACAAGCACTCAAATCTCTAACGACATTGGACAAAATTTTATAGCTCAAAGCTTAGAAGATCAGTTTTTATTAGGGGCTAACTATAAATATACCTACAACGACCTCTTAAATGGGGAGAAACAGAACAATTTTTATTTTTCAGGCTCAGTAGAAACGGCTGGAAACTTACTCTCACTCATACAAGATATTCGAAAAAACCCAGACAATCCTAGGAAACTACTTGGTGCTAGATACGCTCAATTTGCTAGATTTGGGGTAGAATTTAGGTATTATAGACGCTTGAGTAAATCTACTCAGCTTGCCTCTCGCTTTTTGGCTAACCTTGGTATCCCTTATGGCAACTCCGATATTTTACCTTTTTTTAAGCAGTACTTTATAGGAGGCCCTAATAGCATTCGGGCTTTTCCACTTCGGTCGCTTGGGCCTGGTTCTTACTCTCCACCTGATAGCCTTCAAGCAAGTAACTTTGTGCAACGAGCAGGAGACATTAAACTAGAAGCAAATGTAGAATATCGCTTTGGTATATTTTCATTTCTTAATGGAGCAGTCTTTCTGGATACTGGTAATATTTGGCTTTTAAAAAATGATTCTACACGTGTAGGAGGTAAATTTGAGACTCAAAATTTTCTGAAAGAAATAGCCATTGGCACAGGAGTAGGTCTTCGTTTTGATTTTTCATTCTTAGTCCTTCGCTTTGATTTTGGATTTCCTTTATACAATCCCATTTTACCTGATAGAGAAAGATGGATTATCAATAAGATAAATTTTTTTAGCAAAGATTGGCGACGAGATAATCTGACATTTAATGTAGCTATTGGCTATCCTTTTTAGAATGTGTGCGAGATATTTTCCGTGTTTCCTATCTTCACGAAACACTTTCTTCACTAGTCATTCAAGTAAAATTTCGTACTCCCTTTCCGTGTTTCGTGTCCCTTTCCGTGTTTCGTGTCTTCACGAAACACTTTCTTCACCAGTCATTCAAGTAAAATTTCGCACTCCATTTTTAACTAATTTTGCTAAATTCAAAATTTTACGCAAATAAACTATAGGATGAAAACAAGCAACAATAATTAAATAACAAGTTAGTTTAAGTAAAACACTCATTATCAGATTATTACAAACTTTTAACTTCTAATTTATAACTCCTCTCTCACTAAGCAACTCAAAATCCAAACCCAATTCTAAAGCCCGTATTTACCTTTTTACTTGTCTGAAAAGCACTGATAAAGTCTATCCTCAAAACTTTAAATATATGCTCAATCCCTACTCCTAACTCCAAATAATGCTTGGCATCTTGAGTGTAGAGATAATTGGTGCTTATTACGGTTTGCCATTTGAGTTTTTTGAGTAATGGAATAGCATTTAATAAAAACCCTTCAAAGTGATGCTCAAAATTTCCTAGAATGTATGTCTGATTGGTACTAAGTTGATAATAGTCTAATAGCTGAAATCCTCCAAAAGAATTCCTATAAAATATAGTCTGATTACCTAAAAAATGACGATAATCAATGAAAGTCATCTTGGAATTATTGAGAAAAGAAGCTACTTCTAGATTGTATTCCATATTACCTACCAAACCCAAACTAAGATTCTGAAAAACACCCACTGTCAAGAAATCATAATTCACATCACTCCCAAAAATCGGAATTCCTCGTCTATAATTGATGCGAAGCGTAGGGAGATTAGACTCAATCACAAACAAGCGATCGGGATAACGAGCATATTTTTGTTTAAAATCTATCAGCAAAACAGCCCCAAAAGTAAGAGCTTGATTACGCTCAAAAGTAGCATCTACGTTTTCACGAGTGGCAGGCACATTAGAAGTGAATTCTCTGCTTTCCACATTTCTAAAACTATAATCACTGCTGTTTTCTAGTGGATTTCTACTGGCATATTCTAGCTCAGTGAATAGCCGAAGACTCTTAAAAAATCGCTGTTGATAACGAATTTTCCCATAAGTCTTTTCATAGATTTTTAAGAAATTCTGCTCTCTAAATAGCGTATAAACAGAATTGACAAAAGGAGAAATAGACTGTACTCTGCTAATCTGCTCTATGTATCTCCCTCCTTCTAGTGAGATTTGGGCATTTTGGAGTGGATTAAAGCGATAAGAAGCCTCTACTTTTGCCTGGAATTGTTGATTGGCAAAGCCATAACGCAAGGTAGGTTGTACAGAAAAGTAACGCCTATCCTCATAGTTTTTTTGGTAATCTATCGTAAAGTCAGTTACCAAGCCCTCTACCGTATTAAATTGAAAAGTGCTGAAAATTGGCTGAAAAGAAATCGTCTTTTTGCGAGCAGTATTTCGATAAGTATAACCTGCCCAAAGTACCTCCCCTACTGAGATTTTATTTCTTTCTCTGTCAAGTGAATCTTTATAGATAGGAGATTCTTTGATGATTTGTAAGCTGTCTTTGCTCCGATAATCTTTACTTTCTTCTAAGGTCAGTGGCACAGGACGGATTTGTTCCCAATAGGTAGTGTCCTTTTTATTAGATTCTTTTTCTACAGTGATGACTTCTTTAGTAAAATGTTTTTTGGGAAAAGCAGGTTCTACTACATAGCTAGAATATACAAAGGCAAAATAACCTCCACCTTTAAAGCCAAAACCATCTGCACTAAAATAAAATTTCTGAGAGAGAGGAAGCCAGACTTCGCTATCTGCTACGGGAGCATAGACTTGCTGAACAGTAATGGAATCCACAAACTCTACACTTCCTTTTTTAAGGAATAAATCAGTGCTATGAATCCTCCATGTGCCTTCTGTAATATAAATAAAACCTGAATAGGCTGGGGCAGACTTACGCCTCGGAATCACTCGTATTTTATTAATCAAGACTCCATTTTGATAAAAAGCCCCTTCTAATCTATATCTATAATACGCCATTGCATTGGCTGCAATAGGTGAAACTAAACCACGTTCGGTAAGCTCTTCGGCACTGATATTTTCATAGAGATTAAGCCAAGCATCTGTGGCTTGATTAAAACTAAACCCACGACTATCTCCACTTACTTTAGAGGCTATCATGCGTTCTTTGTATTGGTTTGGTTGCTGATAGCTGAGTTCAGAATAAGATTCTGAAAGATAGACAATTCCTGTATCGATATCTACCCGTACACCCATAAAGCGATTAGGCTTATCACTTAATCGTTGCAAGCCTTTGATATAGACCTTGCATTGATAGGATTTCACCTCTTCTTCCAGGTAATATTTACGTTTTTGTTGGGCTTGCTGAATGATGGCATAGGCAGGGTCTTTATCACTCCGTTCTACTAAGATTTCTTGGAGTAAAGTAGCTTCTGTACTCAACACTATATCCAATAAGATGTCTTCGCCAGCCAGTATTACCTCTTGGCTTTGTGTCTTAAATCCCACATACTGAAATACTAAGGTATAAGTGCCTGGGTCTAGTTTGAGTAGATAGTCTCCTTCTTCGTTAGTGGTTGTACCTATATTGGTATTTTCTACATACAAGGCTGCAAACTCTAAGGATGCACCTTGTGCATCTGTTACACGCCCTTTGACAGTGGCTTTTTGAGCAAAAGATATATCTAAAGAAAATATGATAAAGATAATAAATAAGAAATGATATTTCATGAATCTATGGTTTGTTATTAGGACAACAAGTATAACAAAAAAAACCACTCTTATGATAGTGGATTTGGAGGATATTTAGTGAGAATAAAGATAGTCAATTAATATCAAAAAAGCCACTCTTTTTGGAGCGGCTTTTTCTATAAAACAAGTTAAAGAATGATTACATATTCTTGATAATTTCATCACCAAACTCAGAAGTTTTAAGCAAAGTAGCTCCTTCCATCTGTCTGTGAAAATCATAAGTTACTCTTTTGGAGGCTATAGAGGTTTCTAATCCTTTGTAAATAGCATCCGCTGCTTCTTGCCAGCCCATGTATTCTAGCATCAAAGCACCAGAAAGAATAACCGAACCTGGGTTTACCTTGTCTAATCCCGCATATTTAGGAGCAGTTCCGTGAGTTGCCTCAAAGATGGCATGACCTGTCATATAATTGATATTAGCACCAGGAGCGATACCGATTCCACCTACAATCGCAGCAAGGGCATCAGAGATATAATCTCCATTAAGGTTCATCGTAGCGATTACATCATAATCAGCAGGACGAGTTAAAATTTGCTGTAAGAAAGCATCTGCAATCACATCTTTGACGATTACTTTGCCAGCAGCCTGAGCATCAGATTGAGCTTTGTCAGCAGCTGCTTTGCCTTTTTCTTCGCTGATACGGTCATATTGAGCCCAAGTAAATACTTTATCACCAAACTCATGCTCTGCGAGTGCATAGCCGTAGTTTTTGAAAGCACCTTCTGTAAATTTCATGATATTACCCTTATGCACAATCGTAAGAGAAGGACGCTTGTGGGCAATCGTATATTCTAAAGCACTTCTGATTAATCTTTCAGAACCTTCTTTGGAGATGGGTTTGATACCAATAGAAGAGCTTTCTGGAAAGCGAATTTTATTTACCCCCATTGTATTGACTAGAAAATCAACTACTTTTTTGGTATCAGCTTCGCCATTCATCCATTCTATCCCAGAATATACATCTTCTGTATTTTCTCTAAAGATAACCATATCACAAGCAGAGGGATCTTTTACGGGTGAAGGCACACCTTCAAACCATCTTATAGGACGTACACAAGCATATAAGTCTAACTTTTGGCGAAGTGCTACATTGAGTGAACGAATACCGCCACCTACGGGAGTAGTGAGAGGTCCTTTAATACCTACTAAATATTCATTAAAAGCATCCAAAGTAGATTGAGGCAACCATTCTCCATTTTCATTGAAAGATTTTTCTCCAGCCATTACTTCCTTCCAAACAATTTTTTTAGAAGACCCATAAGATTTTTCCACAGCTGCATCTAGTACTTTTTGAGAAGCTGCCCAGATATCTGGCCCTGTGCCATCTCCTTCTATAAAAGGAATGATAGGTTGATTAGGAACATTCAATTTTCCATTCTGGATAGTTATTTTTTCTCCGCTCATTGTTTTTTTGAGGTAATAATTAAAATTTTTACAGGAATAGTGATATTTCTCATCTAAGGAATTAAAATATAGCAAATATAAGTAAGTTTTTTAAATTGCTTAGCCTAAAATGGATTTTCATTAAATTGAAAAACATTTATAAGAATGGTGGAGTTTTCTATTTTCACATTTTATGTAGTGATATTTTTTGTAGCTTTGTAGCATCAATATATACCTCTAAATACTTTTTTTTGAGGTCTAATTCTATTTTTATAAAATGTCATAAATGACATCATTCTTTAATTAGTATTATTTTTATCTAATAACTAAATTTCATTAAATTGGAAAAGAAACTACGTCTAGCTATTCAGAAGTCAGGTCGGTTGAGCGAGAATAGCTTAGATTTGATTAAGCAGTGCGGTATTTCATATACACAAGCCTTCGGCAAGCTCATAGCGGAGGCACATAATTTTCCGCTCGAATTTTTATTTTTGCGTGATGATGATATTCCTAAATATGTAGCCAATGGCATCGCTGATATTGGGATAGTAGGTGAGAATGTATTATTAGAAAAAAATGAAGCCGTAGAAGAAGTCATGCCTTTAGGTTTTGCCAAGTGTAGGCTTTCTATCGCTGTTCCTCGTGATTTTAATTACAATAACATCGAGGATTTGAATGGAATGAAAATAGCTACTTCTTATCCTGTCATTCTCCAAAAATACCTCAATGACAACAATGTGAGTGCTCAGATTCAAGAGATTAGTGGCTCTGTAGAAATCGCTCCAAGTATAGGACTTGCCAAGGCAGTCTGTGACATCGTAAGCTCAGGAAGTACACTTGTCAGCAATGGACTTAAAGAAGTGGAAGTTATCTTCAAGTCTGAAGCCATTCTGGTATCACATCCTAAGCTAAATGAAGAACAAAAGCATATCTTAGACCAACTAATGTTCCGAATCAAAGCAGTACGCAAGGCAAAACAAAATAAATATATTTTGATGAATGTGCCTAATGATTCCATAGAGCGTGTCATAAAGATATTACCTGGCATGAAAAGCCCTACTGTGATGCCCCTTGCAAATGAGGGCTGGAGTTCTTTGCATTCGGTAGTACAAGAAGATGAGTTTTGGAAAGTAATAGAACAATTACAGCAAGAAGGTGCAGAAGGAATATTGGTAGTACCGATAGAGAAAATGATTATTTAGTTAGAGATGAGTTATAAGTGATGAGTTGGTAATAAATTGATGGTAAATATTTCACCTTCTATTACCTCGCAAGGTGTCACACCTGCGAAGATTTTGGTGTCGCACCAAAATCTATCAAAATCTTATCCAACTGTTTAAGCAAAATAGAACACTACATCAGTATTTACCTCGTTCAAGCATCTTTGCCTAAACAATTACAACAAATAACTTAATAATTGACTCACTCAATAGATATGCTTTAATAGATTAGTTTAAAAGAATACAATAATAATATGATACAAAAGATAATAAATCCCCCCAAAAGTGAATGGGCTTCCCTTACAGAACGTGCTGGTAAAAGTTATGATGAACTACACCAAGCCGTGATGCCTATTATCCAAGATGTTAAAAAAGAAGGTGATGCAGCCGTGCGTCGCTATATTGAAAAATTTGATAAAGTCCATATTGCAGATTTTAGAGTAACCAAAAAAGAATTTGACGAAGCGGATGCACATGTTAGTGAAGAACTTAAAAAAGCCATCAAGGTTGCTAAATACAACATTGCCAAGTTTCACATTGCCCAAAAGGAATATGTCAAAAAAATAGAGACAATGGAAGGGGTAACTTGCTGGAGACGAAGCACACCCATTGCCAAAGTAGGTCTGTATATCCCAAGCCAAAGTGCTCCTTTATTTTCTACTATTTTGATGCTTGGCATTCCTGCAAATATGGCAGGATGTGAAGAGATAGTGCTTTGTTCTACGCCTAATCAAGATGGCAGGATACACCCTGTGATACTTTATACAGCTAATTTACTTAATATTACCAATGTATTCAAATGTGGTGGAGCTCAAGCTATAGCTGCTATGGCGTATGGTACAGAGACCATCCCACAGGTTTATAAAATCTTTGGCCCAAGTAATCAATATGTAACTGCTGCCAAACAACTGGTTTCTGAAGATGGTGTAGCTATAGATATGACTGCTGGGCCTTCTGAACTTTTAGTGATTGCAGACGAAACAGCTAATCCTATATTTGTAGCGGCTGATTTACTATCACAGGCAGAGCACGGGCCTGATAGTCAGGTCATACTTGCCTCTCCTTCTGAAGAACTAGTAGATGCCGTACTCATAGAAGTTAGCAAGCAATTAGAAGAACTTCCTCGCCGTGATATTGCACGTCATTCTCTCGCCAAAAGCCGTGCAATTGTGTTTAAAAGCAATGCAGAGGCGATGGATTTTTCTAATGAATATGCCCCCGAACACCTTATCATAGCTACCTCTAGTGATGAACACATGGCGGAGAAAGTAGTCAATGCAGGCTCTGTATTTTTGGGTAATTATTCCCCTGAGAGTGTGGGTGATTATGCCTCTGGAACTAATCACACATTGCCTACCGAGGGTTTTGCAAAAGTATTTAGTGGTGTTTCGCTAGATAGTTTTGTAAAGAAAATTACTTTCCAAAAATTAACTACCAAAGGAATACAAAATATAGGAGAAACCGTGCAAGTGATGGCAGAAGCAGAAGGACTTCACGCCCACAAAAACGCCGTAACGGTTCGCCTTAATGCACTAAAAAATGGAAATTGATATTCGCAGTTTGATGCGTCCTAATATTCAAAAACTCACTCCTTACGCTTCGGCAAGGAGTGAGTTTACTGGTAAAGCAGATGTCTTTTTGGATGCCAATGAAAATTCTTTTGCTTCTGTGGGTTCAGACAAAGACTATACCCGCT
>Ga0163144_10014477_pt1 | contig 16367 bp, 15 predicted proteins | sample OliLak19BULKMAT1_FD_123175 | JGI IMG/M metagenome (GOLD analysis project Ga0163144, IMG submission 123175) | Freshwater microbial mat bacterial communities from Lake Vanda, McMurdo Dry Valleys, Antarctica - Oligotrophic Lake LV.19.BULKMAT1 | ecosystem: Environmental > Aquatic > Freshwater >... | reverse complement strand
TGCGGACGGCGTGCGCGAAGAACTGCTCGTACAGGCTTCGAGCGGCGTCCGCGTCGAGCGCGAGGACCATCGTGCCGCTCGTCTCGCGGTCGAGGCGGTGGGCGAGATGCACCTTTCGTCCGAGCTGCTTGGCGAGCAGGTGCGTGACCGTGTTGTGGAGCACCTTGTCCGTCGGATGGCTCAGCGTCCCTCCGGGCTTGGAGATGACGACGATCCGCTCGTCCTGGAACAAGACCGGCATCGTCTCGTGCGGCACGGGCGGCTCGTCGACGCGGGGGTATCGTATCAGCACCGTCTCGCCCTCGGTCACGCGCGACGCGGCCTTGACCGTGCGCCCCGTGCGCGAGACGAGGCCGTCGTCGATCAGCTTCTGGACGGCGACGCGCGAATATTTAAGCCCGAGGCGGCCGGCGAGGAAAGCGTCGAGGCGCCGGCCGTCATGCTCCTTGAGCACGCGGAAAGGCACCTCGATCCAGTCGATTTTTTCGGTCATCGCGACGGCCATGAAGCCCCAGTATAACACCTGTCCCAAGGCCCGACAAGGCGGGAAAACATAGACGGGATAAAGACTTTTTGTATACAGGCGCCGTGGGACGCCGGCGCGGGGACGCCGACCCCGTCGGAGAATGGTATAATCAGCCTTCGCGAGCCCCTCCCTCCTGATGCGCACGAAGACCCTAAAGAAGAATAAAGTTCAAGTCATCACGCTCGGCTGCTCGAAGAATCTCTACGATTCCGAGGTGCTGATGGGCCAGCTCCGCGCGAATAAGTTCGAGGTCGAGCACGAGACGGGCTGCGACGACGCCTCCATCGTAGTCATCAATACCTGCGGCTTCATCGACAACGCGAAGCAGGAGTCGATCGATACGATCCTCGACTTCGCCAAGGCCAAGAAAGAGGGGAAGGTCGATAAGCTCTTCGTGACCGGGTGCCTCTCCGAGAGATATAAGGACGACCTCGAGAAGGACATACCCGAGGTGGACGCGTACTTCGGGACGCGCGACCTTCCCCGTCTGCTGAAAGCCCTCAACGCCGACTATAAGCACGAGCTCGTGGGCGAGCGGATGATCACGACGCCCCGGCACTACGCTTACTTTAAAATCTCCGAGGGCTGCGACCGGCCGTGCTCGTTCTGCGCGATTCCGCTGATGCGGGGCAAACACGTCTCCACGCCGATCGGGGATCTCGTTGAAGAAGCCAAACGCCTCGCGGCCGCGGGTACGAGAGAGCTCTTATTAATCGCTCAGGACTCCACGTACTACGGATTGGATCTTTACGGCAAACGGCGTTTGGCGGACCTCTTACGAGCCCTTTCCGACGTCCCCAACATCGGGTGGATACGATTGCATTACGCCTTCCCGGCGGGGTTCCCGGAAGAGGTCCTAGACGTCATGCGCGAACGGCCGAACATCTGTAAATACCTCGATATGCCTTTGCAGCATGTATCCGACAAGATGCTCGCCTCGATGCGCCGAGGGACCAACAAAGCGAAGACTTCCGAATTGATCGCGATGATCCGCGAAAAGGTCCCCGGCATCGCGCTGCGCACCACCTTGATCGCCGGGTATCCGGGTGAAACGGCTCAAGATCACGACGAGATGATCGAGTGGGTGCAAAAGACCAAGTTCGATCGCCTGGGCGTGTTTCAATATTCACACGAAGAGAACACTCACGCGTTTTCCTTGGCGGACGACGTGTCCGCCAAGGTAAAGAAACAGCGGGCGGAGGCGGTAATGGCGGTTCAGCAGCCCATTTCGCTCGCCATGAATTCGGCGCGCATCGGCAAGACCGTCAAGGTCTTGATCGATCGCAAAGAAGGCAAACAGTACATCGGACGAACGGAACAAGATTCGCCCGAAGTCGACAACGAAGTCTTGATCCCCGCCGATAAAAATTTTCTGCGCATAGGCGACTTCGTCGACATCAAAATTACAGGCGCCGAGGAATACGACCTCGTGGGCGAGCCTGCCTAACGACGTGCGCTCACATCTCCAGGAAGGGCTCCGGCGCGTCCTCGCGGGCGCGGTGCGCATCGCGACGGCGATCGGGGCGGTGCTCCTCACCCTCGTGTACTGGCTCGTGGTCGGACCCGTCGCGCTGACGCTGCGGCTGCTCGGAGCGGACCTCCTCGGCGTTCGCGGCAAAGCGGCGACCGCTTGGCACCCGGTCGAGCGCGAAGATCCCAAGAAGCGCCTCGAGAGCGCCGGATGAGGGTCCTCGGCCTCAGCTTCGATTACCACGACGCCGCGGCGGCGCTCGTCGTCGACGGGATACCCGTCGCGGCCGCCCCCGAGGAGCGCTTTTCGCGCCTGAAGCACGACCGCCGGCTTCCGCTGCGCTCGATCGCGTTCTGCCTCGAGCGCGCGGGGCTCAAGGCCGGCGACCTCGACGCGGTCGTGTTCTACGAGAAGCCCTTCCGCAAGCTCTCGCGCATCCTCGCGGGCGCGGTCTCGACGTTCCCGTCGTCGGGCGCGCTGTTCCGGCGCGCGATGGGCGCCTGGATCGACGAGCGGCTGTGGGTCGGCCCCCGGATCGAGTCCGCGCTCGGCGTCGCTCCCGAGAAGGTCTTCTACTGCGAGCACCACCTGTCGCACGCGGCGAGCGCGTTCCTCTGCTCGCCCTTCGACGACGCCGCGACCCTGACCGTCGACGGCGTCGGCGAGTGGGCCACGGCGTCGATCGGCCGCGGGCGCCGCGCCGGCCCGGACCACGCCTTCGACCTCACGCTCGAGTCCGAGATGCGCTACCCGCATTCTCTTGGGCTCCTCTACTCCGCGTTCACGGCGTACCTGGGCTTCGAGGTCAACGAGGGCGAGTATAAGGTCATGGGCTTGGCCCCTTACGGCGTCCCGCGCCACGCGGACGCGGTGCGCCGGATGATCGAGCCGTTCGCCGACGGCTCGTTCCGCCTCGATCTCGACTGGTTCGCGTTTCACAAGGACCCCGCGCGGTCCTTCTCGAGGAAGTTCGAGCAGGCGTTCGGCCCCGCGCGCGCGCACGAGTCTGGCGATCCCGCGGACGATAAGCGGCTCTGCGACGTCGCGGCGAGCATCCAGCTCGTCTGCGAGGAGCTCATGCTCGGCCTCGCGAAGGAGGCCCGGCGCCGCACGGGCTCGAGAAACCTCTGCCTCGCGGGCGGCGTGGCCCTCAACGCCGTGTCCAACGAACGTCTTCTGCGCGAGGCGGGGTTCGACTCGATCTGGATCCAGCCCGCGGGCGGCGACGCGGGCGGCGCGCTGGGCGCGGCGCTGTACGCGGCCAACGCGCTGGGCGCCGCGCCCGCGCGCTACGAGATGAAGAGCGTCGCGCTCGGCGCGGAGCACGCGGCCGCGGACGCGGCGGCCGCGCTGAAAGCCGCGGGCCTTCCCTTCGTCGAGCTGAAGGGCGAGGACGAGCTGTGCGACCGCGTCTCGGCGCTGCTCTCGGAAGGCAAGGTCGTCGGCTGGCACCAGGGCCGCTCCGAGTGGGGGCCGCGCTCGCTGGGCCACCGCTCGATCCTAGCGGATCCGCGCGCGGCGGGCATGAAGGACACGGTCAACGCGAAGATCAAGTTCCGCGAGATGTACCGTCCGTTCGCTCCCTCGATCTGCGCGGGCGACGCGGCCGATTGGTTCGAGCTTCCCGCGGCCGCGCCGGACCCTTACCGCTTCATGCTCGCGACCGCGAAGACGCGCGCGGACCGGCGCGACCGGCTCGCCGCCGTCACGCACGTCGACGGCAGCTCGCGCGTGCAGACGATCGATCCCGCGCAGAGCCCTCTGTTCCACAAGCTCGCGAAGGCGCTGGGCGGCCGCACGGGCGTGCCCGCGACGCTCAATACTTCGTTTAATTTGAAGGGCGAGCCGATCGTCGACTCTCCCGCGGACGCCGTCTCGACGTTTCTCGCGAGCGGCATGGACGCGCTCGCGGTCGGTCCGTTTCTCACGACGGGACGTCCCGAAAATCCGGCGCCAAGGAGGCAGACATGGGAATCGTCAAAGACGCTAAACGACGGCTTGGGGTGGTGAACGGGCTTTTCGCCTTCCTGTGGAAGCATAAGCTCTGGTGGATGATGCCGATCCTGCTCGCCGTGGCCTGCGTCGCGCTGATCGTGGCGCTCGCCTCGCATCCGGCGGCCGCGCCCTTCATCTACACGTTATTCTAACGCGCTATTCCGCTTCATCGGCGAAGGGCTTCTTGACGAGCTTGCCGCTTTCCTTCGAAAGCGACTCCACCTTCGTCTTCACGTCCTCGAGCCGCTTCGACAGCTCCTTCGCGAGCGCGACGCCCTTCTCGAAGAGCGCGAGGGACTCATCGAGGCCCTTGTCGCCCGCCTCGAGCTCGCGCACGAGCTCCTCGAGCGACTCGAGCGAGCTCTCGAACGTCTCCGGCTTCGGTTCCTTCGCCATTTAGACCACCTCGCAATTGAGCTCGCCCGCGGACAGGCGCACGCGCACCGGATCGCCTTTCTTGACCTGCTTCTCGCTCGTCAAAACCTTTCCCTTGCTCGTCGCGATCGCATAGCCGCGCGCGAGCACGTTCAGCGGCGAGATCGCGTCGAGCCGCCCCGCGGCCGCGCCCAGGCGCAGGCCGGCGTTCTCGAGCCGCCGCTTCAGCGCGTCCGGCAGGCGCATCGTCAGGTCGTCGACGCGCTGCACGCGCTGCTCCCACAGCCGCCGCGGATCGGACAGGAACGGGTGCGCGGACGCGTACGACAGCCGCCGGGCGAGCCCTTCCACCGCGTCGCGCAGATCCTGGCTGATCGCGTCGACGAGCTCCGCGATGCGGTCGAGCACGGCCGCCTTCTCCTGCACGGCCATCTCAGCCGCGGCCGACGGCGTCGGCGCGCGCAGGTCGGCGACGAAGTCCGCGATCGTCGTGTCCGTCTCGTGGCCCACGCAAGAGATGACCGGGATCGAGGACGCCGCGATCGCGCGCGCGACGGGCTCCTCGTTGAACGCCCAAAGGTCCTCGATCGAGCCGCCGCCGCGCCCGACGAGCAGAATCTCGGTATCCGAGGCCAGCTCGTTGAAGCCCTTGATCGCGTCCGAGATCTCGGCCGCGGCCCCGGGCCCCTGCACCTTCACGGGCCAGACGCGGATCGTCAGCCCCGGCCAGCGGCGGCTCAACACGTGGATCACGTCGCGCACGGCCGCGCCGCTGCCGGAGGTCACGACGCCGACGATCCGGGGAAACGGGGGGAGGGGCTTCTTGCGCGCCTCGTCGAAGAGGCCTTCGGCCAGCAGCTTCGCCTTCAGCTGCTCGAGCGCGAGCTGGAGCGCGCCCTTGTCGCGCGGCTCGGCCGCCGAGATGATGAACTGCAGCTCGCCGCGGCTCTCGTACGAGGTGACGCGGCCGCGCGCGAGGATCTTCATCCCGTCCTGGAACTTGAACTTGACGCCGAACCCCGAGCCCTTGAACAGCACCGCGCGGATCTGAGACTTGTCGTCCTTGAGGCTCAGATAGGTATGCCCGCTCGGGTACGCCTTGCAGTTGGAGATCTCTCCTTCGATCCAGAGCTCGGGGAAGGACGCCTCGAGGAGCTCGTGGACCCGGCTGTTGAGCTCGGAGATCGAGAAGACGCGGCGCGGGGGCTCCACTCCTACTCCGCGCGCGGGTGGAGGTAGACCGAGAGCGCCGTCGCGGCGATCGTCCAGGTGAGAAGGAATCCGGAGAGGCTCTGGCCCGCGGCGGCGCGCGGCCCCGCGAGCCACGCGATCGATGCGACTGTGAGCAGCGCGCCGACCTTCTCGACGATCGAGCGCGGGCCGAGCTGGATCACGAGCAACGTCGCGAAGCCGCCCGCGAGCAGGCACGCGGCCGTGCTGCGCTCCGTGAAAATGGCGAGGACGATCCCGACGATCAGGGTCCCGACGAAGACGCGCTGCATGCCGGGATTATAACACTCTAAGAGAGCCGGGTCTTAGGAGCCCGCAAGCTTCGCCGCGAGCTCGTTGACGGCTTTCAGGTCGAGCTTTCCCGTGCCGAGCAGCGGGATCGCCTCGACCTTGTAGAACTCCGCGCGCCCCGGCACCCACAGGTTCGGGACGCCGAGCTCCTTCATCGTCTTGAGCAGGGCCTCGACGTCGCCGTCCCAGCCCGCGTACAGCACGACGAGCTTCTCGCCGCGCTTCGCGTCCTTCGCGCCCGTGACCACGAACGTCATGTCGGCCAAGCCCGCGGCCTGCTGCAGCTTCTCCTCGACGGCCGTGTGCGAGACCATCTCGCCCGCGAGCTTCGAGAAGCGCGACAGCCGGCCGGTGATCGTGATGAAGCCGTCGCGGTCGATCGTGCCGAGGTCGCCCGTGACGTACCAGCCGTCCTTGAGCACCTCGGCCGTCTTCTCGGGCTGGCCCAGGTAGCCCTTCATGACGTGGGGCCCTTTGACCATCAGCATGCCGACCTCTCCGTCGGGAACCGGCTTGCCCGTCGCGAGATCGACCGCCTTGACCGCCGTGCCGGGCAAGGCGCGGCCGACGGAGCCGGGCTTCGAGCCCTTCTGCGCGCCCGCGCCGGGCGCGCCGGCCGAGGCGACCGGGGAGAGCTCGGTCGCGCCGTAGCCCTCGTAAGGCCGCACGCCGAACTTCGCCTCGAACTCGTCGGCGACCGAGTCGCGCAGCTTTTCGGCGCCCGCGATCACGAGCCGCAGGTGCTTGAAGGCCGCGGACTCGATCCTCTGGGAATAGCGCTGGAGGAAGGCGGGCGTGGCCAGCAGCAACGTCGGCTTGAATTTCGCCGCGAGCTTGCCGATCGCCTCCGCCTGCATCGGGTGCGTGTGGTAGGCCGCCGACATGCCCGAGACGAGCGGCAGCCAGAGCGTGACCGTGAAGCCGAACGAGTGGAAGAAGGGAAGCACGCCCAGCATCGCGTCCTGCTTCGCCCACGGCAGGATCTCGCGCACCATCTCGATGTTGGCCAGCACGTTGGCGTGGGTCAGGACGACGCCCTTCGGCAGCGCGCTCGAGCCGCTCGTGAAAAGGATCGTGGCGGTATCGTCGAGGCTCTTCGAAGCTTTGGCGAGGAACAACCTCTCCGACCAGGACGACGGAAGGATCTTCAGCACGAGAAACAGCGCCGTCTTTTTCCACTGCGGGATCGCGGCGCCGACGTCCTCGAGGAGCACGAGCTTGACGCCTTTGGGCGGCTCGAAGCCCCGGTCCGTCTTCAAGGCCTCGAGGAACTTTCGCGAGGTCACGATCGTGCGGATCCCGGCGCTCGCGACCGCGTGCTCGACGGCCTCGAGGCTCGCCGTGTAGTTGAGATTTATGGGCACGCGCCCGACGGAGGCGAGCGCTAAGTTCGCGAGCGCGCCGCCGGCCGACGGCGGCAGGAGCACGGCCGTGTTCGTCTCGCCCGCGAGCTTGGCGTCCAGCGCGCGGCCGATCAGCAGCGAGCCCGTCAGCGACTTGCCGTAGGCGAGGTCCGCGCCCATCGAGTCGCCGATCGCGGGCCGCTTCCAGGCCTTTTGCGCGGCCGCGAAGAACTCGCGCGCGAGCGTCTTGCGGCGCGAGCGCACGCGCGCCTCCATCGCTTCCGCGCCGAGCTCGGAGACGGCCAGCCGCGCGGCCTGCGCCTTCGGCTCCGCGAGCGCGGGCCCGAAGCGCACGGACACGGGGCGCGGCAGCTCCTTCAAGCGGCTCCAGATCGAGGGACCCTCCTGCATCGAGAACACCGAGCCCCACAAGCCGTCGAGGTAGGCCGGGATCACGGGCGCGGGCGCGCCCTCGACGATGCGCTCGAAGCCGCGGCGGAATCCGGTCATGGTGCCCGTCATCGTGAGCTGGCCCTCGGGGAAGATCACGACGCTCTGGCCGGCGCGGATCGCCTGCCGCGCCGTCTCGAGAGAGGCCTCGATCTCCGCGGGCGAGTCTTTCGCGGAGACCGGGATTGCGCCGAGCGCCCTGAACAGACGCGGCGCCTTCGCGAAGATCGCGCGCTTCAGCATGAAGCGCATCGGCCTGTCGGCGGCGAAGGAGATCAGGATCGCGTCCACGTAGGAGATGTGGTTCGGGACGATGACGGCGGGTCCGGCGGGGAGGTTCTCGAGGCCGGAGATCGCGGTCTTGTAGAAGAGGCGCACCAGCGGGCGCATGACGAGGCGCGCGAGGCCGTAGCGGCGAAGGAATAACGGGCGGTCGATCGGCGCGGGGGCCGCGGGGACGACGGCCGGCTCGGGCGCGTCGCCTACGACCGGCGCGGACAATACGGGAGCCGCCGAGAAGGAGCCGGAGACCGCGTCGGACTCGGGCTTGCGTTCGACCGTGGCGTCGAACGAGCGCCCGACGGCCGCGCTCGCATGGGCCGCGGGAACTTCCGCGTCGGGAACGGCGGCCGCGGCGGCGCGGACGGCCTCGATCGCGGGGGCGGCAGACGCGGACGGCGCGGGAACGGCGGCCATCGGCGTCACGGACAGCGAGGGAGCGAGCAGAGAGGGGGCGGCGAGCGCCGGCGCGGACAGAGACGGGGAGAATGCGGGCGCCGGGAGGCGCGGAGCCGTCTCGAGCGCGGGCATGCGCACGACTCCGGCGAACGACGACATGGGCAGGGCGAGCAGGAGGAGGAATCGGGGGAGCATGGGTATATTTTATTCCGGAATCGCCGGAATCACCTAGGGCTGAAAGACCCAAAATGACAAGGTCTAAAGGCTCTTGGAGGCCCGTCCGCCTTCCTTCATAATAGGATCATGCTCCGAGCCGCGCTGGCCGCCCTATTGCTCGCCCCGACGTTGTCGGCGCAGGTGATCACGGTCAAGACCTCCGTCCCGGTCCTTACGGGCGCGCCCGGCGTCGTCTCGTTCCAGGCCCCGGCGCTCAACACCCTCTCGGCGCCCTCGCTCTCGGCGGGCCTGACGCCGTCGCTGCAGCCGAGGCTCGCGCCCGCGCTGATTCCCGTCCTCGCCGCGCCCGCGATCCCGGCCGCCGTTCAGGCGCAGGCCGTCGCGGCCGCCGCGGCCGTCCCGGTCGCCCCGGTCCGGGGCGCGAAGGCGATCGCGCCGCTGCGCTCCACGGTCAAGACGTTCGCCGCCGGGCTGCGCGGAATCCCCGCCGCCCTGTCGGGCCTGTTCGACGGGGCCGCCGCGGTCGGCGAGCCATCGAGCCCCGTTGCCGCCGCGGGCTTCGCCGTCCGGACACTCGAGTCGATCAAGCAGCTCAAGGTCGGCTCCTACAACGTGCTCAACCTGTTCGAGAACGTCGGCAAGCACGTGCCCGATCCGGATAACCCGGGCAAGCTCAAGAAGATCTCCGACGCGAAGCCCAAGAACGAGGCGTCGCTGCGCGCGCAGGGAAAGGTCATCCTCGAGAATGACCTGGATATCGTGACGCTTCAGGAAGTCGAGAACATCGCGGCCCTGCGCGCCTTCAACGAGACCTACCTCGAAGGCAAATACGAGGTGCATCTGATCGAGGGCAACGACGAGCGCGGCATCGACGTGGCCTTCCTCGTCAAGAAGGACCTGCCCTTCCTGGTCGAGCAGCGTTCCCACAAAGAGGAGACCTGGATCGATCCCGTGCTGGGCGGCGGCCCGAGGACTCTGTTCTCGCGCGACCTGACCGCCCTCGTCGTGCGCGCGCCGGGAAAGAGCGCTCCCCTGTTCGTCCTGTTCGGGACCCACTTCAAGTCCAAGCGCGACCGCGACGGCGACCCCGAGTCCCGCATCGTGCGCGGCGCGCAGGTGAAGCGCGCCGCGGAGATCATTGAGCGCTACCGCGGCGAGTTCGGCGCGGACGTCCCGATGATGCTCGCGGGCGACTTCAACGGCGAGGTTGCGACCGAAGCCGAGTTTAAGCCCCTTTATGAAGCCGCCGGCCTCGTCGACAGCTTCGACGCCTCGCCGAATCCGCCTTCGAAGCAAGACCGCATCACCCACACCTACCATCCGAGGGGCGGCCCGACCCACTACGGCCAGATGGACGCCGTCCTCGTCTCGAAGGGCATGCGCGTCATGAAGGCCGAGGCCTACCGCTACAAGGACGCCCAGGGCCGGATCAAGCCGATCCCGAAAACCTACGAAGAGCGCGAGACGAACCCGTCCGACCACTTCCCCGTCATCGTCACGCTCGATTTCGCGCCGATCCGCGACGGCGCCGTCCGCGGCGGCCGGCCCTAGTTAGGGCTTGAACGCGGCGAGCACGGCGGCGGCGGCGTCCGCGCCCCATCGCGCTCCGAGCGGCGCGAGCCCGCCGCCGTAATGCGTGCCGTCGCCGCTATTCGCGGGATAGCGCAGGTAGCCGAACGCGCGGCTGTCGATCAGTCGGCACGAGTCCGCGCGCGCTTGCGCGATCGTCGCCTTCTCGGTCACCTTCTGCTTGCGCAGGATCGCGTAGATCGCGTCGATCGACGTGGACGACGGCTTGCGCATGTCGGGCGGGCCGATCCAGACGCAGGCGGCGCCGTTCTTGTGGACGGCCTCAAGCGTCCTGCGTACGCTATCTTCCGTGAGGCCGTTGGAGCCGAGCGCCACCACCGTCAAGGTGGGGGTATAGTCGCTCACCAGCTGCGCGAGCTCGGGCGTCCTGACGAACCGCGCCTGGTTCGCCTCCCGGACCCGGTTGCCGAGCCACTTCGCGGGCGCCGCCCCTCGGAAGTCGCGGAATAGGAACCCGCACGAATGCTCCGTTTCGGACAGGTAGGATTGAGGGCTCGCGGAGCAGACCCCATACGTCGCGACGCGAGTTCCGGCCTCGGCGCGCAGCGCGCCGTCGAGACGCTGCCCGAAGGCTCCCACCGTGTGCGAGTCGCCGACGACCAGGATCGTCTCGGCCGCCGCCGCCGGCGCGGCCAGCGCGGCCGCGAGAAGAAGCATCGCCGGTATGCGTGCCATGAGCCCAGGGTAACCCCGTGCGCTCGCGCTGTCAAGGCTCGCTAGTCGCGCAGCGCCTTCAACCTTTCCGCGATCCGCTTCTCGTCGCCCTCTTGGGTGGGTTCATAGAAGCGGACCGGATCGGGCATATATTGTTGAGGCGTATAGTGGCCCGGGAAATCATGAGGGTATTTATACCCCTGCCCATGTCCGCGTTCCTTGGCGTCCATGTTCGCGTCGCGCAGCGGAAGCGGCACCTCGCGCGCGGGACCCTCGCGCACCTCGTGAGATGCTTTGTCGATGGCCAAATACGCCGCGTTGGACTTCGGCGCGCAAGCGACGAAGGTAACCGCTTGAGCTAAAGTAATCCTCGCCTCGGGCATCCCCAATACTTCCACCGCCCGAAAGGCCGCCTCGGCAACCAATAACGCTCGGAAGTCAGCATTCCCCACGTCCTCGGACGCGGCGATTAGAATCCTCCGAGCGATGAACCGGGGCTCTTCCCCCGCTTCGAGCATCTTCGCCATCCAGTAGAGGGATGCGTCGGGATCGGATCCACGCATGGATTTAATGAAGGCTGATATATGGTCGTAGTGATCGTCGCTTTTCTTGTCGTACCTAATCTGCCGCTTTTGTATGGATTCTTCGGCGACGGCAAGGGTAACTCTCCTCTCGCCTTCGACGTTAGGCGCCGTGGTGAGCGCGGCGATCTCAAGTGCGTTCAATAGCCGCCGCGCGTCCCCATTTGATTGCCGTACTAAGTGCGCCCCGGCCTCGGGCGTCATAATGACCCGTAATGACGAGACGCCCCTCTCTTTGTCGTTCAACGCATGCTCGAGAATCTTCCCTAATTCTTCCTCCGGCACCGGCATGAACTCGAATGCAGTCACGCGTGATCTCAGCGCCGCATTCACATAAAATCCCGGATTTTCCGTCGTCATCCCTATCAGCAGCACGTCCCCGCGCTCGACGGAGGGCAGCAATGCATCCTGCTGCGTCTTATTAAAGTGGTGTATCTCGTCGACGAGCAGCAGCGTCCTTCGCCCGAGCGCCGCGGAATACTTCGCCTGCTCGACGGCCTTGCGGATATCCGCGACCCCGGCCGTCACCGCGTTAAGCTCCACGACCTCGGCGTTCGAATGCCCCGCGATGTACCTCGCGAGCGCGGTCTTCCCGCAGCCCGGGGGTCCGAAGAAGATCGCGGACGTGAACCGTCCGCTTTCCACGAGCCGCCTCAGCAGCTTGCCGGGGCCCAAAAGAGCCGCCTGCCCCGCGAATTCATCGAGGCTCCGCGGCGCCATCCGGGCGGCGAGAGGGAGTCCTTCGGGGCCCGCGGAGAAAAGCTCGCTCATCCGTTCGTTTCGGAGATATTGAGAGAGACGCGAAGCGACTCTGACAGCGATTCGGCCTTGTTCTCGAGCATGCGCTTGGTGAGATCGTGCGCGGACCGCTCCTTGTCGAGCTCCGCGGCGTACGACAGCGCCACGAGCAGCGCGATCTTCGAGGTATCCGCGACGTTCGCGTTGCTGTTCTGCATCTCGAGCACGCGCTCGGAGACCTTCTGCGCGAGGGCCTTGATCTCGAGCGGGATGAGGCCCTCCATCTCGACGGTGAGCCGGCGCGTGCCGATCTGGATGTCGACCTTCTCGTTCATCAGCCGATCCTCGCGAGCTTGTCGGTCAGGCGCGTCAGCCGCGACTTCAGGCGCTCGTGGCGCGCGAGCGTCAGGCGCGCCTCCTTGAGCTCTTCCTTGAGGGTCTTGTTCTCGGTCTCGAGGCGCTGGAGGACCTCCTTGAACCGGCGGTTCTCGGAGCCGAGCTTCTGCAGCGCCTCGGACGCCTGCTTGACGAGGACCTCGAGCTGCTTGAGGCTCTGTAGCGCCTGCATGTCAGCCCCGGAGGCTCGCGCCGAGTTCCTTCCCGAGCGCGGCGACGATCGTCTCGACGGCCTTGGCGACCTCGAGATCGGTCAACGTGCGGTCCGCGCGGCCGAACGTCAGGCGGATCGCGAGGCTGCGTTTGCCTTGCGGCAAATTATTTCCTTCATATACGTCGAACAGGAGGATATCCTGGAGCTCCTCGATCTTGCAGGAGCGAACGACGCTTTCGACGCGACCGTACGGCACGGTCTTATCGAGCGTGAGCGCGAGGTCTCGGCGCGAGACGGGCAGCGCCGAGAAGGGCTTGAAGCGCGCCGCCGCCGCCTCGCGTTCGGCGAGCCGGTCCAGGTCGATATCGAACACGATCGCGCCTTCGCGCTCGAGATCGTGCGCGCGGGAAACCCGAGGATGAAGCCAGCCCACGGTTCCGACGGGAGCCCCGTTGATCGAGGCGCGCAGGCTGTTCGTGGGATGGAACAAGGGATCGGAGGCCGTCTTGCCGGCGGCCGGTTCGGACAGCTTGGCCCAGGTGACGGCTCCGGCTTTCTCGAGGAGATCCTCGACGATCGCCTTGCCGTCATAGAACGCCGCGCGCGGAGCGCGCGCCGCCTGCCACCGCGCGTCGAGCACGGGCCCGAGCAGGATGCCCGCGACGCGCCAGACCTCGTCCACTTCTTTTCCGCGCAGCGCATAGGTCTTGCCGACCTCGAAGAAGCGCACGGCGTCGGCGGCGCGGCTTAAATTGTATTGAGCGTTCTTGAGTAGCCCGGGCAGCAGCGACTGCCGCAGCACGGCCCAGTCTTCCGACAAAGGGTTCGCCACTCGGGGCTGCGCGTCCGCCGACAGGCGGCAAGCGGTCAAGGTTTTCTCGGACAAAAGGTCGTAGTTGTACGCTTCCGACAGCCCCATCGAAGCCAGCCGCACGCGTACGCGGCGCGATTCCGTCTCGATGGGCGTAAGCCTAGCCGTCTTGGGCGAGAAGGGCGACATGCGGTAGGGGATGTTCTCGTAGCTGAGGAACCGCCCCACCTCTTCCGCGAGGTCGTTGGGCGTGAAAAGGTCATGGCGCCAGGAAGGGGCGGCAAACGAGAACTCCACGCCGTTGTCGGTGACGAATCCGATCTTCCCGAGCACCAGCTTGATCTCATGATCTTTAAAATCAGAGCCCAATATCGCGTTAATAACCGCTGCGGAGCAGCGGATCGGTGAGTGCCGCACCCTGGGCGTGGTCGCTTCGCTCGGTTTGGCGGCATTTCCGCCGCACAGCTGCAGGATCCATCCCGCCGCGCGATCGGCCGCGGCGCGCGACGATTCCGGGTCCGCTCCGCGTTCGAACCGGTAAGAGGAGTCCGACCTCAGCCGGGTCTTCTGCGAGGACTTCCGCACTTCGGCGGGGTTGAAGAACGCGCCCTCGAGAAGTATCCGCTTGGTCGCCGTGGTGACCGCGCTTTCTTCGCCGCCCATGACGCCGGCAAGCGCGACAGGCTTCTCGGCATCGGCGATGACCAATAATCCTTCGGGAAGGTCGTACGTCTTATGATCGAGCGCCAAAAGCTTTTCGCCGTTTTTAGATCGCCGTACGACGATCCTCGCTCCGTTCAGCTTGTCCGCGTCGAACGCATGCAGCGGCTGCCCGATGTCGTGCAATACGTAATTCGTGATGTCGACGACGCCGTTGATCGGCCGCAGGCCGATCAGCTCCAGCTTATTCTTCAGCCACGCTGGGCTTTCGCCGACGGTGACGCCCTCTATCAGCCGCGCGCCGTAGAAAGGGCACGCCTCGCGATCCTCGACGGCGACGGGAAAGGATTCCTTTTTGGACTCGATCATGCCGCCGCCTAGGGGCTTCAGTTCCTTCCTGAAGTACGCGGCGAGCTCGCGCGCGAGCCCCCTATGCGAGAGGCAGTCCGGCCTGTTCGTCCCGATCTCGACCTCGAGCACGTCGTCCGCGGGCCCGAGCAGCGAGCCGACGTCGGTGCCGAGCTTCGGCCCTTCGCCCATGACCCAAATCCCGTCGACGTCCTTGGGCAGCCCGAGCTCGGTCCTCGAGCAGATCATGCCCTGGCTCTCGACGCCGCGCAGCTTCCGCCCTTCGATCTTGAAATTGCCCGGCAGGACGGCGCCGATGCGCGCGTACGCGACCGTCTGCCCCGCGTCCACGTTGGGGGCGCCGCACACCACGGTCCAATTGGCCGCCCCGTCGGAGACGATGCAAACCGAGAGCTTGTCCGCGTTCGGATGCTTTTCCCGCGACACGACCTTGGCGACCACGACGCCCGAGAACGTGGGCCCGATCTTCTGGTGCCCCGCGACCTCGAAGCCGATGGCGAGCAGATGCGTCGACAGCTCCGCCGCCGTGAGCTCTAGCGGCAAATGCTCCTTCAGCCAGTTATAGGAGACTTTCATCGAATTGTTTCAGGAAGCGAAGATCGTTCGTGTAGAAATCGCGCAGGTCGCTCACGCCGTGCAGCAGCATGGCCACGCGCTCGACGCCGATGCCGAACGCGAAGCCGGACCACTTCTTCTCGTCGTAGCCGACGCCCTTGAGGACGACCGGGTTCACGACGCCCGCGCCCAGGATCTCGATCCAGCCCGTGTGCTTGCACGAGGGGCACCCGGTCCCGGGGCAGAAGAAGCACTTCACGTCGACTTCCGTCGAGGGCTCGGTGAACGGGAAGTACGACGGCCTAAACCGCGTCTTCGTGGAGGACCCGAGCAGCTTCTGCAGGAACGTCTGCAGATGCCCCTTCAGGTCCGCGAGCCCGATGTTCTCGTCGACGACGAGCCCTTCGACTTGGTGGAAGACGGCGGAATGGGTCGCGTCGAGCTGCTCGTGGCGGAACACGCGGCCGGGGCAAACGACGCGCAGCGGCGGGCGCTGGGACTCCATCGTGCGGATCTGGACCGTCGACGTATGCGTCCTCAGCAGGAGCGGCAGGCCCTGCAGATAGAACGTGTCGTGGCTGTCGCGCGCCGGATGATCCTCGGGGATGTTGAGCGCGCTGAAGTTGTGCCGCTCGTCCTCGACGAACGGCCCGTCCGCCCACGAGTACCCCATCAGCTGGAAGATGCGCGCGATCTCGTGGAGCGTGGTCGTCAGCGGATGCAGCCGGCCCTTCGGGGGGCGGATCGAGGGAAGCATGAGGTCGATCGCGTCGGCGGCTAACGCCGCCTCGTCGCCCAGGTCCTCGAGCGCCGCGCGTCGCGCCTCGATCGCGGCATCAAAGACAGCCTTGAGCGCTTGTGCTTTAGGTCCGAGCTCGCGCTTGTCCTCGATCGACAGGTCCTTCAGGGACTTGAGCAGCTCGGTCAGCTCGCCTTTGCGTCCCATGAAACGAACGCGGACCTCCTCGAGCTTCAGGAGGTCCGCGGACGTTTCGACACCGGCTTCACGAAGGGCCGACTCGGCCCGCGCGTAGGATTTCTCCCAGTCGGCGCGGGTCATGACGGTGTTTTAAGATCCCTTGGTGAGGGCGATGATCTTGGTGAACGACGCGCCGTCGCGAATGGCCATCTCGGAGAGCATCTTGCGGTTGAGGCTGATGCCCGCCTTCTTCAGGCCATTGATGAAGCGGCTGTAGGTCGTGTCGTGCTGGCGGCAGGCGGCGTTGATGCGCTCGATCCAGAGGGAGCGGAAATCGCCTTTCTTGTCCTTGCGGCCGATGTACGACTCGGCCAACGAGGCTTCAACCTGCTGCTTGACCATCC
>Ga0163144_10014475_pt1 | contig 16368 bp, 17 predicted proteins | sample OliLak19BULKMAT1_FD_123175 | JGI IMG/M metagenome (GOLD analysis project Ga0163144, IMG submission 123175) | Freshwater microbial mat bacterial communities from Lake Vanda, McMurdo Dry Valleys, Antarctica - Oligotrophic Lake LV.19.BULKMAT1 | ecosystem: Environmental > Aquatic > Freshwater >... | reverse complement strand
TCTGGCGGAGCGGGTGGGATTCGAACCCACGATACGTTGCCGCATACACACTTTCCAGGCGTGCTCCATCGACCACTCGGACACCACTCCGCAACTCAGATAGATTATGGCCCAAACACTGGAATTTAGAGTGATGCCGGGTACTTGGGCGCAAGGTTGGTCGATAGAAGGGCGAAACTGGAACGTCGCTCGTCTTGATAGAAGAATGGCAACGAACATCCGTGAGCAGATCGAAGAGAGGGAACGGGGCGCTTTGTCCGCATTCGCTCAACTGGCATCAGAGAGTGCGGGGCGGGCGGCGATCGAGGATCCTGACCCGGTGCGGACCTGCTTTATGCGAGATCGCGATCGGATTCAGCATTCTAAGCCGTTTCGACGTTTGAAGCACAAGACGCAGGTTTTCATCGCTCCAGTCGGCGACCACTACCGCACGAGGCTTACGCACACGCTCGATGTGGCCCAGATCGCTCGGACCATCGGACGATCTTTGAGGTTGAACGAAGATTTGATCGAAGCGATAGCCCTCGGCCACGATGTTGGACACACACCTTTTGGTCATGCCGGAGAGGCGGCTTTGGACCAGTCTTTGAGGGAGTTGTCTGATGAAGAGGGGGGGGTGAAGATGCGTTTTCGACACTACGAGCAAAGCTTGCGGGTCTTAGAAGTCCTTACACCTTTGAATTTAACTCTGGAGACCTTGGTCGGGATTGGTGGCCACAGTAAAGGACGGGCTGACTTGACTGCTTTCGACGGGGAGCCGACGAGTACATTGGAGGCGGCGGTCGTTCGTGTTTCAGACCGTATCGCTTATTTGAACCATGATCTTGATGATGCGGTCAGGAGTGGAGTGATCGACAGCATCCCGAGCGCATTTTTGAAACTCGGTGTGAGCCACGGTAAACGGATCAGCTCCATGGTTTGTGATGTCATTGAGAACAGTGCCGAGCAACCTGCGGTCAAGCTGTCCCAGTCGATGCTTGATGCGATGAACGAGCTCAAAGAATGGCTTTTTGAGAACGTTTATTTCAGGTACCCGGAGATTTACCCAGAGACCTTGAAAGCACAAGAGCTTGTCCGTAAACTCTTTGACCACTATTTGAAGCCGGGGATGTTGCCGGAAGGCTTTTCGGGAGTCCAGGGGGCGGTGGACTATGTGAGCGGAATGACTGACCGGTTTGCAATTTCGGCCTTCGAACAACTGTTCGTGCCCCAAGGCTTTGTTCGGACGGTCGATGTGGTGATGTGATGTGAGGGGGGTGGCGAATGGTGAACGGTGAACGGTGTTGCGGCTGGGTGAAGAGTCAGTAAGATTCAACAAAATCACCGTTTCCGTTCACTGTATTCTGTTTTCCGTCCACCGTTCACGGCTCTTTCCCCCTGCCCACGACACACACCACACCACACCACACCGGGTGGGGGAGTCGGGGTTGCATTAGTTTGTAGACGGCTTTTGAACCTGATGCATCCGTGCATTCGAATGTTTCATGGCACGCCTTTGTTTTTTTGCCCTATTGCCTTGCGGTTTCGCGGTTGGAAGAACGGAGGTGGTTCATCTCCTCAGCTTTAGGAGTCGTGAAACTTCGGGCGATCACCACTTCTAACTAGGTGGCAAGATAGGAATACGTCAACATGATTCTGCGCCTTTGAATAGTCCCAAAGGGATCGGGGAGCAAAAGTCATCACCCCGACCACGGGACCACCTTCTAGTTCGGAGTCGAATGGGGTGCTACGATCTATGTCTTTCGAGACTCGGTCGTGCGACAGGCCGAGGTTTCACTACGGACCCGGGGCCGGGATCGGATCGTGGCACCCGAGGGGTTCGCAACCTGCGGCTACGTCTCAAAGCCGCTAGGCCGGCGAGGCCGAAGACCGCCATCGTCGAGGGCTCGGGGACGACCGGCTCCAGCAGCACGGCGGTCAGACGGCCGTTGTCGTAGCCCACGCCGACGATCTGTCCAGCGTCGTTGATGCCTTGGGCCGAGGCTATCTTCCAGTTCGACTGGCCCGGGGCGAGGTGGTCGTCCAGGTACAGCGACCCGGTCTCAGCCGACCAGAAGTATCCGCCCAGTCCATAGGGGCCTTCGCCGTCGTACATCCGGCCGACGACTTGGTTGTGGACGTTGACTCCAGCACCCCAGGTGAACCAGTTCGGGTTCAGAGGGTTCTTGATGACGGTGTAGTTGCCAGACGGGTCGCGCAGGAACCCGTTCTCAAGGCCGTTCTTCTCCAGGATGCCGGTGACGTAGCCGGGGTCGGTGATGTCCTCCACGTTCCACACGATGGTGTTCAGGGGCGCGGCCATGCGCTCCACCGAGCCGTCTGGCCGCCAAATGACCGGCTTGCCGTACCCTCCGGCTCCAGAGTATCCGACCGCCGTGCCCGCCGAGTTGACAGCCTGGGCCCGAGAACCGGGTTCGGAGTCTGGCTTGGCCAGCCATTTGAAGCCGCCTGTCGGCGTCCACTTCCAGGCTTCCATGCCGTCGACCATGCTCCCGCCGCGCCCCACGACTATCCCGGTGTCGCTGATGCCATAGGGTTCAACGGCATTGTCATCGAAGTCGAAGAGCTTCCGCGTGCCCAATGCCCGGTCCCACACAAGGGCTTCGCGCCGCGTGACGCCGCCGCCCAGTTCCGTGCTTTGCCAGCCCACGACCGTGCCAGAGCCGTTCGCGTCTTGAAGATATGTGTTGCCGACAGTACCGGGCCGGGTATGGATCTCAGTGACCCCGAACCCTTGTTCCCAGACCATGTTCGTTCGCCCCTGCGTGCCAAACCCGAACGCCAGTCCGCCGTTCCCGATCCCGTTCGCTTGGTTGAACCCGTTCGACCCAATGTCTGTCACTTTCCACTGGAGTTCGGCCCTGGCCGCCCCGGCAAGGGCGGCCAAGGCCAGGAGGCTGAGGCGTCTCATGGATCCACCAAAATCCTCGCCTGCTCGAACCCGATCCGCCAAGCGCTGAACGACCCGATCGACCGGTCCGCACCGAACCTCGCTTTGACCTTTCGGTAGTGCGCGCTGTTCGATTCTTGGTTCACGTAGGGCGAGACGGCGGTCCAACCCGAAAGGGTCGTGAAGCTCGTGTCCAGGTAGCACCCGGTCCGGACGCCTGAGAAGTTCTGATAGTAACCTGCGCAACGACCGGTCGCGTTAATGTCCAAGAAGATTCCGTACTCAAACGCCGAGTTAAAGGACCGGGTCCACACCGTTGACGACTCCCAGTAGACGGGCATGACGCCTTGGTTGCTCGGGTTCGAGTTCCCGGCGTACTTTCCGCCGAACGTGCCGGCGAAAGCACCCGAGTCATTGGCACCGCTCGGTACGTTCAATTGGGTATAGCCGATGCCGCCACTGACAACATCGTAGGCGAAGGCCTGGAACACGGTGTTGTCTGGCGGGCCCGACCGGCGCTGGGTGAGACGGGGCACGATAGTTGAGGCCGTACCGTTGTTCGTGATCTTGCTGAGCGGCACGAGCCCGGACCATGTGCCAGGAATGAAGTTGTTGAAGCTCACTGGCTGGATCTGCGGCGGCGCAGAGGTCTGGGCAATTGCCCTCCCACAGAAAGCGGCCAAGGCCGCGATGACGACCGAACGAGATGTGACGTCCATTTTTATTCTCCATTGTAGCGGCAAAACCCACCGCCACCACCTAGTATGACGACGGGGATTGGAGTTTCATTCGATTATTGGAGAAAATGTTTTCGACCGTGGGGGTGGGAGGCGGGAGTTGGGGGCCGGAGAACGGTGAATGGAGTCGGAATCTCCTGATTCCGACTATACTACGGTGTACCAAAAGTGAACCATGCCGTCCAAATCGTCACGTAGATTATCGAGCCAGTCAGTGATGCTTTTCGCACGAAAGCTAGATTTACTTTGGCGTACGAAACCATGACGTACCATGCCGCGACCAGCGTTGCGGCCTTTACCGCTACGAAGAGCCATTCGCTCTTCTCGATGAAGACTTTCATGAGCGGATTGAGCTCGACGATCAATCCGTTGGCGTGGAGGACGGCGGTCACTAACAAGTCAAGGAAGCCAATACCCATGAGAAGGGCGATGGCTCGGCTCGGGAAAGCCGTTTGCAGGAGCTGAGGAAACCGTTTTGCGAGGGTCATTGGAGTTGAAACCTTTTTCTATTGCACGAACAAAGCGATCCTGCACTGACCTCACTTCGGAGGCTGGAGCCAGATTGTTGTTGACCATGAAACTCAGTGTTAACAGCTTGCCATTGCTTGTCTTCAAGTAGCCGCAAAGACAGACTACAGCATCCATCGTGCCAGTCTTACCAACAAAACTACTGTCTTTCAGTCGTTTCTTCATCGTGCCTTCGCCTGCTGCGGCCAGAGCTTCGAGCCAGGGAGACCGGTATTTTCTCGTCAGAGCCCAATTTAGCAACTGGCTCATCGTCTTAGGCGCGATCTGATTGTGCCTGCTGAGGCCGCCTCCATCGACCGAACGGAATCCAGCGGTAGACACTCCCGAAGCTTTGGCGAGACCCGTTCGGAGTCTCTCTGGAAGAGTCGGGTAGGCCGAATCCAACCATTCACCTGGCTTTAGAGTGGCGATTGCAAGGGCCTGTTCGGCCATGTTGTTGTCGCTTTTCTCAAGGCACTCTTTTGCGCCATCAGCTAGTGGTTTGCCAAGGATTGTCAGGTCTGCGGGGCGAGCGGGAAGTGGATCGCGACTCGTCACCAATCTGCCGCCTAAAGCCCGGGCGACTGACTCCAAGGGCTGTGGCTGGGCAAACCGACCAAGGCTCGCCCGCGATTGAGGCAGTGGGCCATTGACCGTCAAAGTGTTGGTCGATGGTTCAAAGGTGACACTGGCTGGTTTTGTGCGGTTTCGGACGACGACGACTCGAAGCTCAGAGGGCAGGACCTCCAACCGACCTTTGTTGGCCCATACTTCGAATGAAGAACGGTCGAAGGCGACGGGTGAAATTGGGGCAGCATAGTACCAAGGCAGGTCGTCCCACTCCCAACCAGGCCCCAAACTTGGAGGGAAGGGGCACCGAATGTGGACCGGCCAGCCCTGGGTCAGTCCGAGAGCCTTCTTTGCTTTCCTGAGGTCGGCCAAAGTGAGGGTCAAGTCGCCTGAAGACTGGACATCAACCCTGCCCTTAGACTTCCAGATCATCGTTTTGCCTCTGTATTCGGGCCCAAGCACTTCAAAGGCGTAGAGGAGAGAAAGCACTTTCTGGTTGCTTGCAGGCACAAACCGCGATTCAGAATCGCGCTCAAAAAGCACATTTCCAGACTCGTCGAGAACACAAACACCAACCTGGGCGCCTTGAAGCGCAGGATCCTTTAGGATTTGGTCGAAGTCTTGGGTTGCGGGACAGAACAACATCTGCCGATTTTAGCGTTCTTCTGGAAATCCGGGCTCGGTCATGTGCTCGTAGGCTCCAGTGCGTACGTCGCGCGCCATTGAGGCAGCGAATTCACGCAAGAGCGGCTCGGAATCCTCAGTAGCTGCTTCGTCAAGAGTGACCAGAATCTGGGTCTTGTACTCCTTCATCCATTCGGCCAAATGGAATGAAGCATGGATCGCACTTCTCCTGCCAAATTTACTGGGTGCCCTCACGCATTCGAGAATGGCTTCCGCTGCTTGTGGGGTGCAAACGTGGCCCCCGAGCACTACGCCTGCCTTGTAGATCGTTCGGGCATAGTCGTCCGCTGCGTTCCAAACAAGGTTCCTAATAGCGATGACAGCTTGAGCTTGGATGTCTTCGTTGGGGCAAAAACTTGGTAAATCTTCAAACATATCGAGGACGCACCATTGTGCGCTTCGTCGGTTCGGGTGCCGGTCATCGAGAAGAACCGCAATCATCGCCGGTGCAAACAAACCGCAACTGGCGTGGGTCTCCATGAGGAGCTGGGCTTCATGGGCTATATCTCTGTTTGGGCAGTAAAGGAGCTTGATTTGATCGGTTGGACTCAAATCCTTGATCAGCCCGACGTATCCACCGGGCAATCCCAATGTCTGACCGATTTCGGACTGGCGGCGAAAATATGGCTCCGCACCTCGCTTAAGAGCCGCAAGAACCTCCTCGACCGTAGTGGCCTTGGCTTCGTTCCAAACCCTCTCTATCCGACCAAAGATGCCTTGGGCAGTGCGAGCGATCTCAACGTCGAAGGTCTCTCCATGAATTTCGATCTCGCCTTTTCCTGTCCAGTCACTCGCCAGAACATGGTAGTCCTTGCTGATAGGATGGGGCGGCCAGTGGAAAGGAACTCGGTGGGAAGGCGTCGCTGGCTTGGAGGAGCCACCATTGTCCTTGTGTGCCTGGGCAATGAACGATTCCAGGCTTTCCGCGATCCTTTGGGCGTCAGATGAATTCATCTCAGATAATCAACGATACTGCAATACGACGTGCAAAAAGACCCCAAGGCCTGATGGCATTGAGGTCTCACGCTTAACGGCACAGATGATTACTCCGATTTGGAGTCATCGAGGCCAGTCTTGATCGCGTTCTTTCCTTCTTTGATACCTTCTTGAAACTCGCTGATACCCCTGCCGACCCCTTTCATGAGTTGCGGAATTTTTGAGCCGCCAAACAAGACGAGGATAATGAGCAGGACGATCATCATCGTCTCCATGTTCAGAAGTGCGAATCCGTTTAGCAGAGGCATAAGTAGATTTTCCATAGTTTGACCCTAATTCATTATACGCATTATCTGATGGAAATGACGCTCAAAACAGGCCCAAGTTCATTTTTTCTCTTTTGGAGTCATTGCGTCTTCGGGAGACATCTCGAATGTATTTGACGTGGAGTTCGAAGTTTCAAAGGGGTCTGTGTTGCCTTCGATATAGTAGATGATCCATTCGCGATCTTCGTTCATGAGCTTAGGTTTTTTGGACTTTGGCATCGCTTGATAGGGCATGGAGAGATTTTTGAGGACCTGGTCGGTCTCAAAAAAAGTGACAGTTTTGGTGGGATCTTTGAAGTCACTGATCTTCTTGCCACCCACATTCGAGTTGAAAGCGACGCCGGTGGATCGTCCGTCGCCCTTGCACTCTAGGGGCATTCCTGGAGCGGGAGGAAGGAATCCTTTCAACATTTCGGCGTCCTTCACTTCAGTAGACATCTTTTTGTACAGCCTTTCATAGTAGGGTTTGATGTCGTCCTGCCAGGTTGCGACGTTCGGCAGTTTCCCATCGTGCTCGACGCTGTAGGCGATTGCTGCGTTTTGCGTCATCTCAAATGTTGCCATGCAGCCTGCGGTCGATGAAAGCTGTCCCCAGAATCCTTTCATGAAGACCGCCCCGATCACGCAGAACACCCCGCAGAGCACGACGATCATCAAGACAATGATGAGGCAAGTGCGGTTAGCGGTGTTCGTGGCTCTCGCGGCAGGTGGAAGTGGTACTTGAAAAGGAGGAGGAGTCTCAGCCATGTTCCGAACATGATACTAGACTCTGCCAAACTAGGTTGCAAGGTCATATGGGATCAGAACTGCCAAGTCGTCCTCCAAGCGTCGAAAGAGTCGCCTCGGCGTTGCCCGAAAGTGCCTATTCGCAGCGGATTAGAACTATGGCGTCAAGGTTCGCAATCGAACATTTTCGATCTAGCGGGGTATTTTCTTTTGACGAAATTGTAGCCAAGGCCATGTCTCTTGCCAAGGAATTGATTCAACCGTCACCTCGGCCTGTCATCAATATGACGGGGGTGATTCTCCACACGGGACTTGGCCGCGCCGCTCTTGGGCCCGGACCTGCTTGCAACGGGCACGTCGCGGTCGAGTTCGATTTGGAAACTGGGGGTCGTGGGGATCGGCAGGACTTGGTGAGGGGTTTGCTTTGTGAGCTGACTGGAGCAGAGGACGCGATCGTCGTCAACAACTGCGCGGCGGCACTGTTTCTAACCTTGCGAGCTTTGTGCCAGGATTCAGAAGTTGTACTCTCTCGTGGTCAGATGGTCGAGATCGGGGCGTCTTTCAGGATTCCGGACATCGTGAAGGAGTCCGGCTGTACTCTCGTCGAGGTTGGCTGCACGAACAAGACTAGGTTGAGTGACTTTGAAGCCGCGCTTTCAGAGAAGACGACGGCGCTTCTCCGGTGCCATCCCTCGAATTACAGGATTGTCGGGTTTACCGAAGAGCCTGATGCCCGGGAATTGGCTTCAACGGCTCATGATCGTGGATTGCTCTTGATTGACGATGTTGGTCATGGCAACCTTTCGGACTTCTCCAAGTTTGGCCTGCCACGGGAGCGAACTCTGCGGGATTCTTTGGCCGATGGGGCAGACATCGTCCTTGCGAGTTGCGACAAGTTGATGGGTGGGCCGCAGGCTGGAGTCATCCTCGGCAAAACGGAGTTGGTTCAAAAGATTGGAAAGCATCCTTTGGCGCGGGCAGTGCGTGTGGACAAACTCACCTTGTTGGCTTTAACTGCTGTTCTCACGACTCACGCAGAAGGGAGTGCGATCGAACTACCGATCTGGAGATACGCTAGGAGACCCTCTGAGCTCGTAAAGCGCGACGCGCAAAAACTGGCTAAAATCTTCCCATGGAAAGCAGTGGTCGAACCCGGCCTGACTGAAATGGGTGGCGGATCCATGCCTGGCTCAGGGTTCCCGACATGGAGAGTGGGACTGCCAGCCAAGTCACCGGAAGCCCTCCTTGGTTGGCTCCGGCACCAGTACACTCCTATTATTGGCCGCATTGAAAAGGGCAAGGTCTGGCTCGACCCGCGCACTTGCGAAACTGAAGAGGTGCGCTATGTTTCGCAAATTCTCAAAGGATCACCGAAAGACTTGTAACCATGGAAAACGAGACGCTAGACTCATCTAACGACACAATCCGCGCCCTAGTTGAGGCTCTTGACCTGCATGAACCCGGTGAAGGCGGGCATTCTGAGCGGGTTTCTGTCTATGCGACTGCAACGGGGCACAAGCTGGGGATGAGTTATAACGACTTGGTCGATCTCCGGCGGGCAGCAGCCTTGCACGATATTGGGAAGATTTCGGTCAACCAATCGACCTTGCGGAAAATCGGGGAACTGACTGAGGGCGAACTTGAGGAACTTCGTTCACACGCCTTGATGGCTTTGCGGATCGTGCAGTCGTTTGCATGGTTGCGGCCCGTCGTTCCGATGATTCAGCACCATCACGAGCGGTGGGACGGTTCTGGTTATCCTGATGGGCTTCTGGGTGACTCTATTCCGCTTGGGGCACGCATCATTGGAGTCTGTGAGGCGTTCGACGTGCTGGTCTCGGGCTCGCCTTGGCGACGAGCTGTGAGCGATGACGAGGCTCTGGCCGAGTTACAAAGATGCTCTGGCACCCAGTTCGACCCTGTGGTCGTCGAGGCTTTGAGCGCAGTGCAACCACTGATCCAGCCGGTCGGAATGGCGTGAAGGCTGCAAGGTGGGAGAGCGGAGCCGAGGGATCTTCTTTCAAGATTCCCTTGCTCACGAACACGCGTGGGAGTTGGTGGCAAGTTCCTCCGCTACGGCCGGAATGACAAGCGCCTTAATTTGTCATCACGAGCGGAGCCGAGGGACCTGCTTGTAAACTCCACTTGCTTACGATCACGAGTGGAAGCTGATAGCAGGTTCCTCCGCTCCGCTCTGCTCCGGTCGGAATGACAAGCAACGAATTGTCATCCCGAGTGGAGCCGAGGGACCTGCTTGTAAGCTCCTCCTGCTAACGAAAGCAAGTGGAAGCTGATAGCAGGTTCCTCGACTCCACTCTGGTCGGGATGACAAGTTTACATGCTTTCTTTCCGACCACCGACTCCCGACACAGCCTCCGCAAACTACCCAACCTTCTCTTTAAGCAACTCCTTGATCCTGGTTTCCGAACCAAGGTGAGCATCGGTGTAGCGGAGATTGCCTTTGCGGTCGATCAAGAACCATGTCGGTAGACTGTTGACTCCCCAGCTTTTAGAGTACTCGCTATCGATGCCAGCTCCTTGGAAAAAGTGTTTCCACGACATCTTGTTATCGGTCACGAAGTTGTTGTACGGTTTCTTTCCGCTACCACTTATACTGTCTAAACTGATATCGACGACCTCAAACCCCTCGTGTTGATAGCGGAACCAGAGTCGTTTTGCTTCTAACATCTGCTTTAGACAGTCCGGAACGGTGTAGGCCCAAAACACGACGAGAAGCACCTTGTCTTTGTAGTCCTCCGTCTTCACAATGTCACCAGAAAGAGCGTCTTCAAACGTCATTACAAATGGATCACCGATCTTGTCCTCACGCCTCATTTTCCCCTCGTACAGTGTCCTATTTGGATGGGTGGGATAGTCGGCGAGAATACGAGAATAAATTGCCCTTGCCGATACAGGATCATGGCAAGACTCTGCTAGAATATCGAATAGACGGACAGCTCGAATCTCCTTTGGATGGGCGCTTGCGAACGCGTCAATGATTACCATCCCAGATTGTATCAAACTCCTTCTTTCTCGATCGTCTGCGGGAGCCTTGACTCGATCCAAGACGATCAGACGGTTCCAAACCTGACAAAGAATGTAGTAGGCCCGGTAATAGTGGCCCATAGTCACGACCCAATCTGGTGGCTGATGGACGAGAAGGGTGTCGATTTCTCGCACCGCTTTTTCGACACGGGCGTTGATTGCCGGGGTAGTTCCTCCAGCTAGGTTCGTGAACCACTCCTCCATGAGTGGGCCAGACCGAACGTGATCGGGAAATGTCTTGACGAACTCCCAGATGAGATCGTTTTTCTTTTGGAGGTTTGCCAGGAAGCCTGCAAGCCAGACCTTCTGATAGTCTCGGTTTCCCTTTTCTCCCGAGAAGACAGGAGGTAAGCAAGCGTCGATCTTAACTAACTGGTTGCGTGCCTTGGATTCGTCCAAATCCTGTTGGGCGATTGACGGCAGGAAAGCCACGGCGATGAGCAGAATGAAAAATTGACGCATAGTCTTTGACGCCTCCACCATGTTTAGACGGGCCAGAGTGCCCGAAACGGTCGGTCTTTTCGTGCGCAGGTTGGTACGATCCAACCATGACTCATTTTGAATCTCTAAAACAACGGCTTGCTGACGTTAACGCCCTGGATTCTGCGCTCGGCATGATGGATTGGGACCAGCAGACGTATATGCCTCGGGCTGGAGCGACGGCTCGGGCTCAGCACGCGGGAATCTTGAGCCGGATGTCGCACGAGACATTTGTTGCCGACGAGACGCAAAACTTGCTCGCCAAAGCGAAAGGTGATGCGACTAGCGAGGACGAATCAGCCCTTTTGAGAGTCGTTCAGCGCGAAATGGACCAAAAGACCAAGATTCCGGCGTCTCTTGTGGAGGAAAAGACGAGCCTTGGGGCGATCGCTCACGAAGACTGGATCAAGGCGAGAGCGACGGACGACTTCGCATCGTTCGCTCCGACTCTGGAACGGATGTTCGACATCTGTCGTCAAGAAGCCGAGTTTCTCGGCTACAAGGACCACATCTATGACGCCCTTACTGACCTGTACGAAGAAGGGGCAACAAAGAAGGGCTGGGATGCGATGTTCAGTTCGGTGCGTCAGCCGCTGGTCGATCTCGTGCGCAGAATTAAGGAAAGTGGTAGCCAACCTGACGACAAATTTCTCTATGGCAAGTGGGACGCGAGTGCGCAAAGCGAATTCACACTGACCCTCGCAAAGGCGGTAGGGTTCGATTTTAACAGGGGTCGTCAAGACACCGCACCTCACCCGTTTTGCACTGGCTGGTCGGTCAACGATATTCGCTTGACGACTCGGTACAAAGATTATCTGGGTTCGGCGATTTTTGGGACGCTTCACGAGGCAGGCCACGGAATGTACGAGCAAGGTTCGCCTCAGGAATGGGATTTGACTCCGCTTGCAGGCGGGGTTTCGCTCGGTGTCCACGAGAGTCAGAGCCGAACTTGGGAGAACATTGTTGGGCGCTCGAAATCTTTCTGGTCGATGTTCTTGCCGCAACTCAAAGCAAAGTTCCCAGCCTTGCCAGGAGTTGATCTGGACACTTTCTACCGGGCAATCAACAAGGTCGAGCCGACTCTGATCCGGGTTGAGGCCGATGAAGTGACTTACAATTTACACGTGATGGTAAGGTTCGAGGTTGAGTGCGCGATCCTGACTGGAGAGCTGGCAGTGCGTGATTTGCCAGACTTCTGGAATTCGAAATACGAAGAATATCTTGGGATTACGCCACCAAACGATGCTCAAGGATGTTTGCAAGACGTTCACTGGTCGCAGGGTTCTGTCGGATATTTCCCAACTTATTCCATGGGGAATATTCTGAGCTATCAAATTTGGGAGTGCTTGTTGCGGGATCTTGGCGACGTTGACAGCCTCATGGCATCCGGCAATTTTGCACCGATCTTGGGCTGGTTGCAAGAGAAAGTCTATCGCGCTGGTCGCAAGTACAAACCTGCAGAGCTTATGACGAGTGTCACAGGTCGGGCGTTGGATCCTAAGCCTTATTTGCAGGGCATCACGGCTAAGTACGAAGAAATCTACGGATTGGTTGTGGCTGTTTGACCACTTGAATCTGAAAGTCATTCGCACAACACGAAATCTTTAGCATTTCCACCGGTTTTCGGGCAGAATGTGGAAAACATAGGCTATCATAGCTGTTCTCAGTCTTTTGTGGCTGAAAGGATTCAACTTTGTTTGTCTTGACTGCTCTAGCCTCTATAATCGTGACCACCGTGGCGGCGGGGCCGGTTCGTGAATGGCCGTTTGTCGTGTCAAACGAAGGCAGGTTTAAGGTTCAAATGCCGGGGCCGGTCGATGAATCTGTTGAGACGATTTCGACTGACCTTTCGAGCCTGGACCAGCACACCTTCACTTGTAGCACGGGACACGCGCTTTGGCGTGTCTCCTATGTCGATTTGCCCAAGGAAGTTTTGCGAGGGCAAAGCCCGGAGTCCATCCTCATTGCCGGCCAGTCTGGCGCCCGGACGATGAAGGGCATGCAAGTCTTCACCGAGCCGAGCCCAAAGCTTTGGGGAGCGTATTCAAGGCGATTTAGGACTGTTGCTCCGAACGGACCTGTCGTTAGCCATCTCTTGGTGTTCAAGTCAAGTCGCTTGTTCCATTTGATGGTTGTGAGCCCTCCGGATCGTTTCCGTCGAGTCGGCACCAGAAGCTTTTTTGATTCTTTTACACTAGAGTGACTTTTCAGTGTTTGTGAACCTGGATGAAGGAAGAACCGCTTTTCGGCTGACTCTGACTCAGCGTTCTCACACGCCCAGAATCCAGGTCATAATAGGCTCCGATGACCGTCAGTCGCCCTGACGAGATCATGGTCGATGGGGGCTTGCCGCTTGCGATCTTCTTGGCAGTCCGAAGGACATTGGCTTTCACCGCGTTCTCAAAGAGGTCTCCACCCCAGGTCTTGGCATCGGTCACAGCTGGTACGATTTCGGCGACCAAATCTGCAATGTGGCCCTCGTGCTTTTTACCGTGTTTAGTGGGCTTTGCATCGATTGCGGCTTTTACCGCGCCACATCGTTCGTGACCCAGAACCACTAAGAGCCTTGAACCAAGGTGCTCTGCTGCGTACTCAATACTGGCCAGAGTGAAAGAATCGACGACGTTTCCTGCCACGCGAATGACGAAGAGGTCGCCTAGCCCTTGGTCAAAGAGGATTTCTGGCGAAAGCCTTGAATCTGCACAAGTCAGGACGATTGCAAACGGCTTTTGGCCCGCAGCGACTTCTGTTCGACGGTCGACGCTTTGGTTGGGATGGAGCGTTTGTCCGGCGACGAACCGTGCGTTTCCGGCTCTCAAGTTATCGAGAGCGACAGTCGATGTTGTGATTGGCGAAAGAGCAAGAATTGCCCCAAGAACCGGCGTTAGTACGAACATAACGGGTTGAATTATTGGGCTGCAATTGATCCAACTACCCCGGCAAGAATCACCGATCTTTGTATTTTTCTACGTACTTGAGGCAGCAGGCTCGAGCTCGGGCTCTGATTCGGTTGATGTAGGCGGCACGCTCTGTCACACTGACCGCTCCACGGGCGTCTAGCAGGTTGAAAACGTGCGAGCATTTAAGGGCGAGGTCGAAGGCGGGGTAGACGAGGGAGTGTGAGGGTTGTGAAGATTGTAAGGACTCAGCCTCACCACCCTCACAAGCAGTCAAAATTCCCCTTTCCTCATCCCAATACACTGGCGTTTCGATCACGCGCTTGCTTTCTGCCTCGTACATGTCGAAGAGCTTGAAGAGGAAATCGGTCGAAGCGACTTGAAAATTGAAGACATTGTTCTGCATCTCCTGGTCGAACTCGACGTCCTTATACTTGAGGGTTTCGTTCCATTGAAGGTCTTCCCAGATTGAATTCTGGTTGTTCAACATCAGCGCGAGCCGTTCGGGCCCGTAGGTGAGCTCAGCGCATACTGGTCTACATTCAATTCCCCCCATCTGCTGAAAGAAAGTGAACTGGCTGATTTCAGTGCCGTCGAGCCAGACTTCCCACCCTACCCCGGCTGCACCGAGCGATGGGTTCTCCCAGTCGTCCTCGACGAGTCGAATATCGTTCTTGTCGGTGTCGAACCCGATTGCATTCAGGCTCTCCATATAGAGATCGACCACGTTCTCGGGTGAGGGTTTCAGGATGACTTGGAACTGGTAGTAGCGCTGGTTGCGCATGGGATTTTTCGTGTAGCGGCCGTCGGTCGGGCGGCGGCTCGGCTGGACGTAGCAGGCGCTCCACGGATCGGGCCCAAGGCATCGGAGAGCGGTTGCTGGATGGCTGGTTCCGGCTCCAACTTCCATATCGTAGGATTGCAGGATCACACAACCTTGGCTTGCCCAGTAATCCTGGAGCTTTCGGAAGAGGTCTTGAAGCGTCACCATTCGTCTAATTATGGGTAGCCTTTCCTTACTCTGTCGGGCCTTGCCTTGTGGATTGACTTTTTAGTGGCTAGAACACTTATGAACTGATGAAGACTGACTTATCCAGCTTAGTAGTTTTGCCGTCCAAAGGTTCGTACAACACTGGCCTGACGGCCTGCAAACCGTCCACTTTGACCCGAATCTTTGGTGAACCTCGTGAGGATTTTGGATCGGAGTGCAAACCGATCACAAATCCAGGACTGAAGAAACGCATCGCGACCGCTTCGGTCGGACCGTTTAGGGTCACTGGGCTCGACATCGCTGTCTCTTCGTTGGGTCGGGTGATGGATCAGATCAAGAGACACGACCCCGAGGCATACGCCCAAATCGGGACTGCCGGAATGCTGTGTTGCCGGTTTGTCCGGGGATCGAAGAAGTCGATTTCAAACCACTCTTGGGGGACTGCTGTCGATCTAACGTTCGGAGGGGAAGTCGATCCACGAGGCGACGGCAAGTGTCAACACGGCCTCGTTCGTGTCTATCGATTCTTCCATGCCGAGGGCTGGTTCTGGGGTGCGGGTTTTTCCCGCGAGGACGCTATGCATTTTGAACTTGCGGACGAGACGGTTGGGGAATGGAGTCGGAACCTCCTGGTTCCGACAATTGACTGAATGCAGAAAGTCAATAGTATGGGTTAGCACCCTTTTACGCTCATTGGTTCCGGGTTGTCGGAACCTGGAGGTTCCGGCTCCATTTACCGCTCTCCTTTAGCTTTTTGTCGGAACCTGGAGGTTCCGACTCCATTTTTTTCACCTTACCAAAGTTAGGTCGTGACACCAGGGTTCGGCGGTTATCATATGATCGCAATGAACCGATTCGTCTCCATCGTTCTCCCTGCCGTCGTCGGCGGACTGGCCGCAACTGCTCTCACCGTTAGGCCAGCCGCAGCCCGTGAACTGACCCTTTATGGGGGCCTCCCAAGGGCGTCGTCGCTCCAAGGCCCCCTGACACATTTGAGTTCAGCGAGAGCACGAACGGAAAGCGAGTGGCGACTCTAGACGCATCTCCTGTCGTCAGAGAAGATGGATTTGTAGCCCACATGGACTCTTCGCAGATTCCTGACGGCGTTTATGCACTTACAGTCAAGAACAGTGCGGGACAAGCAGTAGCCGCTGATCCTTTCATCAACCTCCAAACCAATACTCCTGGCACTCAACAGGTCGGGCACATCAATATCGAGGGCACACTCCGGGCGGGTCGGATCGGAGTTGGGATCGCTCCGACGGTCGCAAGAATCCAGGTCGAGGATCCGTCAGACATCCAGGGTCTGCGGGTGAGAACCGGTGGCACAGCTATTCTGGGCCAGAGTCTTGCGACGACAGGGACAGCCTTGGCGGCCAGTTCTTCAGTTCAAGCACAAGTGGTCGAGCAGTTTTTGGTCAGGCTTTGAGCCCAACGGGCAACACTCGTGGCGGCCTCTTTCAAGCGACGAGTCGGGACGGAATCGGCTTGGTCGGGCAGAACTTGGCAACTACTGGGAACACGTTCGGCATACTTTGCGAGGTCCTCAGCCCCAGCGGGACAGTTGTGCTGGGAAAGG
>Ga0163144_10014472_pt1 | contig 16369 bp, 15 predicted proteins | sample OliLak19BULKMAT1_FD_123175 | JGI IMG/M metagenome (GOLD analysis project Ga0163144, IMG submission 123175) | Freshwater microbial mat bacterial communities from Lake Vanda, McMurdo Dry Valleys, Antarctica - Oligotrophic Lake LV.19.BULKMAT1 | ecosystem: Environmental > Aquatic > Freshwater >... | reverse complement strand
CCGCGTTGGCGGCACAATATCGCTCACTGGTCGTCGTCAAGGATTGTTACGAGACGTTCACGCAAACGCCGTGGGTCGAATGCGGCTACGTTCCGAGCATCGCCGCGACGGGTGCCGATCAGGCGGGAGCGGCGTTAATGTTTCCGTCATTCACTAATAACGTGACGGCAGCGGACGGGGCTAAGGGCGTGCGATTGCCGCCCGCATCGCCAGGGCTGGAAGTGCCGGTTTACAACTCAGTCGCCACCAATGGGCTACTGATTTACCCAGCGACCGGCGACGACATCAACGACGGGACCACGAACGCCGCTATTACGATTGAAGGCAAAACGCTGGCGATTTTCAAGGCGATTGACACTACCACTTGGGTAGCCATCTATACGCAGAATGTCTAATTCCCAAACCTACTCGCCCCCGCAGGCCAACAATGCTCTTATTCGTCGGCAAAGAAAAAAATACCACGCTATCCACGTCGCAAGCCTTGACCGTACCGGGGACTGGCCACAAACATGCCAATGTCGCCCGAATCATCGCCACGAGCCAGGCCGTGCGATATTTCCAAGACGGTACGGTCCCGACCGCCATTAACGGCCATCCGTTAGCCGTGGACACCGAACGCTGGTTTTTCGACAACCTAGACAACTTGCAATTTTTCGAGCAAGCGGCAAGTGCAACGCTATGGGTCGAATACTACGTTGCGGGCAACTAAATAATGCCAACCTCAAAATTCATCACCGATCCGCTTTGGCTAAGTTCAATGTTCCGCGAGCGTCGGCCTTTGGTCGCTACTTACGACGCCGACGCACAGACATATTTTGACCGTGACGCAAACATTGCCCCGACGGCCCCTGAAAAGCTGGCGGTTAGTAATTGGATTGCCGCGGGCAAAGCAAACGGATGGTGGACGCCGATTTACGATGCGGGCCTAATGTGCTGGGCCAACGCGACGGCCAACGCCAAGCGGATCAAGAGCGCATCGACGATTACATTCGCGGGCGGAACGACAACCCATAACGCCAACAGTATCGCGTTCAGCAGCAACGGTTATGCGGACCTTGGGATTACCGCAGCCAACGCCAGTCAAACCACCGCCAGTTGTTCCTTCGGAGCCAACATCCTCGGCGCGCTCAGCGACGTGAGCGGCGTGGATATGGGACCGTTCGATGCCACCGGAACGCAACAATCGTTGTTTGTGACGAATTTTGCCGGCAATTACGCTGACATCGGGAATGGATTGACCGCGCGCGTCAGCGGCGGAGTGACCGGCGACGGCGGACTGTTTATCGCCAATCGCTACACGACCGGCAACGCGGAGCTAGTCCATTACGACGAGGACGGACAGACCGTGCTAGGGTCGAGAGCCGACGCTTCCGGCGGCAATATGTCAACTCGCGCGTTTTATCTTGGAGCACGAAACAACGTCGGATCGCCCTCCCTCTACACCAACCGTACATACAGCCTTTGGTTTATCGGCACGGCCATGACGACGGCCGAGCGGGCGTTATTTTTGTCAGACACATGGACGATGCTAATCGCCTTGGGAGCGACTTAGCCCGACAGCGAAAAGCGGCAGCAACCTAAAATGGACATCGAACCCACCTCCAACGGATACCACGACGAAGGTCACGGCCACGCCGAAAGCGGCAACCGTCGGGCCAGCGGGGAGGGCGTGTTTCCTTCGGGCGAATCAACGAACAAAACCCCCGCCGTACCATCCCCCACCCCGCAGGCCAACAACCAACCGCCGACTCCGCCCCCGCCCCCCATCAAGATCGACGAAAACTTTCCCGTCGAGCCGTTCCCTAACTCGCCCGCCAAGTGGGCGGACCTGATCGAAAAGCCGGAGACGCTAAAAGATCATAATGAAAAGCAACTCACCGACGCGAAAACACAGGTCAATCCGCCCGACCTAAACGATCCGAAATCCGTCCGGCGATCCAAGGCGGCGGACCCGATTTGGCTGATTCATCGGCACTTCACGCGAGCGGTGAAGATATTCGACCTGTACGCCGTCTATCACATGGAGCCGAAGGAAATTGCCGCACGATTCGATATTTCCACCAAAGCCGTCATTTACACGATCAATAATTTTTATGCGTACAAATTGCGGCATGATCCAGCGTTGAGAAGGCACTGTAGAGACCAAATTAAATCGTCGCTGCAATTGCTTATGTCCCATTACATGCCGCACGCAATGGCAAACGGAGGCAAGGAGGCGCGCGAGTGTGCGAAGTCCGTTTTGAGCATCGCCAAGGAGCTATCGGAAATGTACGGACTGAAAACCCACGCACCGCCAGAGAAGGAAAACGCGAACAACACTCAGAATAATTTCTATCTCGCCGGCGGAGGTATTGCGCCCGATTCATCGGAAATGCTCGATCAGATTCAAAAACAAATTGCCGGAGTTTAGCCGACGATTAACGTCCAGTTACTTTTTTTAGGAGCGAAGAAAACATGACCGCAACAGCAACCGACCCGACCGCCGCCCGCCCCGCAGGCCCAAGCCAAACCATGCCCGGCCGACACCGCTCCGCCGAACTATTTGGCGCAGCGAAACTGCTTTGCGAATCGCACCACAAATGGCTTAATGACTCCAATCGCCCGGTTCCCGATACGATTTATTGGGATTCGCTTGAGGATTTGTTCACCCAATTTGAACGCGGCGATGTTCCCGCCGACTGCCGAAAACTGGCGGGGACCGTCGGACGGATGCAAATCGAATTGAACAAATACGATCAACGCAAAAACGTCGCCAAGCTCGATCCGCGCGTTGAATTTTTCGAGGCAATCAATGCGATTGAAGCGGCCATGAACGAGCCGACCGACCGCGAGCCGGTTTACGCTCCGCTGGAAAAAATGGCGGACTTGCTGAAATCCGGATGTACGCACCAACAGATCGCCATCATCTACGAGCTTTATGACGAACGCGGCAACGTCGATATTTCTCGCGTGATGATGGAGCTTGGCCAGCCCGGCAGCGTCATCAACGAAAGCTGGACCGATCCGCGTATCGCCCGCTGGCGACGAGAGCACGGCCGCACCGTACAGGACTGGCAGGACGCACAGCAAACGAAACGAGCGACGGCCGAGGCGATTAACCCAACCCAAAAGCCCTGCCACGAAACGCCGTTTGAATTGTGGACGCAGGGCGTCAACCTATCGCAGTCGGCGGCAATGCTGCAAAAGCCGATTCACGCTGTTGAGGAAATGTTTGAGGGATTCAAAAAATCCAAGGAAGATTACGACGCCGGGAAAATCGCAACATTCATTCCCGAAGGCGAACGGAAGGTTGCCCTGCCGATCAAGGAGGCGTCGTTCCATCCATCGCTGATGCACGATGAAGCCCATGACGAAGCCCACGAGAAGGCACACGAGTCAACGAAGGCGGAGACGGCGGCAACCACGAGCCGCAATTCGGAATTGCCCAAGCCCGACACCACGAAGTCCACGGCCGATACGATCCGCGAGCTTGCGGGGGAAGGGAATACCGCGACGGAAATTTCCAAGGTTCTCGGCATTCCCTTGAGCCAGGTCAATCGGACGCTGACTAAATAAGGTGCAAACGAGAAATGCACGGAAAATGAACGGAAATGCACGGAACAAAATCCCCACTCCCCGCAGGCATAACGCTAGAAAAAATCGAAGCGATTTTTGCGGGGGATGATTTTGAATTGCAGCGGAAGATTCACCTCCTGATTACCCATCCGTACTACACTTTTCGACCGAGGCCCGATTGCCCCGAGGACTACGATGAGCAAACGTCGTTCGTAAACAGCAACGCCAAGTTTTCGATTTGCCTTGGCGGAAACGGGTCAGGCAAGAGCGCGGCGGCAGCTTTAAAAACGGCACGGTATTTACTTGGCACAATGCCAATGCGGGAAGGAATCCCCTTCTGGGTAATCGGAGCAAGCTACGAGCTGGCTTGCGCCGTTTGCTGGGTCGAAAAACTATCGACGTTCATTCCGCCGGAACTGATAAAGCACATTTCATGGAGAGATTCAAAGCGACATTGGCCGGCCGCAGTAGTGTTGCGCCACCCGCTCCATCCGGATCGTGACGGATGGACAATCGAATTCAAATCCTACGAGCAGGGACGCGAGCTATTTCAGGCCCGCTCAATCGGAGGATATTGGTTCAACGAAGCGGTCCCAATGTCGATTGTCGAAGAAGTACAAGCCCGCTGCCGCGACTACGGTTCGCCAGGGTGGGCGGACTTCACGCCGATTGATATGCCGACAACCGAATGGGAGAATCGCTATCATAAGCCGCCGCCAGGGTGGAGGTTTTTTCATCTCAATTCGCTAAAAAACGAAACCCTGCCCGAAGGGTTTATGCGGGATTACCTAGAGAGCATCCCGGAGGACATGCGGGAGACTCGCCAGATCGGGGCATTCAGCACGCGGCGAGGGCAGGTATTCAAAGAGTGGCGACCGAACCACCACGTTATCGAGCCGTTCCGCATTCCGCACGACTGGCACAGAACGAGGGGCATCGACTTTGGATACAACAATCCGTTTTGTTGCTTGTGGATTGCCCGGAATTACGACGGCGTTTACTACGTTTACGACGAGCATTACGAGTCCCAGCAGACCCACGATTACCACGCGGCGAAGATCAAGGAACGATACTGGAATTTAGACGATCCGCATATCGGCCAAACCTACAGCGACCACGACCCGCAAGAGCGAGCGGAATTATCGCTCAGAGGCATTCACACCGCACTAGCCAACAAAAACATTCATCGCGGCATCGACGTTATGCGGCGATTGATGACGATAAATAAGGCAACCGGCAAGTCACGGCTGTATGTTTTCACGACATGCAAAAAACTGATCGAGGAAATCCCGGCATATCGCTGGGCGGACCCGACGGGGAGAGAAGGAAGCGGCAAGCAGAAGAACCCCAACGAAGTGCCGGTTGACTTCTTTAACCACGGAATTGACTCACTTCGATACGCGCTGGCCACCGAAGAAATGAACATGACTAACGGAGCGCCCGAAGGCGTTTGGCGGACGCGAGAGCAAACCAACCAGTCATATCCGATTCCCGCCAGACTGCGGGCTTACGGTTCGGCGGTATCGCAGCGATCAAGCAGCGGCGGAAACGGCGGCAGCGGCGGCAACAGAAATTCCGTTCAGGCAAGGAAGGGCGGAAAGTATGGCAATCACCCGATTTAGTCACGACAAGTCGCAAGTCCGCGCCAACGAGCTACTGCAACTCATTAAAGAGAAGTCCGGCAACGACCGACGGAAATTTGAGCGACTACTCGGCGATGCGGCGGGGAAGCTGCTTCGCAGGGCTAAGGCGGAGGAAGTCGCAACCGGTATTGCAATGCTGCATTTGACCGGCTTCCGACTGGAGGTCGATAGTTCCGGGCGAATGACGGCCGCGAGAGCGACGGCTAAATCGCCGGTGCCTACGGGAGGGGGCGGAGGTGGCGGCGGACGCGGCGGCGACGGGCGAGGAAGCGGAGGCGACGGCGGCGATCATCGGCTAGGACGCGGGCGAGGCGATCCGCGAGTGAAAGCGGGCGGCTGGAAAGACGATTGGTCGAGAGGCGAAGTCGAGCGGCGAGCGCAAGAAGTCGTAATGACGCCGCAGAGCAGCAACGTCTATTCATTCACCTACCACCGCCCCGCGGGCCAAAAACTCGGTACGCTTTACGTTTCGTTCAAAGCCCCGATCCTTGACGGCGACAAAGTTCACAAACGCAAGAACCGAGTCGGATGGAATGAACTGGGCGGGGAAAAGGGAGCGATCAAAGGGAAGTCGAATACAGAGGGACCGACCTACGCTTATTTCGGCGTACCGCCAGGAATTTTTACCCAAATGAAACTTGCCAGCAGCAAGGGGAAATTCGTTTGGGATAAATTGAGAATTCGCGGAACGATTTACGGGCATCAATATCGCTACTCGCTTGTGAACGCGGCATTGATCGACCACGATGGAATTCCAATGTGGTACGTTCCGCGGCGAGCGACCAGCGATGGATTCAAGACGCGGGCGATTGCCAGCACCGTGCAGCGAGAAGGGCGACGGGGATACTTCGTAAGCACATTGCCCGAGCAGACATTCAGCAGCAGGCGCAGCGGCAAATAGGAGCATGAAGCCACTATGATCGAAACCAGCCAGTACTACGAACCCACTCCACCCCGCAGGCCACCCGCCGCGAACGGAAGCGTTGCTAATTCCAATAGCATTCCGCCGCAGGACTTGCACCGGTCGGGACAGCCATTGAGTTTGCGGGGGGACGTGGACGACGTGCTTGCCCGAATTTCCGAATGTTGCCAGGCCGACATAATCCAGGCCGTTTCCCAGTCGGTTTTCGGCGAGCTAGTCATTACCGCGACGTTCCAAAACGGCAAATTGAATCTGATCGGATCAACGCTGAAGAAACTTTTCAAGTTCAAATAACCTTAGTTTACCAACAGCAGCAACCAGCAACTCACTACCACCGGCATCAGACACCACTGAGCCGTCGCCCGTCATCCGATAGGCGACGGCTTTTTTGTTTTTATTCAAGGCCAGCGGGTAAGGCGAAGCGAAGCCGCTCCCTCTGCCACCCTTCCCGCTGGCCACTAAATCACGTTTGCAAATCGACGCTCGACAATGCCTAAATATCTTGCACCGGAATCAGGACTTCGCGCTGGCGGGAAAACCTACCGCCCAGGCGAAAAATTGCCGTCACGTCTCGGTAAGCAAATGCAGACCCGCGAGGCGGACTTGTCGCAAGAGACCGGTACTGACCAGCCGCCGAATTACGGCCGCTTCCCGATCCAGCACATTACGACGTTCCAAGGACTCGCCACATCGGCCGCACACGCCTACCGCAACCCCGACGAAGCGTTTAAGCATAGCCGTGAGAACGCATTAAGAATGCGGCGGGATTGCTTTGTGATGGAATGCGTCGAGGCCCGTCAGCGTGCCGTCGCGTTGCTCAATTGGCACATCGAACCGGAAAACCCGCGAAGCCAGGACCAGAAATCGCTTTGCGACAAGTTGACTTCGATCCTAAAGAAAACTCCGCGATTCACGGAAATGCGTCGGAATTTATTGGAAGCCGTTTGGTACGGCCGCTACGCCGTGCAAATGAAGTATTCTCGCATTCATGTTGACGGACAACAGTTCTGGGGCATCGCCGGATGGAAGCCGATCAACGGCGACAAATTGGCATTTCGCTTTGACGACGGCAGCGGAAGGTTCGATGAGGATCAAATCGGCATTAAGGTCACCGGGACGCATATGCCCGGCGATATCCTGCAAGGCGACCACGTTTTAGAGGCGACCGAATTTGGACTTGCGTATTTTCTAAGGCCGTGGGAACGCAAGTTGATGGTCGTACACAAGCACATGGTCGAGGACGCCGCGTTTGAGGATTACGTTTCGGCGGGAGCGGTTCACGGGCTTGGCGTCCGCAGTCGAATCTACTGGACGTGGATTCAAATGCAAGAAATCCTTGCTTATTTAATGGAGTTTATCGAGCGGACTTCGCAAGGAATTTGGATTTACTATTTTCCGTTCGGGTCGAAAGAGGGGGAGAACAAAGCCCGCGAGGCGGCGATGGAACGCGGCCCGTCCAACGTCATCCTCATGCCGCGAATGTCCGGCGATCCGGCGATGGACGCCTTCGGCATCGACCGCATCGACCCCAACCCGGCCGGGGCGGCAGCGCTAAAGGAAATCTGCCACGAGCTTTTCGGTCATCGGATCAAACGCTACATCCTTGGTCAAAATCTCACGAGCGAATCGGACGCAACCGGACTTGGCTCGGGGCTTGCCGACTTGCACTACGCGACGTTTTTGCAGATTGCCAAATACGACGCGACGAATTTAGAGGAGACGATTACTTGCGACGCCCTGAAAAACATCAAGGATATGAATTTTCCCGGCGCGAAGAATATCGACGTTTATTTCAAGGTTGACACCGAGTCGAGCGAAACCGAAAAGAAGCTCTCCGCGTTCCAGGCCGCTTGGAATATGGGAGCGCGGATCAAGGAAAGCGACGTAATGGACATCATCGGGGCGAGCACCCCGACCGACGACGATCAGGTTTTGCAGAATCCGCAGATTCGCCAGCAGGAACGATTGTGGCAGCAGCAGGAAATGGAAATGGGGGGCATGGGCGGCGATCCCAACGACCCGAACGGCGACGGTGGCATAGGGCCGGATGGACAACCGCAGCAAGGGCCAGCGGGAGGGGCGGCAGGGCCGGGCGGCGAAGATTTAGAGGACTTGTTCGGCCCACTTGCCGGGCTAAGCCAAGAGCAAGTCGCATTCAATTACTCGCACGATTTAGAAAATTTTGTTCGCCTTGATTTTAAGGCGGAGGAAGAAAATTCATTTAAATCGACCATGCCGAGCGGCGGGACCAGCGGCGGCGGTGGCGGCATCGACCAGCCAGAGCACCACGTCGGCGACACCAAAAACGAAGGTCAGAGCACCCTTAAATTTAATCCCAATAGCCGCTGGGAATCGACAAAGCCGACCGATCCCCAGCAGGTTCAGGCGACCAAGACGGCTACGCCGAACACGCCGCAGATCGGCGGCGGAGTGCCGAACAAGGGGGGAATCCCGACCGACGAGCGGGCGAAAGAGGGCCAGCAGAATCGAATTCCAATGGCGAAACCGATTCCGACCGGCACACCCATCGGCACGCGACCAGCATCCCCGCCCCCGCAAGCCCAGCAACCACCGAAAGCACCGCAGGCCGCGGCACAACCCGCCAGCGGTGCCGCGGCAGACGGCCAAGACCAGAGCCAATCTGCCGCACCCAAGCCATCATTCCGCGACGGCCCACCGCTCCACGAACGCCAGCAATACGCCGGGCAGCAGCTTCACGCGATCCACGGCCCCGCCGCTGGCGTCATGCGAGCATTGCAAGCATCCCCGCAATTCAAAAAAGGAGGCGAATATTCAACCCACAGCTTTGCCCCGGAACAGGTCGGCAGATTGCATCAGGAGTTTTCCGCCCAAGTGGGCAAGGAATTTGGCGGTGGCCGCGTGGTTGACCTTGGCCAGTCACACGGTCAAGGGGCTATCGGATTTTCGTCGCCGGCGGGGGCGATGGTTCTTATCCCGCCACAGGCCGAGGGGGCGAAATGGCAGGTCCATTACACGGCAATGACGGGACCGGTGGCACGGGCGATGAAGGGGCAACCGGCGTTGCAAAATCCCCAGACCGGACCCCAGACCGGACCAAACGTCACCGAACCGGACTCCGGTTTGAATGCACAAAACCAGCCAAATAACGCAAATCCACCACAAACCGGACTCGAACCGGACTCGAACCGGACTTCCGCCCAAAAACCAACGATTCTCGACCGACTCACCAACCCCATCGCCGGACTCGCCAACAAAGCGGCCGCCGCCATTAGCGACGACTCGATCAAAGGAGCAGGGAGAGCTATCGCCGGGAAACTCGGAATTCACAAAGAAAACCCAAACGACTTAAGCCCAGGAGACAGGGCCGTTCGAGCCAGCCGACAACGCACTTTTGACAAGGAACTCGACGAAAACCAAAAGGCAAGAGTACTGTCAATTTTGGGACGCGACCACGGACATTCATTGCTTGCCAAAGCCGGAATCAATCCAACGGAATCACTGAAACATGACGTGATGAGCGACGTTGGTGCCGGATTAAGTCGCAGCCTACTAGAAAAGGCTCTTGAAAAAACCAGGCAAACCGGTGGCGACACCAGAGCATACCACGCAGCAGTACGAAGCCTTTCCGGGAAATCTTCCGATCTAACCAATTTTCTCGACACCGGCGAGCAAACCAGCCGCGAACAGCCCCCACCCCTCCCGCAGGCCGACTCTCCGGAAACTCCGGATAGTTCAAACCAGGCCGCACCCCCCGCCGAAAAACTCCCCTACGAAGACCCCGCGCCACACCGCGAACGGGCTAACACACTCCGCCAGGAGCTTTCCGACGCGGTCAATAAGTGGCATGAACTCGCCAATGCAAGCCAGCTCGACCGCAAGGGCCATGCGGACTGGAAAACGCACGTCGCGGCATTGAAATCGCGGGCCAGCACCGCCGACGCTTTGGCCAAGAGACACGAGAAGGCGGGTGAGGACTACCACACCAAGGTCGAGAGCGAAATCGAGGAGGAAAAAAAGAAACTCGAAAAACATATCGAGGCGGAAAAAAAGAAAAGCGGATCGACAGCCAAAGACCAAGAGAAGCAATCGAAAACGCAGGCCGCAGACCAAGAGAAACAATCGAAAACAGAATCCGCAAATCAGCGGCAAGCGGAACTTCACGATATTCGCAAGCAGTCGGCCCAGCAATCCGTCGCCAAAAATGCCCTCTCGATTCAATCCATGATCGACAAGGAGAGCGAGCGGAAGGCGAAGCGGACCAAGGACGACGAGCTAGGCCAACAGAAGTGGGAAGCGAAAAACCAAACCGCCGCCCAAAAGCAGGCCGCAGATGTAATGCTCCGCACCGGCAAGGGACCAAGCGGCACGCCGTTTCACCAAATGACGCGGGACGAATTTAGCCAGCACCTGCCCGTAGTAAAGCACAAGCAATTTATCCACGACGCATTGCTACGCGGCGAGCAAGTGCCGGTCAATGTTCTCTCGGAATATCCCGAAGTATTGGCACGGTCACAGAAGTCGAAAGATCAGACGGCGACTAGCGGCAAGCGGAAGGGGGAAGTCGCCGACAAAAATTCCACGTCTAACGTCATTGGCGTGGCGGCAACCGAAATCCTGAAAGTTCGCGGCGGCATGACGGTTGACCAAATCAACCAGCTATCGCTAGACGAAGCGAAAGCGAAAGTCGCCGAGCACAACCAGAAAATGTCAGAGGCGAATGAAAAAAGCAAATCCGCCGCAACCGAGAAGCACCAGGCGAACGAGCAGGCGATGAAGATTCAGCGAGAACAAAAGATTGCCGCAATGCCGTCAGAAAAACGCGGCATTATCGGAAGCGACGGCGGAGCGAGAGCGCTAACCAGCGCGGGATTAAGCGTTGACGAATCGGCCCTTGCTGAATTCGTAAAGGCAGTTGACGAGGGCATCGTCCGCAACGCCGAAGAACTCCAGGATTTTCTTTCCAGAGCGAATCGAGAAACCGTCGCCACCAAAGGACAAAAAGGAGAAACTTCGAGCGGGGCGATTCGCCATGTTGCTTCGCTATGGGGGCAAAACCGCGCCGAAGCGGAAAACACGCCAAGAAAAAGAATCGAACGAGCAGCCCAGGAGCATGGCGTTAGCGTGGCGGACTTAAATTCAGCGATCGACGATATTTATTCCGACTTGCAATCGTCGTACAAGGACCGCGAGTCTGAGAAAAAAGAATTGCGAAAAATGACTAACTTAACGCAAGCCGACATTAACCGACTGGAAAACGACAGCCGAGGCGGGGACTACGCCAACGTCAAGGGACTCGACACAATCGTGCCGATTGCCCAGCGCGAACTTCCGACTCTGGCGATCCGCAACTTGCAAGATATCTGGGACCGAATCAAAGAAGGAGTCACGCCACCCCCCGCCCGCCATCACGACGAAGTTATCGCCGAGGCGGTCAGGTACTTGAAGCAGATGAACGCCAAGCAGGACGAGGCGTTCTGGGACCACGATGCAGAGGCCGGCGGGAAAGAGGGTAAGCCGTTGCCGTTCCAGAAATCTATTGACGGCGGCGACGGCGGCGAGTCGCACCACGAATTGATCGACGATGAATTCGTTACGCCCAGCCGTCGTACCGCGCTGAAGATTATTTACGAACGCCAGGCCAACCCCGACTTATACGCGATTTAACGACCCATGACGACTCGACCGGGAGATACGTCGATCACGATTACGGCGTCCGAAATCGGAACGCAAGCGTGGACGCATCGAGTTTGCAAACTGAAAAAGAGTCGCGGCTGGTGTAACTATCGCGGCAAGGTATTGAATGTCGCCGACCGACTTTCGCAACTCGAAAAAACCGAAGTCAGCATTCACGAACTGTTGCACGCAATATTCCCGTGGATTGATGAGTTTTATGTACAGGAAGCCGCACGCGATTTGACCGCGATGCTACTAGCGCTGGACTACTTGTCGGATGAGCACCACGACTAACGGGGAGCGACGATGAGCAAAGCAAAGCGAACGAAGGCGAAGCCGAAATCGTTACTGGCGAGGATTAAGGCAATGCCGCCAGTCGTCAGACGCAATGCGTTTGCTGATTTAACGCCAGCACAACAATGCGAAGTTAAGGAAATTCAGGCGGAATTTGCGGCAGGCAATTTATCGCACAAGAAAAACACAATAGCCAAAGTCCTCAGGGAGGAATTCGGAGTCGGACGCTCAACCGCAACCGGGTGGCTGAATGGCGAATTCTAAAACACTATCTGCCGCGATCGAGAAGCAAGCCGCACAGGACCGCGAGCGGGAATTTGCCCGTTTAAAACGCGAACTGGCCACGGCACAAACCAAGCTGAAATCGAGCTACCAAACGATTGACGGATTGAAACAAGAAGTTGCCGACTTTGCTGAGATAACTAACCGAAAACCAACTAAGCCGTTCAAGAGCGTTGCCAAAGACCAGAAACACCCAGCGACGGCGATTGTAATATTCAGCGATTGGCACGTCGGCGAGACGGTAAGACCGGAGCAAGTCAACGGACTGAATGAATACAGCCCCGCGATTGCCAAGAAGCGGGCGGAAGCAGTTACCCAAAATGCGTTGCGGCTGATTGAGGATGCGAGGGGCATGGCGACGGTTGACACGCTGGTTATCGGACTGCTTGGCGATTTTATTACAGGATGGATTCACGATGAGCTATCGCAAACTAACGCAATGCCCCCAATCGAGGAAACATTGTTTGTGGGCGAATTGCTTGAAACGTCGTTGCGGTCGTTTGAGAAGAATTCAGGGTGCTCGCAGATTCATATTGTCTCCCTGGTAGGAAACCACGGACGGCACACCAAGAAAACCCAAGCAGCAAATCGCACGGCAACGAGTCACGAATACGGAATGTATTGTCAGTTGGCCCGCAGCCTGAAAGGCACGAGGCTAGGTTGGCACAGCCTATCGCCGCACGCCGGTTACGTTGCAATGCTGGACATTGGCGGCGGTCACGTTGGCCGCTTTATGCACGGCGACTCGATCAAATATCAGGGCGGCATCGGCGGCATGACCATTCCCGTCATCAAGCAGATTTACCGCCGAAACGAAAAGCAAAAAGCGGACTTCGATTTTTTTGGCGACAAGCACACCTATTGGCCGGGACCAAACTTTCAAGCCAATGGCAGTCTCATTGGATACGGGGCATACGGAAATTTCCTTGGCTTTCCATACCAAGACCCCCTACAGACGTTCGCATTGTGCGATCATCGTCGCGGCATGGTCAGCGTCAGGAAGCTATTTTGCAACTAGAAGCGGCGACATTCCATGACTACCGCCGGAGCAAGCCAGAAATGAAACGCATTTACATCAGCGGCCCAATTACTCTCGGCAACCGCGCACATAACATCAAGCAGGCGACCGACGCGGCGTTAACTTTAATCAACGCGGGCTTCGCTCCGTTCTGTCCGCATCTTTCGTGCTATTACCCTTACGCCAACGATTTGTCGCACCAAACATGGATCGACATCGACCTGCCGTGGGTAGCGGCTTCGGACGCGATTTTGCTCCTGCCCGGCAAGAGCAAGGGGGCGGAAATGGAATGCCAGCACGCACAGCAGCACGGGATTCCGATTTTCAAGGAAATAAAAGAGCTAATTTTATTTCACAAAGAGGAGTCCGAATGAACAACAAAGAAAGCAGGGTTTGTCGCCAATGCAAAGCCGCAAAGCCACTTAGCGAATACCACAACACGGTAAGCAGTTTATGCGGCAAGTACGCCACCTGCAAGGAGTGCATTAAAGCCAAAAACACACGATGGAGACTTGCGAACAAGGATAAGGTAAAAGCCAGCAAAAAGAACTACGCACTGCATTACGCGGAAGAAATCAAGCGCAAGGCCGCTGGACACCGAAAAACCGAAAAATACCAAGCCAACATGCGGAGCTACCGCCGCGAATGGAATCTCGCCAAGCGTTATGGAATCACCATCGACCAGTACGAACAATTTCTTGAGGGAATGCAATGGGCATTGTGAGCTTTGCGACAAAACTCTTTCAGCAAAAGAAACCGGGCCACACCGGCCATGCGTTGACCATGACCACACAACGGGAGCCGTCCGTGGAATCCTTTGCCGTAGGTGCAACGTCTCGCTTGGCGGACTCGGAGACACAATCGAAGGACTTACGCAAGCAATCCAATATTTGTCTTGGTCAGCCGCAGGACGAAACGGTCCGAATCCACGCCACGGGAGCAAAAAGATCGGCTGACGCTGACAGTGAAAGATGGGATTTAATTAGCCCTATTGGACTGAAGGCGGTAGCAGAAACATGCAGGGAGGGTGCAAATCGCTATGGAGATTTTAACTGGGAGTCCGGGTTCGCCGCCCACGACCTACTCAATCACTCGTTGCGACACCAATACCTATTCCTTGGCGGCGACCGATCCGAACCCCACCTTGCCCACGCGGCATGGAACTTACTAGCCGCCATTCATTCCATCGAACTTTGGCCACACCTTAATGAAGGCCACCTACGCGGCCCCGGATGCACGCCGCCCGCCAAACCACCCGCCGCATAGCCGCACATGACTAAAAATCAAAACGCCGCCGAAACCTTCACCCTCCCGCAAGCCCGTCAGAATTTGACGGACGCTATTCGGTTGTTGTTTCATAAAAATTCCCCATATCAACAGCCGGGACTATTCAACAATCTCTCGCCCGCCCCGGCTCCCACCGGCCAAGAGCCGCCGCGAAAAACCAACCCCGCCGTAGTCCAAGACGGACGCCGCTTACGCAGCACGATCCAAGGCGAAGAAGCATCATCATGGAACGCCGAGGACGAAAGCAAGCACCCGCGAGGGCAGGGGGGCAAATTTCGCAAGAAGGCCAGCAGCGATATTCAAGCTTCAATGTTCCAGCCGGAACACTTCGGATACGACGATTTAGGGGAAGGATTTACGCAGGGGACCACGCCGCGGCCCGCAAGCCCCAAGTCGCAACTTGCTTTATTTCACGATCATATCGACCTAGCGAAACATGCGGCCCACAAGGCATTGCACCAGGCGGGAATCGCCAAGGAGCCGCCCAAGCCGCTGCTACCGAGCAACTACGAGGAAATCCGGAACGCACTGCCGGACCTAACGTCAGCGGGCGACAAGGGCATTTTGATTTTCAAGCATAACAATACCTACCGAGCGCACGGCAGCGACGGCGAGCGATTGCGGAAAGCGATTGGCGTCGAATCGTTTCCGCACCACGAGTCGCAAGGTCACTTGGAAAATCTAGTGAAGCAGGGGCATCGGATCGGAATCGCGGAGAAGGCATCGCCGGTTGCGGAACCACGGACGACAACCGCCGCACCAGCAGCCGCACCTCTCTCCACCCCGCAGGCCAAATCGACTCCCGCTCCCACTGCCACTCCCGCCGCTCCCGTTCCCGCCGCCACCCCTTCCCGCAAGCCGACCCCCAAGGAATTTGAAACGCAGCTTTTCCAATGGACTAACCTAATCCGCAAGAAAGGTAAGTCGTTCCACGTCAAAGAGCAGGACATGGACGACTTTATCCAAGACGTACAACTCAATGCGATCAAGGGTCAGGACAGTTACGACTCGACCAAGGCGACGTTCGGAATGTGGATCGGCACAGTGGCCGAGAATCACGCCAAGGAAATACTTCGCAGGTCGAAGCGAAAAAAACGTGACGGCGGACCTGTTGCCAGTCTGAATGCCGAACGATCTGAAAGCAGCGACGGCGAAGCGGCATCGCTGGCCGGACAAATCCCCGACCACCGCGAAAGCAGCATCATTGGACCGGGCGACCGGCTCGACTTAGACGTTATCTCGGAACATTTCGAGGGATTGAGCCAGACGGAACAGGAACTGATTAAAGCGGTTTATATGGACGGAATGCAGCAAAGCGAAGTTGCCAGAAAAAACAATGTATCGGACCCATATGTCAGCCGCACGATCCTGATCGGCCTGAAAAAAATCCGCGAAAGCATTGAAAGCGGCCGCGGCATCAACAAGAAAGACAAAAGCGGCAATTTATTCCCGGTCAGCAAATCAGAGCGAAAACTTCAATTTCAACGCTTGCGGGAAGAGGCGATACTCACGATTTACCGAAAATTCGGCGTGACGGTTGCCGCGACAACGGAATAACGGTTAAACTTTGGCAATGGCCAAATCCCAACCCCCAAAATGCTCCGGATGCGGTAAGGAAATTACCGTCGCCCGCTACTCGGACGGATTCCCACGCGCCTGTTCCGACTGCCTAATCGGCATGACCAAGGCCGAGCGGATCATTGCCTACGAACT
>Ga0163144_10014470_pt1 | contig 16371 bp, 17 predicted proteins | sample OliLak19BULKMAT1_FD_123175 | JGI IMG/M metagenome (GOLD analysis project Ga0163144, IMG submission 123175) | Freshwater microbial mat bacterial communities from Lake Vanda, McMurdo Dry Valleys, Antarctica - Oligotrophic Lake LV.19.BULKMAT1 | ecosystem: Environmental > Aquatic > Freshwater >... | reverse complement strand
GCAGGACAAGCGACCGTACGGGACGTCCGACCCGCAGGAGCCGCAGACGATCGATCGCGCGGTGGTCATGGGTATTCCTCAGTGCCGGTCCGGGGCCCCGTGCCCGAAGGGTCGCCCACAGTGCCAGACCCGGCGGCCGGATACCAGTCCCCCACTCGGCGGGCGCCGACTCCCCCGAACGTCCCGTCCACCTCGATCGTCCAGACGGCGCTTCGCCAGGCCGCCACGAGGCCGAGGAGGACGAGCTGGCCGCCCCACACGACGACCAGCAACAGCACGGCGCCGAGGGTCAGGGGGGCGGGCAGCCCGTCGGCAAGGGTCGCCCGGATGGCCGTCCACGCCGCGGCCGCTGCAGCCGCCGACGGGACCACGACGAGCGCAAGCGCCACGAGTGGCACGAGGGCCTGCACGAGCGTCCGGATCGGGCGACGCCCCATGTGGCCCAGCGCCGAGCGCAGCGCCCGCGGCGGCGATTCGCCCGCCTGCACGACTCGTCGGGCCGCGAGCCCACCGAGGATCTCGCCGATGAGCCAGGCGAGCACGATCACCAGGATCGCGTCGGGCACGGCGCGCAGCACGCGCAGGACGAGCGGCGTCACGGTATCGACCGGCACTGTGAACTCGCGATAGGCGGCGGCCACGACCCGGGTGGCGCCCCAGGCCAGGGCGACAAGCAGGGGCAGGTGGGCGGCCAGGCGTACGCTCAGGATCCGCCATGCGTCGCCGCCACGATCGGCCGCGGCGACGTCGGGCCCGCCATCCTGCGCGTCCTCGCCGTCATCGATCGTCCGCCGGATCGCGTCGCCGTCCACGACCGCCGCCAGCAGCCCGCCGCCGAGCAACCAGGCCATCCCGGCCAGGCCGGCCCCCGCGATGAGCGCCACGACGGTCGGCGTGAGCCCTCTCAGCAGCGCCGAGGTCAGGATCGGCGCCACGACGTTGGCCAGGCCGATGGCCGTGGGCAGGACGATGATCGGGGCGAGGACCAGCAGGAAACCGCCGCGGATGAGGAACCCGAGGAGGGCCAGCGGCCACGTCGCAGGCCGCTCCAGGACCGCCAGGAGCGAGGCGACAAAGGTCGCCCCGACGGTCACGGCGCCGGCGAAGCCGAGGGCGCGAGGCCCAGACCGGGCGCCAATTCGTTCAGGCGAGCGAGCGCCGCTTCCACCTTGGCGATCTCCTCGCCGTAGGTCGCGAAATCACCGTCGCGCAGCGCGGCCTGGGCCAGCTCGAAGTGGACGTTGGCGTACTCGATGAGGCTGGCGATGTCGCTGGGCAGCGGGTCGTCGGGGTCGATGGTCGGGCCAGGCGTCGGCGTGGGCGACGCGCCCGGATCCGGCGTCGGCGTCGGGGATGTGCCTGGGTCTGGCGTCGGCGTGGGCGTCGGCTCATTCCCGCCCTCGGCCGCGAGCAGCAGCCGGAGCGCTTCCCCGAGCGTGCTCGCCCAGACCACTTCGCGCGGGGAGGCGACCACGATTCGCCGGAACTCCGGGAAGGCGGAGCCCGTGGACTGCAGATAGACCGGCTGGAGGTAGATGAGCGAATCGCCGATCGGCACCACGATCATGTTGCCGCGGATGACGTTGCTGCCCGAGTTGCGCCACAGCGTGAACTGCTCGCTGATGGCCGGATCCTGGTCGATGCGCGCCTCGATCTGGGCGGGCCCGAAGACGGTCGTCTCCGGCGGGAAGCGATACACCCGAGTGGTGCCGTATTCGTCGCCATCGTTGCGGGCGGCGATCCAGGCGATCATGTTCGGCCGGTCTCTCGGGACCATCGGCTGGAGGAGCAGGAACTCCGCCTTGGGCTCGCCGGGCATGCGCATGACCACGTAGTAGGCCTCCGACGGCAGGCTCTGCTCGTTGGTCTGGCCTTGCGGGACCGTCCACAGGTCGTCGCTCTGGAAGAACCGCAGCGGGTTCGTCACGTGGTAGCGGCCGAAGACCCGGGTCTGGACGTTGAACAGTTCCTCCGGGACGCGGACGTTGTCGCGCTGGTCGGCGGGCATCTCATCGATGGGCCGGAACAAGGTCGGGAAGACGTTGGCGTAGGCCCGGATGATCGGGTCGCTGTCGTCGCTGATGTAGAACGTCATCGACCCGTCGTACGCGTCCATCGTGATCTTGACGCTGTTGCGGATGTAGTTGAATGCGCCGCCGCCGAGGTTGGTCGCGTCGAGCTGACCGGGATCGAAGGACTGGGCGTGCGGGAACCTGTCCGACGTCGTGTAGGCGTCCTGCACGTACACCAGCCGACCCTCGTCGGTGATGATCAGGTACGGGTCCTTGTCGTACGCCAGGAACGGCGCGATGCGCGGCACGCGGTCGGCCAGGAAGCGATGCATGAGCAACTGGCTGTCGGCCGTGACCTGGTTGCTGATGAGCAGGTCCAGGTCGCCGAAGCGGGCCGCGAAGAGCAGGCGCATGAGCGTGGTATCGAGCTTGATCCCCGTGTCGCCCGTCCAGCGCGTCTCCGTGCCCGGGTCGGCGCCACCCTCGCCCTCGCCGGTCGGGAAGTCGAACTCGGCCTGGACGGCGCCGGTGATGACGTAGCCGCTGTTGGCCTCGCCGAAGTAGATGCGCGGCTCGGTGATGTCCGGGGCGCCGTCGCTGGAGACGGGCGGCAGGTTGCGGATGAACAGTCGCGGCTGACCCTCGTTGGCGACCTCGTTGACGGGGACCATGGCCGCGCCGATGCCGTGGGTGTACACGATGCGCTGGTTGACGAAGCCGACCGCCGCCGGGTTCTGGTCCAGGGCAAGCTCGCGGGCCGAGAGCATCACCTGGCGCTGCTTCCCGTCGATGATGTAGCGGTCGGTGTCGACGTCGTGGAAGTCGTAGTAGCGCCGGACGCGCTGGAGCTGATCTAGCGTGGCGCCCAGCGGCCGGTAATCCCACAGCCGGGCGTTGGTGAAGGTATCGACCTCGTTCTCGATGGCCTCCTGAGTCAGGATCTCCTCGCCGCGGAACGGCCGGTTGTCCTCCCACACGTCCAGGCCGAAGGCCAGGCGGGTCATCGCGATGTTGTTGGCGATGTAGCGCTCTTCCTGGGCGTACTGGTTGGGCTCCACGGTGAAGCGCTGGATGGCCTCCGGATAGAGACGGCCCACGACGATCGAGGACAGGAACCAGACGCTCACGACAAGGCCGAGCGGCCAGAGCATCCGGGTGAAGGCGCCGCCGACGAGCAGGGCCGCAGCCAGCCCGGACAGGATGGTCAGCAGGTCGAAGGCGAAGAACTGGGCGCTCTGGTCGGTGAAGCTGACGCCGGTGGCCACGCCCCGGACGCTGTACACGAGCTCGTACTTGTCGAGCTGGTAGCCGAACGCGACCGACAGCAGGAACAGGCCGGCAAGGACAGCCAGGTGGACGCGGACAGGCGTGGAGAAGATGAGGCTGCCGCGCGTCGCAGCCACGATGTAGCGCACGAAGACGAGGATCAGGGCGGCGACCACGATGCCGTTGAAGACCGCCTGGACGAGGCGCAGGAACGGCAGCTCGAACAGGAAGAAGCCGATGTCCTGGCCGAACACCGGGTCGGTCACGACGCTTGCCGTGGAGCCGAACGGGACCCGGTTCTGCCACAGCAGGACCGTCTCCCAGCTGGCGGCCACGGAGCCGGCGATGGTCAGGACCGCGAGGCCGGCGACCACCAGCAGGGCGATGGACGCGACCGGGGTCAGGTCCGGGATATCGTCGGCGTCGAAGGGCGCCGGGCGCTCGCGGGCGGCCGCGCCACCGGTGTTGAAGCTGGCGAATCCGCCGCTCCCCGGGCGCCGGTCGGGGTCCGCCTGCATGGTGGCCTCGTTCAATCGATCGAACAGGGAGCGGAAGGATCCGCCGGGGCCGCCCGTCGGTGGGGGCGCCATGCGCCCGGCGAGGATCAGGTTGCCGAAGAGCACCAGCGCCGCGACGAGGAGCGCGCCGACGAACAGGGCGAGCTGCGCACCGAGGCGCGTCCAGAAGACGGGGTCGAAGCCGACGCTCTGGTACCACAGCGCATCGGTCCACAGGTCCAGGACGATCCCGGAGCTGATGACCAGCACGAACAGGACGAAGCCGGCCACGTACAGGCCCACGCGGCGACCGCGGCCACGGCCGGCGCCATCGCGCGGACCGCCGGGGACGGCAGTGGGTCGACGGGGTCGACGGCCACCGGCGCCAGCGCCGGCCGTGCGACGGTCATCGGTGTCGCTCGTATCGTCGGTGTCCGCCGCGTCGTCGGCGTCGTCGGTGTCGGCGTCGGCCGCGTCGTCGGCGTCGGCGGGGCGCTCCTCGTCGGGGCGCTCGTCGGGCGCGCGCTCAGGCGCCGGGCCGACCGGCTTGGGGCGCCGAGGGGCCACGCGATCAGGGTCTTCGCCGCGGGCCTCGGCTTCCTTGCGGCGAAGCTCTTCCAGGAAATCGTCGAACAGGTTTCGCATCTGGGTCCGCGAAGTCTACCTGCTCCGGGCGCTCAGGGCCGGTGGAGGCCCTCGACGGCTCGGCGGAACCCGGCCAGGACCGTGTCGGCCAGCTCGTTCGGCCGCATCGTTGCGGCCCGCGCGGGCTCGAAACGGAAGGCCGCCCGGACGACGAGCGGGGCGCGCCACGGACGCGTGGGATCCTCCGGCGGGACGAGGCCGGCGATGCGCAACTGGAGACGGCCGCCGTCCTCCAGGATGAGGCCGCTCAAGGCGCCCGAGATGGCCGGACCGAGGCGGGCCAGCGGCGGATCGGCCGGCGGCCCGGCCGCGGGCGCCACGTCCCGGAAGGCCACGACGCCGTCATCGTCGGCCACCCACATCAGGCACAGCCACCAGCCGTCGGGGGCATCGTGCGGTCGAGCCATGCCGGCGCGCAGGACGCGCTCGCCGATGCGGACCTCGTGCTCGCGCAGGAATGACGGGCCGGGTGGCGGCAGGCGGTCGGGCATGCCGCCAAGGATAGGCGCGCGGGTCAGACGGGGCGGTCGGTCGCGGTGGCGGCCGCATCGTCAAGCGCGGTCTCGGCGGCCGGCTCCTCGCCTGGCTCGGCGGCCTCAGCCTCGTCGGCGGGCACCGCCTTGAGCTCGGCGGCGGTGGCGTCCATCTCGGCCGACATGGCTTCCAGCTGCTCGGCGACCTCGGCCGCGGCGGCGGCATCGGCCGGGTCGGCACCGGGCGCGTGGCCCTCGACGATGATGTCGGCGCGCATCGCGTCGGCCTCGGCCTGCAGGCTGGCGACCTCGGCCTGGATCTCCAGGCGCAGGATCTCGCGGCGGACGGCCGGATCGGGCGGCGCCAGGGCACCCGCCTCGACCTTGTCCAGGCCCTGGTCCGGGTACTCCCCACTGATCCAGGAGAGCAGGCGATTACGTGACTTCTTGACCGGCTCCTTGGAGCGCACCAGGGCGGCCGCATCGATGGCGGTCAGTCCGGGCAGCGCCGGATCGGCGGCCGCGTCACCGGACAGTGTCGCGTCGCACGAAGGACAGCGCTCTGGATCGCCCTCGTAGCTGGCGGAGCACCATGGACAGATGGAGGCAGTCGACCCGCCCCCGGACAGCGTTTCGTCGACCATGCTTGAATGCTACCGCGCTCGATGGCCCCAGGAATACCCCATCGGTCCGGGGTGGGCGGCAGGACCCGACGACCGCCGCGGGATGGTCTGAGCGCCGCTCACTCCCACTCGATGGTGGCCGGCGGCTTGGAGCTGATGTCGTAGACGACCCGGTTCACGCCGGGTACCTCGTTGACGATGCGGCTGCTGATCTTGCCCAGGACGTCGTACGGAAGCTTGGCCCAGTCGGCGGTCATGCCGTCCTCGCTGGTCACCGCCCGGATGGCCACCACGTTGGCGTAGGTCCGGCCGTCGCCCATCACGCCGACGCTGTTGATGGGGGTCAGGATGGCGAATGACTGCCACAGGCTCCGATACAGGCCGGCCGCCTTGATCTCATCGATGACGATCCAGTCCGCCTCTCGAAGCGTGTCCAGACGAACTCCCGTGACCTCGCCGATGATGCGGATGGCCAGGCCCGGGCCCGGGAAGGGCTGACGCAGGACCATGGCGTCGGGAAGACCCATCTCCAGACCGACCTTGCGGACCTCGTCCTTGAACAGGTAGCGCAGCGGCTCGATGAGCTGGAAGCGCAGGTCCGCCGGCAGGCCGCCCACGTTGTGGTGGGTCTTGATCTTCTGGGCGGCCTTGGTTTCGGAGGTCGCGCTCTCGATGACGTCGGGGTACAGGGTGCCCTGGGTCAGGAAGTCGATGGCGCCGATCTTCTCGGCCTCTTCCTCGAACACTCGGATGAACTCGTCGCCGATGATCTTGCGCTTCTGCTCGGGATCCACGACGCCCGCGAGCCGGGCCAGGAAGCGCTGGCGGGCATCGACCATGACCAGGTTCATGCCCAGGTCGCGCTCGAAGGTCACCCGCAGGAGTTCCGACTCCTTCTTGCGCATGAGCCCGTGATCGACGTAGATGCAGGTCAGCCGGTCGCCGACCGCCTTGTGGACGAGGGCCGCGGCGACGGCCGAATCCACGCCGCCGGACAGGGCGCAGATGACCTTGCCGTCGCTGCCGGTCGCGGCCGCGTGCGAATCGATGCGCTCGCGGATGCCGGCGACGGTCGTGTCGATGAAGTTGGCGGCCGTCCAGTTCTGCTCGATACCGGCGATGCCGGTCACGAAGTTGCGCAGGACGTCCTTGCCGTGCGGCGTGTGCACGACCTCCGGGTGGAACTGGATGCCGTACAGGTTCCGGTCCGGGGCCTGCAGCCCGGCGAATGGGGTGCTGTCCGTCTGGGCCGTGGAGCTGAAGCCCTCCGGCAGGCGAGTGATCGAGTCGCCGTGGCTCATCCATACGGGCTGGTCGCGGTCCAGGCCCGCGAACAGCGCCGCGCCGCCGTCCGTGATGGTCACGCTGGCCGGGCCGTACTCGCGCTTGCTCGCCGGCAGGACATCGCCACCGAGCTCGCGGGCCATGAGCTGGGCGCCGTAGCAGATGCCCAGGACGGGGATGCGCCCGCTCCACAGCGCCGGGTCGGGCATCGGGGCGCCGTCGTCATAGACGGACATCGGGCCGCCGCTGAGGATGATCGCGCGCGTGCCCCGGCGTTCCAGCTCGTGGTAGGGCGTGTCGTGGGGGAGGAGCTCCGAGTAGACGTCCAGCTCACGGACGCGACGGGCGATGAGCTGGGCGAACTGGCTACCGAAGTCCAGGACGACGACCGGACCGGAGGATGCCGTAGACGGCGTGTCGGTGGCGGCGCGGGCCGGGGCTGGCGCGTGCAGCGCGGTCTCCAGGTAGGCCTCGACTTCCGCGTCGTCCGGGGCGAGCACCCGGTGGCCCGCGTTGGCGGCCTCACCGTGGACGGTCTTGCCGCGATCCCGTTCGGTGCCCGTGGCGGCGGGGCCCGCTGGTCCCGTCGTTGACTCCTCGCCGTCCGCCAATGTCGCCTCCCTCGCCGTGTCGCGGCGTCGTGTCCAGATCGTGGCGGCCCAGGCCACCGCCTCCCGATCACCTTGGCCGCGTCGCGAGTGTACCGGCGACGAGCCCCGACGACCTGCGTCGGTGTGTCGCTAGACCACCAGCCACGCGGCCGCGGTCGCGACCAGCAGCCAGCACATCGCCAGGACGGTCGGCAGGGGTGTCTCGATGCGCATGTAGGCCCAGGCTGCCCAGGCAGTCACGGGCAGCACGGAGATGGCCGCGACCCCGATCGCCGGTGGCACCCCGAGTCCAGCCGAGATGACGAGCGCGCCGCCACCCAGCACCAGACTGGCCAGGTAGGCGATCCGGAGTCGGCGAGGTGACCATCGGGTCGCGAGCGTCGCCTTGCCCACGGACGCATCGGCACGGCGGTCCGGCCAGGTGGTCGCCAACAGGTTCGCGAAGACGAGGGTCGTGAACGGCGCGAAGGCCAGCCCAGACGTCGCATCGAGGGCGCCGCCGGCCAGGGTCACGCCGTACAGGGGCAGGAGCATCCCGCCAAGGAGCGCGTTCGTGGCCTCCCCCCAGCCATGCCACGCCAGCGGCCAGGGCCCGATCGAGTAGGCCCAGCCAAGCGCCAGGCCGATGAGGGCCACGCCCAGGGCGATGCCGGGTATCAAGCCGGACAGCCAGGCAGGTAGCGCGACGACGATGCCGACGGCAGCCAGGATGCGAGCGCCAGCGATCGCCAGCCGACGATCCACCGGGTAGCGCTGGAGCGCCCCCGATCCGCCAGAGAACGGTGTCCGGACGGTCCTGGCATCCGTGACGTGGTCCGCGAACTCATTGGCGAGGTGGATGCTGGCGGCGAAGGCCAGGAGCACGGCCATGCCGATGGCCACGGCGCCCAGATCGGGGTCGGCGCCCCGCGCGGAGGCGACGAGCACGCCCAACGCTGCAACAGCGATCACGAGCAGCAGCTGCGCTGGTCGGGTCATCAGGATCAGGGCCGCAGCGACCGCCCGTCCGCTCATCGGTCCGATCCTGGCGACTCGGACGGCTCGACGTCGAGCGTCCAGTCGTACTCGCCGAACCGGATGTGCGGCGTCTCGCGCGCGTCGATGACAGCATGCTGCCGAAGGAGGCGGAGGATGCCCTGCTTGCCCCCGAAGTCGCCCCGATACCAGGCGAGCAGCCGAGGCACGATGACCGTGCGTCCATCAAGCGAACGTCGGCTCTCGGCGCGGACGTACGCCGCGGCCGCCGCCTCCAGGTCGCGTTCCAGGGTCTCGGGGTGCCATGTCCGCAGCGGCGGACAGCTCCGCGCGCCACAGTCGAGCGCGAAATGGACGCGCGGATCGGGCACGCGGACCCGGAAGGCGCGCTCGAAACGCGATGGCCACGGGTTGCGGAGGTAGCCCAGACCGACCAGCAGCGCGGAGCGTCGAAGCATGCCGTGCTCGATCGCGTTGGGGCTCAGTCGTCGGCCGGCGATGGTCACCACGGGTCGCACGAAGAACCACGTGCGACGTCGATAGCGAGTCGGGTCGGCCAGGAGGCGAGCGCGCACTGCGCCGTTGTACACGTTCGACCAGAACGCGATGCGCGAGGCATCGTCCGGCAGCTCGTCCCGGAGGGCGGTGGCCGACAGGTGCGCCAGACCGTCGGACGCCGCGACGTCCATCCGGCCGGCGCGGGCGGCCTCGACCAGGCGGACGGCCATCGACAACGCATCGACAGTGCCCGGCGGAAGGGCGCCTTGGCTGGGCGATCCAGGTGGGTGCGCGTCTGGAGCGACGATGACCGGGATGGCGCGGTAGCCGGCCGCATCGAGCTGGGACTGAGCGGCACCGTCCTGGCCAAGGTTGGTCGACATCGGATGCGGTGCTCCATGGATGAGTGGCCCACGCGAGGTTGCGCCGAGCATGGAGCCCGGCCCGGCTTGCGCGCCGTATCCTGGCTCACAAGCGACGTGTCGCGCCACTCAGGCGCGATTGCGCATCGCCTCCGCGGCCATCTCCAGGTAGCGGTCCAGCTCCGCGGCGGCATCCAGCGGGATCGGCGCGTCCTGGCTGAGCTCGGCCAGGGAAGCGCGCATCTGGAGCAACCAGCGGTCGCGCGCGAGCGCATCGATGGCGAACGGGACGTGGCGCATCCGCAGGCGCGGATGCCCGCGCTCGAGCTCGTAGGTGCGCGGCCCGCCCCAGTACTGCGCGAGGAACAGGGTCAGGCGCTGCTGGGCCGGGGCCAGATCCTGTTCCGGGTACAGCGGTCGCAGGACATCGTCGGTGGCGACGCGCCGGTAGAAGCCGGCGACCAATGCCTCGAAGAAGGGCATGCCGCCGACGCGGTCGTAGAGGGACGTCTGCTGGATCACGCCGGGAAGGATACGAGCGCCGGGTGGAACATGGCGGCTAGCTCCCTTCCGCCGACCCGCGGGCCATCTGGTGGTCGTGGGCGCCAGTCCGGATGGACGGATGTCAGTCCCGGGGCGTGGACTCCAGGCGCAGACGCAGCGCCTCGATATCGAGCGCAGCCGCGTGGCGGACCTGCGGCGCGGCCATGCCCTCGAAGATGCGATAGCGGAACGGGAGCTCGATCCGGAACGACCAGCGCAGGTCGGTGGCGGCGGCGGGGTCGTCGGCGGCGGCGGCGGGGTCGGCGGCGGCGGGCGTCGCCACGGCATCGATGGCGATCTTCACGCCGTCGCCGTCCTTGCCCTCGAGGGCCAGGCGCGTGCCCGGCTCGACGGCCGTGACCGTCACCTCGAACGTGCCGGCGCGACCGGCCGCTCGCTGCTCGATGGTCATGCGCTCGCCCACGGTCGGGGCCGCGCCGGCGGCAGCCGGCGCGCGCAGGACGGTGACGATGCCACTGGCGATGAGCCATTGCGGCCAGGCATCGATGTCGGCGATGGCCGCGATGACGTCGGCCGGCGCGCGGGCGATGCGTCGATCGATCTCGACGTCGATGGCCATGTCAGGCAGCACTCCCCGGGGTATCGGCAGGCCCCGTCGGGCGCAAGCGGAACGACGGCCCGCGACCCAGACCCTCCGACGGCGTCCCGTAACGCAGGATCAGGCCAGCCACTGCCCGACCGTGGTCCGCACGCTCCAGCGCCTCCGCGGTCGCCTTGAAGCGCCGCTCCCCGATCTCCACGGATACGGCCGGATCGGCGAGCAGGTTCTGGGCCCAGTCGGAGTCCATGCCACCGGCCGCCACCAGCACGGAGCCATCCGGCTCCTCGATGAATCCGACCACGACCGACCGCGGCTCCCCACTGGTGCGACCGCGTGACTGCACGTGGGCGACGCGTCCGAGCGCGACGAGCTCGCGCTCCATGGCGGTCAGCGTGCTCGCTGCCAGGACTTGCCCTCGGTCTGGGTAGATGGGGCGTAGACCATCTCGACGGCCTGCATCTCGCGGATGGTCTTCGCCCCGAGCGCTGCCATCGACTGGCGGAGGGCGCCGACCAGGTTCTCGCTGCCGTCCGTGACGTGGGCCGGGCCGAGCAGGATCCGTTCGAGGGTGCCGGTCGTACCGACCTTGATGCGGGTTCCGCGCGGGAGCGTCGGCGAGGGCGCGGCCATGCCCCAGTTCGTGCCCCGACCGGGGGCTTCCTGGGCCTTGGCCAGGGGCGAACCGATCATGAGCGCGTCGGCGCCCGCGGCCACGGCCTTGGCGAGCTCGCCGCCGCGGCGCATCCCACCATCCGCGACGACCGGCACGTAGCGGCCCGTCTCGGCGAGGTAGGCGTCGCGAGCCGCGGCCACGTCGCTGATGGCGGTCACCTGCGGGACGCCCAGGCCGAGCACCTCGCGCGTCGTGCAGGCCGCGCCCGGGCCGACGCCGACGAAGACTGCCGCGGCCCCTTGCTCCATGAGCGCGAAGGCCGCTTCGGCGTTGGTCGTATTGCCGACCGCGACAGGGATCGGCATGTACCGGGTGAAGTCCTCGAGCGACAGCGGGTCGTACCCGGTCGCGAGGTGTCGGGCGCTGCTGACCTGGCTCTGGACCAGGAACAGATCGGCGCCGTGCTCAGCGCAGAACGGACCGAAGCGGCGGGCCGCGGCCGGGGTGGCGGAGACGGCCGCCTTGCTGCCGGTCGCATGGATGGCGTCCAGGCGGGCGGCGATGAGGTCCTCGCGGATGGGCTGCTGGTAGACCTCGGCGAGAAGCGCCTGGACGTCGCCGTCGGGCGCCGTGGCGATGCGCTCCAGGATCGCCGCCGGGTCGTCGTAACGGGTCTGGACGCCCTCGAGATTGAGGATGGCGAGGCCGCCGAGGCGGGCGAGCTCACCGGCCATCCGGACATCGACGACGGCGTCCATGGCCGAGGCGAGGATGGGGATGCGCAGCTCGATGCCGCAGAAGGTCTGACCGAGCTCGACGTCGGCCGGCTCGACCGTGTCCGTACCCGGAGCAAGGGAGACGTCCTCGAAGCCGTACGTGGGCCGGATCGTGTCGACCTTGCTGTGGAAGACGCGGCGCGATGCCGCTTGCATCGTCGTCTCGGTTCCGTCGATCACGTGGCCCTCCTGTGCCGCCTCACCGGTGGGGCTGCTCCTGGGCCCGAGTCTACCAGCGGGGAGCGCCGGCCCATCGGTACCCTTTCGGTCACGAGCTACCCGGCGCGGTCGCCGGCCTGGGTGAGCTCGAACCAACGCGCTCGTTCGGGATCGGACAGGTCGTCGCGCACGCGCTCGATCGCGGTCCGGTAGCCGGGCCAGATGACCTCACGATGCGCGTCATCCACGGGCAGCCAGCGCGCGGCATCGTGCTCGGCGCTGAGGGTCGGCTCGGCATCCGGCCGCAGCCGTACGGCGAACACGGCGGCCATCATCACCCCATCCACCGACGGCTCGTGGAACGCATTCACAAGATCCAGGTCGTAGAACGCCTGGATGTCGCCCGCCCCGAACCCGGTCTCCTCGGCCAGTTCGCGCAGCGCACCCGCGGCGACCCGCTCACCCGCTTCCAGCGACCCGGAGACGCACTGCCACAGCCCCGGCAGGATGGCCTTGGTCGGCGCCCGCCGCAGCAGCAGCACCTCCGGCCGGGCCACGCCACGCGACGTGCGCGCCACCCGGAACATCCAGCAATCCACCAGATCCGGGCGGATGGGGCTCACCGACCGGTGATCCCGTGCAGCTGCTCGAGATGCATCAGGTCGTGCACGCCCGCGAACAACAGCCACTCCCCGCAGCGCAGCGAGCCGACCTGCGGGTGCACGAGCGGGCACGGCTCGGTCTCGTGCCCGGCCACGGTCCGAGCCGCGCGCTCGACGAGTCGCTGGCTCTGGGCGATCTTGCGCAGCAGCGTCGCCCGATCCGCATCGGGCGACCCGGGGATGCCCTGCACGACGGACGGCGCGTCCGCCGGGAAGGTACCGGCCGCGGCCTTTGACGCCGCGAGCGACAACCCGGCTCGCGACTCGCAGACATGGCCGATCGCCTCGGCGACGTTCCACTCGCCCTCACCGCCATCCAGCAGCAACTCGTCGTCGCGCATGTCGGCGACGATCGCCGTGAGTGCCTCCGCCACGGACCCCAACTGCATCGCCAGGCCCTCGGCGGTGCCCGCGCCCGCGCGTCGACGGACTTCGCGCCGGACGCTGAGGAATGCTCCGACCTCGATCCCGCGCCACGCGGCGACGACATCGGGCGCGACGGGTTCCAGGGCTGTGACCCACGCGGCCCGAGCGACGGTCACAGTCGCTCGAAGCGCTCGACCGGCAGGACCATGACCGTTGCGCCGCCGACCTCGACCTCGAGCGGATAGGGCATGAAGAACTCGCCCGGCTCCATGATCGGCGGCATCGGGTTGACGACCTGCGTTCGCGACGTGCAGTTCTCGCGGACGATGCCGACGACCTCGTCGACCTCGGCGTCATCGACACCCAGGATGATGGTCGCGTTCGACTGCTTGAGGAATCCACCGCTGCTGCTGAGGCGCGTCGCGCGGAACTCCTTTTCCAGAAGGGCGTCGACGAGCGCTCCCGCGTCCTCGCTGTGAACGATGGCGACCACGAGCTTCATCGCGCGGAGTATCACGGCCGCGGCATCGCGCGGTCAACGCGCATTTCTGCGGTGCCGCGTCCGCCGGGTCGCGATTCGGGCGGTGTACGATGCGCGCTCCGGTTTCCGAGATGAGCGTGCAGGAGCCCAAGCCTTGTCCACCGATGGTCCGACCCGTGATGCCCTGTCCGGCCTGAACGCGGCCATCGCCGCGGTTGCCGTTGCCGACGACCTGGATAGCGCCCTTGCCGGGGTCGTCGCAGCGGGCGTCCAGGCGCTGCAACCGACGATCGCGGCGATCTTCCTGTCCGATCCCGACCGCGCCTCTCTCGTCCTGGCCGCGGTCCACGGCATGCCCGAGCCGGCCGCAGCTGGCCTGGCCGCCGACGTCGCGGACCCCGCCAACCCGTTCACGCTCGCCGCGACCAGCCGCGTCGCCGACTTCGATCGACCGGGCACGATGGCCGACGGCACCGACTTCAGCGGCGCCTACCTGCCGCTCATCGTGGCCAGTGGCGGCGTCGAGGTCGCGTTGGGCTCGATCGGGATGGGCTGGCCGGCGCCGCACGACCTGTCCCAGGATGACCGGGCGACGCTCACTGCCCTGGCCGGGCTGGCCGCGCTGGCCGTCGATCGAGCGCGGCTGAGCTCCACGGCCTCGGAGCGCTCCGAATGGTTCGAGCGCATGGCCCACACCGACCCGCTGACCGGCCTCGCCAACGAGCGCACCGTGTCGCGCATCCTGGAGCTTGAGCTTGCCCGTGCCGGTCGCCAGGGCAGCGAGGTCTCGCTGGCCCTGTTCGACGTCGACGACTTCCGCGCGACGAACGCGAGCGAGGGCCACGAGGTCGGCGATGACGTCCTGCGCCGGGTCGCCGCCGTCCTGGCCGAGTCCGTTCGGCTCGTCGATACCGTGGGCCGGATCGGCGGCGATGAGTTCGTCCTGGTGGCGCCGGGATCCGCCGGGGCGATGGTCTCGCGCCGGGTGCAGGACGGGATCGTGGCCCTGCCCGCCCTGGCCGGTCGGGCTGTGACCGTGTCCGCCGGCGTGGCCGTGTTCCCGGCGGACGGCACCGACAGCGAGTCGCTCATCGCGGCGGCCAAGGCGGCCCTGAGCCGCGCCCGGACGGGCGCCGCCGGGTCCGTCGTCGAGACCGAGCCCGTCACCGAGACCGAGCCCGTCACCGAGACCGAGCCCGTCACCGAGGGCTGACGGCGCGTATGGGTACCCCGACCGGGTCGACCCCGACGCCCGGGCCGTTCGGGACAGACGCGCCCGCTGTGCTGACCGACTCGCCAGACCCGAGCGCCTTCGTCATCCTCGGGGCGATCTTCGTCCTGGGCTTCGCGCTGCTGATGCTCGCCACCTGGTACTCGGCTCGACGCGCCAAGCGCTGATTCGAGCCGCGGAGACGGTGGCGTGGGGCGACACTGTGTCGAGCGGCACGACCCCGCTCCGAATCTCCAGGTGGCGGACGACCGACGCCGCGTCGTTCGCCGGGTGCACGATCGGAGCGGGTAGCCGGCGCTCGTCCGGAACCGCGCGCTCATCGGAATCGCTCGTTAGGGCCGACGATCCTGATGGGACCATTCGATCCGGCACATCAAGGCCTGCAACGCCCCGGATGATGCGCGCTGTCGCCCCGCGGCGGGTCCGGCTGAGCGTGGCGACCGGCCGATCCGAGCCACGCCAGGGTGTCCGGGCCGCGTTGACGGCCCGCATCCCCTGGATCCTCTGATCCGAGCAGAACGCGGGGGTCGACGGGCAGGGCGGGCGGGCAGCGCGGGCGGGCGGGCGGGCAGGGCGGACAGGCAGGTCAGCCGGCGGCGGTCGCGGTCCCGAGCGAGACGATCGGCAACGTGGGCGCGGTCGCGCCGGGCCCGGGTTCCAGCGTCAGGGCCAGCACGATGCCAGGCTCCGTGGGGAGGCCGTCGCCGGTGAAGAACGCGGTGCCGGGGCTCATGACCTGGAAGTCACCCAGGGGGACGGGCACCCCGTCGGCGGCGATGACCCACGCCTGGTAGACCTGGGTGCCGGTGGTCACCGGCAGGTCACGCATCGCGAGCGTCACATCGCCGCTGGCGCTCACTGCAGCCAGGCCGGTCGGGCCGCCATCACCCTCGGCGGTGAGGAGCACGGTCAGCGATCCGTCCTGACCGGCGACATCCAGGATCGCCGAGACGGCCTGTTCGTAGGACTGCGCCGTAGAAAGCTGTCCCTGGAGCAGGAGGTTCCAGCCGCCGAGGACGACGATGGCCAGGACGGCGGCGATGCGCATCGCCCAGGTCCCGACGGACGGACCGGTCGAGCGGCGGGGCATGACCACGACGGGCTCGGGATCCGGGACGGCGCCGATCGGCGTCAGCGCCGCGGCCGGCGGCGTGCCGACCGGCGTCGGCGTGGCGACCGGCACCGAGACCGGTGGGGCGGCGACCGACGGCACCGAGACCGACGGAGCGGTGGCACCCGACGCGCCCCGGCGCGCCGCCAGGTCCGCGGCGGCGGCCGCCAGCAATCGATCCTTGAGTGCGGGCGGGGGCTCCACCTGCGGCACGCTCGCCGCAAGCACGGGCACGACCGAGCCCAGCTCCGCGAACTCCGGGTGCGGCTCGGCACAGGACGCCAGGTGGCCGCGGACCGCGTCCATCTCATCGGGATCCAGGGCGCCCAGCACGAACGGGGCCGCGAGATCGCGGACCTCGTCGCAGGTCATTCCGCCGTCGATCGGATCGGTCATGACGGCTCGACCTCGTGCTCGTCCGGGGTGAGCACGCGACGCATGGCCATGAGGCCCAGGCGCATGCGGCTCTTGACCGTCCCGAGTGGCGTGTTCGTACGGTCGGCGACTTCCTGCTGGGTGAGCCCACCGAAGTAGGCGAGCTCGATCGCTTCGCGCTGGACATCGGACAGGGTCGCCATGGCGCGACGCACGTCGTCGGCGTCGAGCTCCGCGGCCACCTCG
>Ga0163144_10014469_pt1 | contig 16373 bp, 14 predicted proteins | sample OliLak19BULKMAT1_FD_123175 | JGI IMG/M metagenome (GOLD analysis project Ga0163144, IMG submission 123175) | Freshwater microbial mat bacterial communities from Lake Vanda, McMurdo Dry Valleys, Antarctica - Oligotrophic Lake LV.19.BULKMAT1 | ecosystem: Environmental > Aquatic > Freshwater >... | reverse complement strand
TTCTTGCCCTGGCGAAGGATCGTCGCGCACGGGTGCGGCGCGTCGCCGACCCATGAGTCGCTGTTGTCGCACACGAGGATCTCGAGCGACCACCCGGCGGGCATCGAGAGCGAGGCGCAGTGCCCGACGAAGGTGCGAACCTCGGCCTCGTTCGCGTAGTGATTGGCCACCAGGACGATCGTTCGATCACCGGTGACACGGCTCGGGGTGATGGGCGCGTTCACGGTTGCTTTCATGGGGTGCCCAGCGCGTCCGGGCCAGTCCCGATTCCGACCGCTAGGCCCTGGCACCACCCGCGCGCGACGTTATGAGGAAGGGCGTGACCCTGGACTGGTGGCTCGCGCTGTGTGCTTGGCTGCCCCTTCCGGTGCTGGCCTGGCTCGCGCGTCGCGTGCAGGGCCAGTGGCTCGCACCGGGTGCGCTCATCGCCCTCGCATGGACGCTCGCGGCGGGCGTGCCGCTGTTCCTCGCGCCGGATCTGCCGGTGTTCCCCGGTGCGTACGGCTTCGTGCTGCTGGTGTCGTCGGTGTGCGTGCTCGCGAGCACGATGGGTGCGAGCGTCGAGGTGCGGCTCCCGAAAGCCGAGACGACGCGCGCGATCGAGTGGCCGCCGCGCACGTGGCAGCTCTACTACGCGCTCATCGCAATCGGCTGCGCGGCGCCGGTGATGCTCTACGGCGACGCGACGTCGGCGACGCGCGCGGGCGATCTCGCGGAGCTCGCGATGTACACCAGCATGGGCCGCTACGGCGGTGAGTACGAGATCCCGACGCTCGTGCGCCTGTTGACGGCGTCGAGCTACGTCGCCGCGACGATCTCGGGCTTCGTCACGTCCGCGAGCGCGCCGAAGGATCGCCGATGGCCGCGCAGCATCGCGTGGATGTTGCCGCTGGTGATGACGGTCGTGATCCACACCGAGAAAGCCGGCCTGCTCTACGGGCTCGTGATGTTCGCCGCCGGGTGGGCGGCCGGGCGCGCGCTGTCACGGGCACCGGCGCGTCGAGTCAAGGCGACGACGATCCTCATCGTGGTCGTCGGGATCTTCGTGCTGCTCGCGTTCTTCGTCGGCGCGCAGTCGATGCGGATGAACCGCGTCAGCCTCGCGGACATCCCGTTCGTGCTCAACCATCTGCGCATCTACGTGGTGGGCCACATGCCGGTGTTCGGGCACTGGTGGACGCACGAGTACTCGCGCATGACCGTCGAGGGTTTCGGCACGCACACGTTCGCCGGCATGGCCGAGCTCATGGGCCTGACGGTGCGCAAGGCCGGCTTGTACGACGGCTCTTCCGGCTTCACCGAGAGCAACATCTACACTGCGATGCGTCCGTTGCTCGAGGACTTCGGCCTCGTCGGTGCGCTCGCGTTCATGTTCGTGCTCGCGTACGGAGCCGGCGTCGGCTGGCGCCTGCTCTCGCTCGGTCGCCGCCTCGGGGCCGTCCCGGTGGTGTGTTTCACCGCGTACGTGCTGTGGAGCCCGATCACGTCGATCTTCGTGTACTCGACGATCATCGCGGTCGTGCTCGCGTTTGCGGCATGGACGTGGTGGGTCGACACGTCCGCGGTGCTCGAGGCGCGCAAGAACGCCGCGAGCGAGGCACTCCAAGGCGGTTCGCTCGCGGCGGTTCAGCTGCTGGTCGTCCGCAGCGGCTCGTCGGGCTGACGAGGTCGTCGTGACCCATGATGGACCACCTGCCGCGCGTACGCTGGCGCGCCGCGCCGCCGAGTCGAACAAGATGGGAGTGCACCGCTCCAACGAAGCGCAGCAACTCCGACCGGCGGCGGACCAGCCTACCCTCGCACCGCTCACCGAGCTGGCGCGTCCGTGGCCGACCTGGCCCGTGTTCGCTGCCGACGAGATCGACGCGGCGACCACAGTCCTCGCGTCCGGCAAGGTCAACTACTGGACCGGCGAGCACGGCAAGGCGTTCGAGCGCGAGTTTGCCGCTCGGCACGGCACCGAGCACTCGCTCGCGATCGCGAACGGCACGCTCGCGCTCGAGCTCGCGATGCTCGCACTCGACATCGGCCCGGGCGACGACGTCGTCGTCCCTGCCCGCACCTTCATCGCAACCGCGAGCGCAGCGGTTGCCCGTGGCGCTCGCGTCGTGTGTGCCGACGTCGATCGCGACAGCGGCACGCTGACCGCGGCGACGGTCGAGGCCGCCCTCACCCCCGCGACGCGTGCGGTCGTCGTCGTTCACCTCGGTGGCTGGCCGGCAGACGTCGATGCGATTCGCAAGGTCTGCGACTCGCGCGGTATCGCAGTGATCGAGGACTGCGCACAGTCGCACGGCGCTCGCTTGCGCGGCCGTGCGACGGGATCGCTCGGCGTCATTGCGGCGTTCTCGTTCTGCCAGGACAAGATCATGACGACCGCCGGCGAGGGCGGCATGATCACGACCTCGGACAGCAAGCTGTGGTCGCGCATGTGGGCGTACAAGGACCACGGCAAGGACTACGCGCAGGTCCATCGCACCGATCATCCGCCCGGCTTCCGCTGGCTACACGGCAGCTTCGGCAGCAACTATCGCCTCACCGAGATGCAGGCCGCGATCGGCCGACTGCAGCTCGCGAAGCTCGATGCGTGGTGTGCCCGTCGCCGCCGCTCGGCCGCGATGCTGCACCAAGGCCTCGGAAACCTGCCCGCACTGCGCATCCCGTGGGCCGACAGCGACGTCGAGCACGCGTACTACCGCATGTACGCGTACGTGGAGCCGTCGCGACTCAAGCACGACTGGTCGCGCGATCGCATCGCCCAGGTGGTGACGGCGGCCGGTGTGCCGTGCATGCAGGGGAGCTGTAGCGAGATCTATCGCGAGCGGGCGTTCCCCGAGGCGTGGCGCCCCGAGCATCCGCTACCGGTCGCCGCGGAGCTCGGCCGCACGAGCCTCGCGATGCTGGTGCACCCGACGCTAGGCGACGACGACATGCGTCACGCGGTGCGAGTGATTCGTGACGTCGTGACCAACGCGACGCAGCCTTGAGCTCGCGGCCCTACAGTAGATCGGAGAGCAGATCGGCGCGCCCGAGATGACGCGCAACCGCGTTCGCGACGGCGGCGTCCTCGTCGAGGCCACCGATCGAGAGATCGCTGTCGCCGTCCTCTTCGGTCGCGAAGTAGCGCGCGGCCGCCTGGATCTGGCGGCGGGTGTGCTCCGGCGTGGTGTCGACGACCGCGTCGAGCAGACCTTCGCAGATGCGCGCGATGTCGCGGGCGAGCACGTCGTCGACGTACGGATTGTCGGCCGCGGCGGTCTCGATGCGCAGCGCGTGCTCGCGGATCTCTTCGCGCAGGCTGTCGCCGTCGCGCAGCGGCTCGACGAGGAATCGGTCGAACACCGCGCGCGCGACGGGAGGAATGCCGGCGACCGGCACGTCCTTGCCCTGCGGCACCAGCTTCGGCACCCGTCGCGACGCCGGGCCTTCCGCCTGCCACGCGCCGCGCGGCTTCGCGTAGCGGATCGCACCCGGCTCGCGCGCGTCACCGATGTGGACGAAGCCGCAATTCTCGAGCACGCGGATCGACGCGCCGAGCTCCGGCATCGTCTCGGCGACTACCTCCATGACGTCCTCGCGATCGAAGCCCCAGTCGACGAGCGCCCGGGTCGCTTCGGTCGCGAAGCCGCGGTTGCGATACTCCTCGACGATGCCGTAGCCGAGCTCGACGCGGCCGTCTCGCGGCGAGCCCTTGTACCCGGCGGTGCCGACGACCACGGGCCGATCATCAGGCCCGCGACGCAGCACGATGTAGCGCATGCACCAGCCCATCTGCTCCGGGCCGCGGTGGAGCTGATCGAGATTCCACGCGAGCGCTTCGTCGTCGAGATACTGCGGCGGCCAACCGCCGGCAACCTCGGCCCCCAGGAGACGACCGAGCTTCGTCATGTCCTGCTGGGCAACGAGGATGTGTTGCGCAGTCGCGGTGATGAGATCGAGTCGGTCGGTGGTGAGCCGGCGCATCGTCATACCCGATCATTTATAGACCGAATCGCGGCGCCGTGGGCCGCTGCGGTCTAGCGGCGGCGTCGCTCTTCGACCGCGGCGTCGTAGTGATCCTCGAGCGCGCGGACCCGCACGGCGACGTCGTACTCGCGTTCCATCTTCGCGCGCGCGGCGATGCCCATCATCTGGCGGAGCTCGGCGTCCTCGAGCAGGCGGCCGAGCCTGTCGGCGAGTGCCTCGATGTCGCGCTCGGGCACGAGGAAGCCGGTCACGCCGTCGTCGATGATCTCCGGGATGCCGCCGTGCAGGGTGCCGACCGCCGGCAGGCCCCGCGCTGCGGCTTCCTTGATCACGAGCAGGCCGGACTCCCGGTTGCCGGCCTTGTCGACGTGGCTCGGCGCCATCAACACGTCGGCGCGATCGAGCGTCGCGAACACCTCGGCGTGCGGCATGACGCCGAGGAACTGCACGCGCTCGCCGAGCGAGTGCTCTGCGACGATCGCATCGAGCGCGGCGCGACCGGGGCCGTCGCCGATGATCTGCAGCACGGCGCCCGGGCACCGGGTGGCGACGCGAGCGAACGCGCGGATGCCGATGTCGAAGCCTTTCTTCTCGACGAAGCGGCCGATCATCAGGATCCGCGGCGCGTCGTGCAACGGCCGCGGGCTCCACTGTGGTGGGATCGTCACGCCGAGGCGCCACACGTGCACCCGCTCGGGCGGTGCGCCGAGCTCGATCAGCATGCGCGCGAGCTCGTCCGACGCCGGCAGGAACCGATCGACGCGCCGTAGCATCCATCGCGACATGGCCCAGTACCGCCAGTAGCGCGGGCGCATGCGCTCGTTCGTCATCAGGAACGGCACGTCGTAGCCGTGGTACGTGACGACGAGCGGCAGGTCGAGTAGCGCGGCCGGGCCGAGCGCGTAGGTCGACGCCGGACCGAAGTGCGCGTGCAGCAGATCGAAGCGGCGCTTCTTGATCCACTGCAGCGCCGTCGGGCTGTTGCCGGTGACCTTGTAGAGCAGACCGTCGAGCTTACCGAGCACGCCGGGGCGGTCGAGCACGAGCACGTCGTCGAACGGGAATCGGTCCTCGTTCTTGCGACTGTGACAGATGACCGATACGTCCCAGCGATCGTGGTGCCGCAGCTCGTCGTAGACGAACGTCTGGCTGTACTCGAGAAAGTTCGTGCTGAACACGCACGCACGGCGACGGGTCATCGCGACTTGTCCCCACGGCGCGCCGCGCCTGCAATGCCCGCCAAGAACGCAGCGATGCGGCCGCCGCGGGCGGTCCAGGTCAGGTCGGCGGCGACGGCCTTGGCGGCGGCACCGAGACGGTCGCGCAGCGCGACGTCGGCGAGCAGCTCCGCCATTGCGGTGCGTGCGGCTTGGTGATCGTCGGGGCGCACGAGCCGTGCGTTGGTGCCGTCGTGCAGCAGCTCGCGTACATCGGGCGTGTCGCCGCCGAAGATCGCTCGCCCGGCCGCGAGGTATATGAACGTCTTGAGCGGCAGCACCGTGTTGCCGACCTGCTGCAGCGGGCCGGACGACGGCGGCAGCGCGAGGATGTCGGCCGCGTAGAGAAACGGCACGAGCGCGCGGCGCGAGCACCACGGGCGGATGTCGACGTTCGGGATCGACTGCGCGCGCGCCTCGATCGGGCCGTGACCTTCGGAGCCGACCAGCACGAACCTCGCGGCGGGGAACGCCTCGGCGAGCGCGAGCAGCGTGCCGAGACCCTTGCGCTCGTTGATGTGGCCCGAGTAAAGGACGATGGGGCCGCGGTGATCGATGCCGCAGGCGACCCGCGCTGCATCGCGCTCGAGCGCGGGCTCCATCAGTCGCGGGTCCCAGCCGTTGTGCGCGACGAGGGTGCGCGACGGCGAGAACCCGACACCCCAGTAGCTCTTCGCCGCGAACTCCGAGTGCATCACGAGTGCCGGTGCGCGGCGCAGATGCGCGATGCGACCGAACAGCAGCGCCATCGCGCGCGACTGCGACGGCCACGGCCGGAAGTGCTCGTACACGACGGGCTGCTTCGCGAACGAGAGCAGCGCGAGCAACGTGGGTACGTTCCTCGTATAGACGATGTCCGCGCTGCGCGTCAGCTCGGCCCACGGACCGGTGAGCGCGTGGCCGAGCTTCTCGAGGCCACGATGCGCCGGGTACACACCGGGCACCGTCTGCACGCCGAACGTCAGCTCGACATCGTACCACTGGGCGAGCGATTCCGCGGTCACCGGATCGACCCCGCGCGCGCGCGGCAGGATCAGATCGACGTGCACTCCGCAGCGTCCGAGTGCGGACACGGTGTTCACGACCTGCTCGGTATCCGCGGCGGTGCGCGGCAGCAGCTGATCGAAGACGTAGGCGATGCGCATGTCGGGAACGCGGCGGCGCGGACTATAGCGCGACGCTCGGCAGCTCGCTCGACGTGCTCATGCCAGCGCGAACACGAGGAAGTCGGTCACGCCCGGATCGACGCCGAGCTGCTTGAGCAGCGTCGTGACCTGCCCGCGGTGGTGGGTCTGGTGGTTGAACAGGTGCGAGACCGCGATCCACACCGCGTGCTCGCGATCTTGTCCCGCGAAGTTCTTGTAGCGCAGCGGTGCCGCGAGGATCTCGTCGGTGAGGTCCTCGACCCATGCAGCGATCAGCTGATCGGTCGCGACGCGCTCGCGCTCGAGCCCAGCGAAATCGGCGGCGACCGAGTCGCGCAACGACTGCACCTCGAACGTCATATTTGCCTCTTCGAGCGCCGGGAAATCGTGACCCGACGCGCGCAGTCGCGAGAGCCATATGCGATCGGCGAGGAGGATGTGCTGCAAAGTGCCGTCGACGGATCCGAAGAACGCACCCGTGTCGCGTTTGCGCTGCGCGTCGGTCAGTCCGCGCACCAAGTCGTAGATCTGGCGGTTGAAGCGCGTGTTGTACTTCGCGAACGCGCGGTACAGGTCGCGGTGGGCCGAGGTCATGGTACGGGCAGCTTGCCACGACGCAGCCGCCATGGCAGCGCCGACGTACGGGCAGAATCATTGGCGAATGCAGTGGTACGCAGGCCGCACATCCCAGCAGCGTGTCCCCTCGTGCCGTGCTGCGCTGCGCCGTCTCCACCCTCGCTCTGGCGACCTTCGGCTGTGACGCCGACGTCGCACTGTCGGATTCCGTCGACGATGTGATCGACTTCGGTCACGACAAGGATGCCGATCGCTCGCTGCAGGCGCCGTATGTCGTCGGCGCGCGGTTCGACGTGCGATTGCCCGAGGGTGGGGACGGCGAAGCGTTGGCGTCGAGCGACGACGCGATCCTGCAGCTCGAGGGCGAGGGATCGGTCGCGCACGCCGTGGCGCTTTTGCCCGGCGCGGTCGAGATCCTCGTGCTCGACGCGAGCGGGGAGATCGTCGGCGCGACCGAGGTCGAGTTGAGGATGCCGACCCGCGCGGTCCTTCACGCGGCCGCGCCGGTATTCCTCGATCGCACCGACGTGCCGACCGAGATCGCCCGCCCGCGCATCGTCGATGGCGGCGAGGCAACGTTCCTCGTCGAGTACTTCGACGGCACGACGCGACTCGGGGGCTCGGGTGGGCTCGGGGCGTACGCGTCGGACGGCGCGATCGCACGCGTGAGTGGCGAGCTGCTCGGGGAGCAGCGCGACTGGCTCACGATCGGTGGCAGCGAGACCGGCATCGAGCAGGTCGTTCTCGCCGTCGGTGGCGAGACATTCGCGGCGATCGACATCGACGTCGTCGATGCGGCGGTCGTTGCCGACCTCGACGTGTTTGCGTCGGAGTCGTCGGGTGATCGCATGGCGCCCGGTGTCGTGATCGCGACCGGCTACGACCTCGACGGCGAAGCGGTGCACGGTCTCGGCTTGCAGTGGCGACTCGCCCAGGGTGCCGAGCAGGTAGGTGCCGACATCGTGCGGTATCCGGGCGACACGGCGCCGATGGAGATCGTCGCGTCGTACGGCGAGCTCGAAGGCGCCGCGGCAGTGCACGCCGACGAGGCGGACGCCGACGCGGGGTGCAACATGGCCTCGGCGCGATCGAGTGCATGGGCGCTCGTGCTGTTCGCGGCCGCGCTGCTCCGCCGCCGCTCGCGGTGATTCACATCGAGATCGAGCCCTTGCGGAACTCGCTCGCCGACAGGTGCGTGTTGATGAGCACCGGCATCCCGTCCTTCGCGAGGGCTTTCGCGCTCTTCATCACCTCGCCGAGCTTCGCGACGTCGTCGAGGCGTAGGCCCGCGCCGCCGAGACCCTCCGAGACGCGATCGTAGTCGGTGCGGCGCAGCACCGTGCCGACCTCGTCGCCGAGCAAGTGAACCTGGTCGCGCGCGATCTGGGCCCAGCTCGCGTCGTTGCCGACCACCGCGATGATGCCGAGCTTGTGCCTGACCATCGTGTCGATCTCGGCGATGCCGTAGCCGGCAGAGCCGTCGCCCCACAGCAGCCACACCTCGGCGTCGGGGCGCACGAGCTTCGCACCGATCGCGAAGCCTGCACCGACGCCGAGGGTGCCGAACACGCCGGGATCGAGCCACGACAACGGCCCGCGCGGCGCGGTGACGTACGATGCGGTCGCGACGAAGTCACCGCCATCCGCGACGAGCACGCTGTCGTCGGCGAGATGCTCGTCGATCGCCTTGCACACCTTCAGCGGATGCACGAGCGGTACGTCGACCGCGGCCTGCGTGTCGATCTCGGCCTCGCGCTCGCCGTCGCGCGTGGCCAGACGATCCTTCCACGGTGCGAGGCGATCGGCGCCAGCATCGAGCGAGCGTGCGATCGACTGCAGCGTCTCGCACGGGTCGGCGATGATCGCCTGCGTCGGGCGACGGTTCTTCCGCGCGTCTTGCTCGCTGCGGTTGATCGCGACAACCTTCGTCTTGCGCCCGATCTGCAGCCCGTAGTTCAGGCGGAAGTCGCACGGCACACCCGCGAGCACGACGACGTCGGCATCGCGCAGTGCCTGCGTACGCTTGTGGCGAAAGAGCAGGGGATGCTTCGCACCGAGCAGGCCGCGCGCCATGCCGGACAGATAGACCGGCGCCCCGATGCGCTCGAGCGCCTCACGCAGCCGTCGCATCGGCTCGGGACCGCGCACGGTCGCCTGCGATCCGACCAGCACGAGCGGCCGCTCGGCGTTGGCGACGAGCCTCGCCGCGCGCGTGATCGCATGCGGGAACGCGGTTGGGATCGCCGGGGTTCGCTTCGGCCCTGGGCGCACACGACTCGCTCCTGCAAACACCCGCGCGAGGTGGGCGCGCAGATAGAGCTGCACGGCCATGTCCGGCAGGCTCTTCACGTCGGACGCCGCCTTCGCGCCGATCATCTCGCGCACGGTCTTCTCGTCGTACAGTAGATCGACCGGACACTCGACGAACACCGGGCCTGGCACGCCGCTTTGCGCGACGTCGAACGCTCGCTCGAGCGTGCTGACGAGATCCTTCACGCGACCGACCGTCTCGCACAGCTTCACGTGCGGGGCGAACAGTGCCATCTGGTCGATGTCCTGCAGCGCACCGCGACCGCGCAGCATTGTCGCCGTCGCGCCGCCGAGCAGCACGACCGGCGACTGCGCGAGCTGGGCGTTCTTGATCGCGGTGATCGTGTTCGTCACGCCGGGACCGGCCGTGACGGCCGCGACGCCTGGCACACCGGTGAGACGCGCGACCGCATCGGCGGCGAACACCGCGGTTGCTTCGTGACGCACGTCGATCACCTGGATGCCGAGCTCCTTCGCACCGGTGAGGATCGGCGAGATGTGGCCGCCGCACAGCGTGAACAGCCAGCGAACGCCCTGGCGCTCGAGGACTTGCGCGATCAGATCACCGCCGTGCATCGCGACCTCCGGCAAGCACGTGCTTGCCCGGCACGACGCAGGTCATCCGCGATTCCATGACGACCTTGTCGCCGACGTGGACGAGGACGTCGACGATGCGCTTTTTCCCGGTCGACTCCGCGGTCGTCGCAGTCGCGCGGACGGTGTCACCGACCACGACCGGCGCGAGGAATTTCATCTCGGCGGCCGCGAGCACGACGGTCGGTGCACCGACCGCGAGCATCGCCGCATGATCGGCGAGGCCGAACACGAAGCCACCGTGGACGAGGTCGGTCGCATCGGCACGCATGCGTGCGGTCGCGACGAATTCGACGATCGCACGACCGTCGGTCGCTTCGATCGGGACGCCGCACAGCTCGGCGTCGAGCAGCTCGTGGGTTGGGGGACGCATCGGGCGGGGATGTTACCCGCGGGAGGCGTTCAGCGAATGCGGAACGTCGCGCCCAGCGTCAACAACCCGGTGACGGGTCCGGGGAACACCAGCGGCGACGACTGGCCCTGCGCATCGGTGGCGCGGAACTCCGGGCCGATGACAGGCAACGTGACCGCGACCCCGAACATGATGCCGAGCCGCTCGGTCACCGAGTAGCGGTAGTCCCCGCGCAGGACACCCGCAACCCACGGCGTGCTCTTGCGACCCGGGCGATCGTAGCCGATCCAGCGATGCGCCATCGCGCCACCTTGCGCACCGACGCACATGCGCACGCGATGACGAAACACCTGACGCGCGCCGCAACCATCGAGCGTCGCGACCGCGAGCACGTTGCCGATCTTGCCGTCGCCGAGCGCGAACGGACGACCGCCGAGCACCTGACCCCCGAAGCGTGCGCTGAACGTGTCGCTGCCGATCACGTACGCACCTTCGCCACCGAAGAATGTGTGCGGCAGCAGCTGCGTCGCGACGACGCCCTGACCCTCGACGGTGTGATGGATCCGCCGCGGCGGATCGGTCGCGCCCGCATCGGTCGCCATCACAAGCAGGCCGAAGGCGGCACCCGGGACGACGAAGCGCAGACGCAGTGCCATGGTCGCTGTCTAAGCTACGGCTGGGCCGCGCCGTCGCCAAGGCGACAGTGATGGATTCGGCCACGAGCCGTCCCAGCGGCGCGACGCGGAGCCAACCCCCGAGAAACCTGCCTACAGGCGCTGCCCGCGGTGTCGGCGGGTATCCGCCCAAGGGCACGGGCGACGGCCGTGTACCATGGGCACCGTTGGCCCTGCGCGATCGCCTGCTCTCCCGGATCCCCGCCCTGCGCCGTGTGCTGCTCGACCCGCCGCACCGCATCGCGCGTCGCTTCGTCGTGACCGGGCGACAGGCGGGTCTGTTCGAGGCGACCGGAGAGCATCCCATCGACGTCGCACGTGTGGCACTGAACCGTGGCCTCGGCGTGCGATCGCTGCACTCGATCCACGCTGCCGCGGTGCCGCACCGGTGTGCGATGGTCGACGAGCGTCGCAGCCTGACGTACCGCGAGATCGATCTCGAGATCGACGCGGTCGCGGCCGTGCTGCGGGATCATCTCGGCGCATCGCGTCGCGTGCCGGTCGCGATCATGATGGAGAACCGCATCGAGTATGCGGTCGCATGGTTTGCGCTGTTCCGGCTCGGGATCACCTGTGCCCACGTCGGTCGCCACAGCACTGCGGACGAGCTCGAGTTCCTGCTCGACAGCAGCGGTGCGAGAGTGCTCGTCGTGTCGGATCAGACCGCCGCGGTCGCCGAGGCGGTGCTACGCAAGCGCAGCGACCTCGATCTACGGGTGCTACGGGCAGGCGAGGGCCGCTCGACCGATGGTCGCGTGACGTCGTACGACGCCGCCCTCGCGCAGCAGCGCGTCGGCGGTGGCTCGCTGCACGTCGAGAAGGGGCCGAGCGAGAACGTCGTGTACACGTCGGGCACGACCGGCAAGCCCAAGGGTGCCGTGCGCGACATGGGTGCGTTTGGTGCCGTGGAGCTGCTGCGCGTGCTCGAGCGCGTGCCGCTGCACACCGCGGATCGCCACCTCGTGTGCGCGCCGCTGTACCACTCGAGCGGGCAGGTGTTCGCGCTGCTCAACACGTCGCTCGGCGGCACCATTCACCTGGTCGAACGCTTCGATGCGGAGGAAACCCTGCGGCGGCTGTCGAGCTGGAACATCCAGAACGTGTTCATGGTGCCGACCATGATCCACCGCGTGCTCGACCTGCCGCCCGAGGTGTTCGCGAAGTGCCCGACGCCCCAGCTGCGCGTGCTGATCTCTGGCGCGGCGCCGTTCAACACGACGCTGCGCGAGCGGGCGATCGCGGCGTTCGGTGCGGAGAAGATCTTCGACTTCTACGGCGCGACCGAGCTCGGTTGGGTGACGACGATCTCGGGGCCCGAGATGCTCACGCACAAAGGGAGCCTCGGGCGCGCGCTCGCGGGACAGGAGCTCGGCATCTTCGACGCGCAGGGCCAGCCGCTGGCGCCCGATCAGATCGGTAGGGTCTACACGCGCAGCGCCCAGCTCATGCTCGGGTATCACCGCGACCGCGCGGCGACCGACGAGACGCGGCTCGCCGATTGGGTGACCGTCGACGATCTCGGCTACCTCGATCGCGACGGCTACCTATTCCTCACCGGTCGTGCGCGCGACATGGTGATCTCCGGCGGCGTGAACCTGTATCCCGCGGAGATCGAGGACGCGCTCGCGAAGCATCCGGCGATCGCGGACGTCGCGGTGATCGGCGTGCCGGATCCCGAATGGGGCGAGCGATTGGTCGCGGTGGTGGTCCCGAACGGTGACGGCTTCGACGGCGAGGACGTGCGCAAGTGGGCGCGCGATCACCTCGCGCCGGCGAAGATCCCGAAGCAGTACGAGCTGGTCACGGAGCTGCCGCGCAACCCGACCGGCAAGGTGATCAAGCGCGAGCTCGAGCAGCGCTACGCGCCTGCGTAGGAATCACCGGTTGTCGAGGTTCCTGCACGTCGCCGAGGTCTCGACCTCGTCGACCTCGGGCAGCGTGCCGAGCAGCTTGTCCGCCGAGTGCATCGTGACGCCCATCCAGTAGTTCTCGTTCTTGAAGTGGTGCAGCCGATGCAGCCGCCACAGCGTCTTGTACCACTTGCTGCGTGGCCGCCATGCCGAGTGACACAGGTAATGGATCCACTCGTAGGTCGCGCCGAGCGCGAGCGTGGTGACCATTACCGTGAGCGCGCGCGGCAGCGTCAGCAAAGCGAACGAGATCGTCGTGACGAGCAGGAAACCGACGATCGCGCTGCGCAGCGGCATGAACCACCACTTCGGATCATGCGGATCGACGTGGTGGGCCCGGTGATCGCGCGACACCTCGAAGTCGACGAGGAAGCGCCCCCACTTGCGCGGGCGGAAGTGCAACAGCTCGACGTGGATCACCCACTCCGACAGCGGATGAATGCCGACGAGCACCGACGCGAGCAGGATGTCCCATGCGCTCCAGTCCCCGACGACGATGCGCGCGATGACGGACGCGATGAGCAAGATGCCGAGCCCGATCACCGACGGGCGACGGACGAAGTACGCGAACGCGTCACGCAGCGTCAGACCGGGCGCGCGCGGATCGAGGACGCGCTCGGAGGTGCCATAGTGTGCAGCCCATGTCGTCATGACACATCCCCTGGTGGATTGTCGTCTCCGGTGTCGGGCGTCGCGCGATCGAGCAGCGCGATGAGCTCGAGCATCCGATGCGTGCCGTGCTCGACCAGCGCGGACGCGACATGCTTTGCCGACACGTCGTCGTGCCGACCGACCGCCTCCGCGATCGACCGATACGCCGCACCGTCGCGCAGCTCGTCGCCCATCACCTGCACGAGCGCCTCGCGAACCGTGTCGTAGGTCGTGCGCAGGGTGTTGAATGCGAGGACGTACGCGATGTTGTCCGAGCCGCGCACGAGCACATCCCAGAAGTCGAGCGACAGCTCCTGCAACGCCGGCAGATCGTCGGCGGCGAGGGCCGGCTGCATGCGATCGACGACGTCGAGCAGCTCGACCGTCAGTGCCGCGTCGGCCCGCCGCGCGCACAGCCGCGCAATGTCGGGTGCGAGCGCGCCGCGAATCTCCATCAGCGAGCGCACGACCTGCAGATCGATCGTGCCGCCCTCGCGGAAGAGGATCTGCGCGATGAGGTCGAGGCCCGCCGTGCGGCGGAAGTCGAGCACCCTCGTGCTGCCGCCCTGCGCGATCGACACGAGACCCGCCTGCGCGAGGCGCCGCAACGCCTCCCGAAGCGCGCCGCGATTGACCCCGAGGGTCTCGCAGAGCTCGCGCTCGGCCGGCAGGGCAAGGCCGGGGGCCATGCGGCCCTGGACGATTTCGCGCACCAGCTGCTCGAAGACCTCGTCGGACAGGGTTCGCTTCGCGATGCGCTGGAGCGCCATGAAGTTGTTATGTCATTCAGCTAGCTGATGGTCAACTGGTATGACCAGACTATTTGTCTTCACGGCTCTCCGGGCCTGGGGACCCACGGGTCTATCCTCGCAGAACCCATGAAAGACCCCCGTCCGCAGCCGATCCAGCGCAGGGACTACCGACCCCCGGCCTTCTGGATCGACGATGTGGATCTCGTCTTCGACCTCGATGCGGCTCGCACGCGCGTCACCGCGACCCTCGCGATCCGCCGCAATCCGGACGTGCCCCCCGAGCCGAACCTGCGGCTCGACGGCGAGCGCCTCACGCTCGTGGGCGTCGCCATCGATGGGCGGACGCTCGAAGTGGGCGACTACGAGTTGCTCCCCGACGGGCTCTCGGTGCCCGCGCCCGCGGACACGTTCACGCTCGTCACCGTCGTCGACATCGATCCGAGCACCAACACCGAGCTGTCGGGCCTGTATCGATCGGGCACTGCACTGTGCACGCAGTGCGAGGCGGAGGGTTTTCGTCGCATCACGTACTTCCTCGATCGACCCGACGTGATGTCGCGCTACACGACGACCATCGAGGCCGATCGCACCACGTATCCCGTGTTGCTCTCGAACGGCAATCGCGTCGACTGCGAGCCGTCAGCAGCGCCCGATCGCCATCGTGTGTGCTGGCGCGATCCATTTCCGAAGCCGTGCTATCTGTTCGCGCTCGTCGCTGCGGATCTGCGCTGCGAGTCGGCCACGTTCCGCACCAAGTCCGGTCGCGACGTGCGGCTCGAGGTGTGGGTCGAGCTGGTCAACGTCGATGCCTGCGAGCACGCGTTGCGCTCGCTGCAGCGCGCGATGGCGTGGGACGAGGCGACGTTCGGCCTCGAGTACGACCTCGACCTGTACATGATCGTCGCGGTCAGCGACTTCAACATGGCTGCGATGGAGAACAAGGGCCTCAACGTCTTCAACGCGAAGTACGTGCTCGCGCGCCCGCAGACCGCGACCGACGACGACTACGAGGACATCGAGGCGGTCATCGCCCACGAGTACTTCCACAACTGGACGGGTAATCGCGTCACGTGTCGCGACTGGTTCCAGCTGACGCTCAAAGAAGGTCTCACGGTCTTCCGCGACGAGCAGTTCACCGCGGACATGACGTCGCCGGCAGTGAAGCGGATCCACGATGTCATCACGCTGCGCACGGCGCAGTTCGCCGAGGATCAGTCACCGACCGCGCATCCGATCCGGCCCGACTCGTACATCGAGATGAACAACTTCTACACCGTGACGGTGTACAACAAGGGCGCCGAGGTCGTGCGGATGATGCACACGCTGCTCGGCGTCGACGGCTTCCGTCGTGGGATGGACCTGTACTTCGAGCGGCACGACGGTCAGGCCGTGACGTGCGACGACTTCCGCGCTGCACTCGCGGATGCGAACGGTGCGGACCTCGGGCAGTTCGGGCTGTGGTACGCGCAGGCCGGCACGCCGATCGTCGACATGCAGGCGAGCTTCGATGCGGCGGCGCAGACGGTGACGCTCGATCTGCAGCAGCGCGCGCCGGTCAATGCGGTCGGCGACGCGTGGCAGCCGATGCACATCCCGATCGCGGTTGGGTTGCTCGGTGCGGATGGTCGCGATCTGGCGCCGCAGTTGGTCACTGGCGAGGCGCGTACACGCGGCACGACGGCGCTGCTCGAGCTCAAGGGGCCGAGCGCGCGCTGGGTGTTCGGCGGCGTCGTGGCGCAGCCGGTGGTCTCGGCGCTGCGTGGGTTCACGGCGCCGGTGAAGCTGCGGATCGATCGCACGGCGGACGAGCTCGCGTTCTTGATGGCGCACGACGCCGATCCGTTCAGCCGCTGGGACGCGGCGCAGACCCTCGCCGAGGCGACGCTCGCATCGCTGGTCCGTGATCGCGCAGCGGGCCGCGAGCTCGGCCTCGATCCGCGGTTCGTCGCCGCGTGGGGGCGCATGCTCGTCGATCCTCTGCTCGACGGATCGCTGCGGGCGGCGATGATCATGCTGCCGGACGAGCGCGTGCTCGCGCAGCACGCGTACGCGCTGCGCGGCACGTACGCCATGAACCCCTAGTCGAGGTCGCGCAGTGCGTGGCGGATCGTCGTCGCGGCGTCGGCGCCGTGCGCGACCTTCTCGTGCGCGACGATCACGCGAACGAGGCCGGCCTCGTCGGCCAGCGCGGTCAGTTCCCGACGGAGAAGGGCCCGATCCTTCACG
>Ga0163144_10014468_pt1 | contig 16373 bp, 13 predicted proteins | sample OliLak19BULKMAT1_FD_123175 | JGI IMG/M metagenome (GOLD analysis project Ga0163144, IMG submission 123175) | Freshwater microbial mat bacterial communities from Lake Vanda, McMurdo Dry Valleys, Antarctica - Oligotrophic Lake LV.19.BULKMAT1 | ecosystem: Environmental > Aquatic > Freshwater >... | reverse complement strand
TGCTCGTCGAATTCCTTCATCACCGCGGCCTTCATCTCGACGCTGCCCGGTTTGAAGGGAACACCTTCCTTGGTCACGGCCCAGGACCGCTTCAACGCCTCACCATCGCCGCCCTTCGGGGCTAGCCACCACCCTGTCGCCAGCCCGGCCAGGTAGATGGCCAGCAGCAGCCCCGCGATTCGGAATGTCCTTGAGTCGTTCATCGCGTCACAGCCCGCTCATCGCGGAAGGTTCGATCCCGGCAAATGCGGCCAGCAAGTCGCCCGCGCCCGAAGGCGTGGGACGATGAAAGACCACCGACGCGAGCAGAACGACCAGCGCGAAAGCCAACCCCACACGGCCAAGGCGGATAAGCTCCCCCAACCAGTCCGGCGCCCCGTCACGATCCGCCGACCATTGGGCGATCACCCGTGCCGTGAACGCGGGCGAACCTGCGGGCTCAGTTTCAGGCCGCCCGCGCCGGGCCAGTTCGACGAGTTTCCCCAGACGTTTTCCTGATTCGTTCATAGCCGTCCTGCCTCCAGTTCTTGGTAAAGGGATTTGAGCTTCTGCCGTGCGCGGAAGGCGCGGATACGGACAACGCCCGAGTTCCAACCGGTGAGCTCGCTGATTTCCTGGATGGTTTTCTGCTCCATGTCCGCGAGTGAAATGATGAGCCTTTCGGCCGGGCTCAGCGCGGCGAGGAGTTTCTCCATGACGCCCCAGGCGTCGAGCTCGGGCGCTCCGGCCGGCACTTCGGCGGCCAGCGAATCGACGAGCCTCTGCTCGCTTTCGGAAAGATCGGTCCATCGTGTGACCGGCCGGCGCTTCTGCGCGCGGAGGCGGTCGACGCACGTCGACACGGCGACCCGCGAGACCCAGTGCTCGAAGGGCACCTGCCCGCGATACTGGCCCAGCCGGCTGAACAGCTTGAGAAATACGTCCTGCATCAGGTCCTCGACATCGTCGTTCCGGGGCAGATGCGCGCGCACCAGCTTCTCGACCAGCGGCTGGACACGCTCCACCAGGACGCGTGCTGCCGCCTCGTCCCGCTGCCGCACCCGCTCCAGGCAACCGCTCAGTTCAATGTCGCCCGTAGCCATGCGTCAGCGCAGACATCCGCCCGTAACAAGATCGATGACGTTGGGAGATGGCGGATGTTACGCAGCAGACCGAAGATTTATCCACGGGGGAATACTCACGGCGAAGAACTCATGCGGGAGAAGCCGGCGATCATCCGCCCAACCGCGCGGCCGAAGCTCTACCCGACGAGTCGGTAACCCACCCCATGCACCGTCAGCAGGTGGCGGGGCGAGTCGGCGGGATCATCCAGCTTCTTACGCACTTGGACGACGGTCTGGTCGAGCGTCCGGGTGGTTCCACCGTAGTTGTAGCCCCATACCTCGTTGAGCAGGCGATCTCGTGAAAGCACTTCGCCGAGATTCGCGTGGAGGAACTGAAGCAGGGCCATCTCCTTGGCCGTGAGATCGTCGGTCTTCTTTCCTCGCCGGATCTGGAACGTCCTCGGATCAACCGTCGTTTCGCCGATGGAAAACGGCGCGTTGGGCGCGGTCGCGGCGGGTCCCTGCGTGCGCCGGAGCAAAGCCTGCACGCGGGCGAGCAGTTCGCGCACGCCAAAGGGTTTAGTGACATAGTCGTCCGCGCCGAGGTCGAGCCCTATGACCTTGTCGAGTTCCTGGCCCTTGGCCGTGAGCATCAGGATCGGCACGCGCAGGCCTTCGGTGCGGAGTTGCCGACAGACATCGTAGCCGCTCATGCCCGGCAGCATGACATCGAGAATCACTAGCGTGGGTTTCTCTTTGCGGACGCCGGCCAGCGCCTGGTCGCCGCGCGAGCAGACCACAACGTGGAAGCCTTCGCCGGTGAACAGCTCGCGAAGACCGAGCTGAATGTTCGCGTCGTCCTCGACGATCAGAAGGGTTGGTTTCATCGGGTGGTTAGAAGCGCGGGCAAGGTCAGGATGAAACGGCTGCCTCCTCCTTCGCGTGGCGAATAGACGATGTCTCCGCCGTGGGCGCGCGCTATCTGCCGGGCCAGCGTGAGCCCGAGGCCGGTTCCCGGCACACCGCTGGTCAAGGCATCGTCCGCGCGGAAGAATTTTTCAAAGATCCGTTCGCCCAACCCGGAAGGCACGCCCTGTCCGTGATCAGAGACGGAAACGACGACCTGCGTGCCGATCCGAGAAGCGTCCAGTTCCACCACGGCGCCGGAGGCGGCGTATTTCTCGGCGTTGGAAATGAGGTTCAACAAGACCTGCGACAAGCCGTCGCGATCGCCGGAAACGCTGAGCGGCGTCTCCGGAAGGCTGAGTTCGAGGCGAAGCCCGGCCGCCTCAAGGTGAGGCCTAATTGTCGTGGCCGTTTCGGCGACCAAGGCCGCGAGGTCGAGCGGCTGGGCGTCGAACTTCCGGTCCCCACGTTCCATGCGCGCGAAGTCGAGGACGTTGTTCACCAGGCGGGTGAGCCGTGCGGCTTCGGCCGAAATGATGCCGAGGTAGCCGCGCACCTTTGATTCGTCGGTCACCCGGCCTTCGACGAGCAGGTCGGAGAACATGCGGATGCTGGTCAGCGGGGTCTTCAGCTCGTGGGAGACGTTGCTGACGAAGTCGGTCTTCTGCTGCGCGAGCCTGAGTTGTCGCCGGCCGTCGACCACCAGGAGCGCACCGCCGCCCGCGATGGCCGCGAGCATCACGACGACGAGCAGGAGCAGCGACCAGCGCAGCGTGGCGGCCGTGGCGTTGAGACGGTCGCCGGCCATGAGATAGACGGCGGCCTCCCAGTGCGGCAGCGCCTCGCCCACTTCCGCGGCGGCGAAGGGCCGTCTCCAGTTTGGCACGGTCACGCCGGCCGGCGACACGGCGATGGGCTGGGCAGAGTCGTTCAGCAGGGCGATCGCGAAGTCGCCCTGCAGGGCCGGGTCCAATTCGACCGTGGAGCGAAGCCGCTCGGTCAGCTTCCGCAGATCCAGCTGCGCGCCGAACACGATCTGCGGATCGCGGGAGGTGCGATACCAGAGCAGCACGCGGAGCTTGTTCTGGAGGAACCGCGCCACGACGCCTTCCTGCGCCCCGCTGACGAGCTGGCGGAACTCGGCCTCCGACGTCTGGAGCTTGGAAACATTGCTGTCGATGGGCGGAGTCGATTGTTTCAGCTCTGCTCGTTGCCGAACGGGTTCACCGGCTTTGTTCAAACCATCGTATTGGGGCAAAAGAACTCCCTGCCCCTGCGGCTCCACGTTCCGGGCATTGAACTTCTGGCTGTAGTTTCCCAAGGGAGCCTGGTTTCCGCCGTCGCTGAAGACCTGCGATAGGTTCACCTGACCTTTTGTCGGCGAGTTCGCATAGACCTCCACGCTCACGCGGTTGCAGAGGAAGAGATCGTTCTGGATGCGGAACTCGCGGGCGACCGGCCGCGCATCGGTCAGCAGCGGCGCAAGGACCTGTCCCGAGAGGTCGACCACGAAACCGACTTCGGCCAGCGGCCACGCCTCGCGCAGCTTGGGATCGAATGACGCGGCCGCGGTCTTGGGCGGCGCGTTGCCGATGGTGGTTTCAACCTGCGCGGCGAATTCGCGCTGCACTTCCGCAATATCCGCCGCGACCTCGACGGCGAGCTTGTCGGCCACGCCCTGGGCGAGGAGCGACTGCTGGCGTTCGAGCACGAAGCGCTGGTCCTGGAGCGAGCGCAGCACGAGCCCGCCCAGCACCAACGCCGGCACAAGCACGGCGGCGATGAACAGCAGGGCTGGGCGTTTCATGGCGGAACCATGGACGAATGATTGCGCCGGCGCAGCCAATCTCTGGCCGGCCGGCGCTGCCTCCTTGGACGTCGTTCCAAAGTCATCGAGTTCCAGGGAACTGGTAAAAGGAGGCGGTGAACGGATCCGCCCCCGGTAGCGCGGCGGTCCTCGCGGGTTTCAGTTCCTCGCGCAGTTTCCAGATCTTCGCATCGAGCAGTATTCTCTGGCTCTTCAACAATTCGTTGTCGTCGGACAGCACGGGACCGCCTGGGGTCAGGTGGAGCTTCGCCTCCTCCAGCTTCACGGCCTGAAGCCGGGAGATGGCCGCCTCGGCAAAACGACCGGCCAACCCGGTGGTCAATTCGTTGACCCTCCCCGCCCGATCCATGCCGGGAAACGGCTCCAATAGTTCGGTCAACGTGCGTTCGATATCGGGCGCGATCAGCTCGGCGCGTCCGACCATGACACGCACCAGGTTCTTCGGCCGGGGATTCAACTTCAGCGGCAAGGTCTCGTCGGCCCACTGCTTCGGCAGCAGGTAGAGCACGCGCGCGCCGATGTCGCCCAACCAATCGGGCCGCCAGGTGTTGAGCATCGCTTTCGCTTCGTCCTCAAAGAGTCCCGCGGCCACGAGGCTCCGCTGCAGGCTGGCTTCCAGTTCGTGCTTCACGGCTTCGGGCTCGGTCGCTTCCTCTAGCTTCAGCACGCGGCGCTCTCCGGCCGCGAGCGACGGGATCCGCTGCATCCGCCCTCGACCGTTCTTGAACTCGGCGAAATGGAGCGAAGCCAACGCGACACGGCCGGTGTTCTCCAGAGTGACGCGGTTGCGGTCGTTGAAGACCACCTTCAGCGGCGTGCCGAAGTTGCCGGCGCCCCGGTAGAAAAGGAATTCCTCGTCCTGTCCGTCGCGCCGTTCCATTTCGTTCATCAGCGGGGAACGCACTTCCAGCCGGTTGGCCGATGTGCCGCGGGCTCGGGTGTAATGGCTGCGTAGGCCCGTGCGTGGCAAAACCGCCACCATCGACATCGACGCGTTGATTTCCGAACGGTTCGGGCGAATGCCGGCCAGGTCTGTCTTCGGCATGATTCTTACATTGTCCCAGTGGACGAAGCTACGCGTGGTAGTCGGCACCAGCGGGGCCAGCGCGGCCGTCGGTCCGAAGGCAGTGACCTGCGGGAACCATTCGGTCACGAGTCCCTGCGGAAAGTCGACCGTCGCCGAAACGCTGAGCGGTTCGTCCGCATGGAAGTAGATCACCGGCGTTTCCATGCGCTGGAGCCAGAGCGATGATTCCTTGCCGCCGGTCAGCGCGATGGTGAGGGCCTGTTGCTTAAACTCCGCTCCTCGTAGCGGCGCCATCCGCGAGTAGACGAAGCTGGGAAGGTCGGACGCGATGAACGGGTTCCACGGGATCAACTTCCCGTCCGATCCAGCCACGGAGGTAAAGGTGCCCCACTCGTGGGCGGTGTAGTCGGCCTGCGGAATTTCATGGCTGTAACCGCCACAGGCCGCGACTTGGACGATCCCGGCCGTCGCGGCGAGGATCGAAAGGAGGATGCGGGTTTTCATGCCCCTCCGATGTAGCCCAGCTCGGCAAACCAGTTGTCACCGCGGCGTTCGGGATTTGTCAGAAAAATGTCAGGTCAATCCAGTAGACGGCCCTGTCGCCTTCCTGCGTGACTCGACCGGTCTCCGTTTCCACACTCCGGTTGCAGATGAAAAAGACCGCCCGTTCCCAGTCCGCTCCCAAACCGTCCGCCCAGGCCGCCGCGACCAGCGCCGTCACCTCGCGCTCCGGCCGCTTCGCCCATGGACCCGCCGCCGATGTCGCGGCCTTCTCCGAATCCATCTCCTTCGACTGGCGGATGTGGCGGCACGACATCCGCGGCTCCATCGCCCACGCGACCATGCTCTGCGCCATCGGTATTCTGACCAAGGCCGAGCGCGAGGCCATCGTCGACGGCCTCGAACAAATCGGCGGCGAGATCGAGGCGGGCAAGTTCCAGTGGAAGCCCGAGCTGGAGGACGTCCACATGAACATCGAGGCCGAGCTGACCAACCGCGTTCCGGCCGGGGCCAAGCTCCACACCGCGCGTTCGCGCAACGACCAGGTCGCGCTCGACGTCCGCCTCTGGACCCGTGACGAACTGCGTTCCCTCGAAGCCGAGCTCGCCGTGCTCCAGGCCTCACTCGTCGCCCTCGGTGAACGTGCCGGCGACACGCTTGTGCCCGGCTACACCCACATGCAGCGCGGGCAGCCGGTCTACTTCGCGCACCATTGCCTCGCCTACGTGGAGATGTTCGACCGCGACCGGCAACGCCTCGGCGACTGCTACAAGCGCGTCAACGTCTGCCCGCTCGGTTCCGGCGCGCTCGCCGGAACGACGCTGCCGATCGACCGCGAACTCGTCGCCATGCAGCTCGGCTTCGTCGACGAAGCGGGCCGCCCGCAGCTGACGCAGAACTCCATGGACGGTGTGAGCGACCGCGATTTCGTCGTCGAGTTCTGCGCCGATGCCGCGCTGGCCGCCGTTCATCTCAGCCGCCTGGCCGAAGACGTTATCCTGTGGGCCACGAGCGAGTTCAACTTCATCAAGATCGCCGACGCCTACACCACCGGCTCGTCGCTCATGCCGCAGAAAAAGAACCCCGACGTAGCCGAGCTGACCCGTGGAAAATCCGCCCGCGTCATCGGCAATCTCGTCTCGCTGCTCACGCTGCTGAAAGGCCTGCCCATGACCTACAACCGCGACATGCAGGAGGACAAGGAACGCCTCTTCGACACCGCAGACACCGTCCGCGCCTGCGTGCGCCTCATGGCCGCGATGCTGGACCACACCAACGTGAAGGCCGCGAACTGCAACGCCGCCGCCGCCGATCCGCAGCTCCTCGCCACCGACCTCGCCGACTATCTCGTGCGGAAGGGAATGCCCTTCCGGCAGGCCCACCATATCATCGGAGCCGTCGTGGCGCTGGCCGAGAAGTCGGGCAAACCGCTCGACGAAGTCACCTTGGAAGAGTTCCGCAGCACCAGCGACCAGTTCACCGCCGACGTCGCCGATGTCTTCGACCTCAAGAAAGCCATGCAGCGCCGCAACCTCGTCGGTGCCCCCGGCACGGCCGAGGTGAAGAAACAGATCGCGCGGTGGAAGAAGCTGCTGGGGTGATGCTCAAGAACGGAGGCGCAAACACTGGCACTGGGGATCACTTCGAGAAGACCCACTTGATCATCTTGCCGACGGTGGGCGCCTGGCCCTGCGAGAGGATGCCGATACGGAAGACTTTCGCGGCCGCCCAGAGACAGAAGATGGTGAAGGCCGAACAGAGCACGACGCCGAGAAGGATTTCCCAAAGCGGCGGTCCGGGTTTGGAGGCGATGCGGAGGGTCATCAGCATCGGCGTGGCGGGCGGGAAGAGGGAGATGGCGCGGGAGAAGGTGCTCGATGGCGATTCCAGCACCGGCACGAGACAGAACATCGGCAGGACGATCATCATCATGGCCGGCGTCATCAGGCTCTGGGCGTCGCGGATCTCGCTGCACGCGGAACCAATGGCGATGAAGACGGCGCCGAAAATGAGCAGGCCCAGCAGCTGGAAGACGAGGAACCAGAGGATCAGCGAAGGGTCCACATAACCCGTCAGTGCCATCTGCGTCAGCAGCAGCGCGGCTCCGCCGATATAGAGCACGGACAAGGTCAGCGAGACGAACAGCGTCCCGATCAGTTTTCCGGCCATCAGCTCAAACGGGGTCACGGAGGACACGAGCACCTCGGCGATCTTCTGCATCTTTTCCTCCAGCACGCTGTTCAGCAGCGCGGGCGCAGAGGACATGACGAGCATGAACATCATCATCATGGAGGCGAAGGGGATCATGAAGGTGGCCATGCGGTTGGTCTCCTTGGCCTTGATGACCTGCCCGGACTGGTCGACTTCGGTGAGTCCGAGCTGACGAACATTGATCCGCTTGGTGAGCCTGGCCACCAGGGCCTGGTCGACTCCGGCGCCCTCGAACCGTTTGCGGGTGATCTCGTCGGTCAGGACGTTGTCCAGCCAGCCAGGCAGTTCGACGAACGACGCGGTTTCGGTGAAGTAGGAGACCGTGTTCGTCGCCGCGCTGTCGACGATGTTGGAACGGATGACGAGGAAGGCGAACAGGTCCTTTTTCCGAACGCGTTCGGAAAGGGCGACCTCGACCTTCTCGTCGGCGGACTGGGCGGCGACGCGTTCGATGACGAACGCCGGACGGATCTGCTTCGTCTTGTTGACCGGATCAAAGATGTCCTTCTCGTTCCGCGCGGCGGCGCGCGTCTCGATCTTCTCGGCCAGCCAGCCCGACTGGTCGACGACGGCGAGCTTGCGTGGACGTATGTCGACCTTGTCCTTGGTCAGCTTCCCGACGATGAGGCTGCCGGACATCATCACGGGCAGCATGACGATGCCGATGATGAAGGCCTTCGAGCGGACGGCGTTGAGGTATTCGGTCTTGGCGACGGTCCAGATCTTACGCATTGGCTTCCTCCTTAACTTCCGGCCGGGCGATGCGGACAAAGATGTCGTGCAGCGACGGCGTGGTGACTTCGAAAAGTTCCACGCGGGCCTTTGCCGCGATCCGCTGGAGCAGGGCCTGCGGATCGCCGGGATTGCGGATGTCCAGATGCTGGCCGAAATCGCGCGTCACCTCGACGCCCTCGACGCCCCGGAGCGCGGCGCGTCCGCCCTGGACGCGAAGCCGGATCGTATCCTCGCCATAGGTGGCGCGGATGCTGGAAAGCGTGCCGTCGAGCACCTTGTTGCCGCGGTAGATCATGAAGATGTAGTCACACATCTCCTCCGCCGTGGTCATGTTATGGGTGGAGAAAATCACCGTCGTGCCCTGCTGGCGGACATCGAGGATGGCGCTGCGGAGGACCTCGAGATTGACGGGATCAAGGCCGGAGAACGGTTCGTCGAGGATGAGGAGCTTGGGCTTGGACAAGACGGAAGAGATGAATTGCACCTTTTGCGCCATGCCCTTTGAGAGGGCTTCCACGTTCTTCTTCGCCCAAGGCGTCAGATCCATGCGCTCGAGCCAGCGGTCCACTTCGGGCCCGGCCGCCTTCTCGCCCACGCCCTTAAGTGCGGCGTAGTAGAGGAGCATGCGGCGGACGGTCATCTTCTTGTAGAGGCCGCGTTCCTCCGGGAGATAGCCGATGTCGTCGTTGGCCGAACGCGTGCCCTGCCGCCCGAGCACTTCGACCGTCCCGGAATCGGCGAGGAAGATGTGCAGGATCATCCGGATGGTCGTGGTCTTGCCGGACCCGTTTGGACCGATGAAGCCGTAGATCGAACCGGTGGGGACCTGGAGCGAGAGATCGTTCACGGCCACCTGCGTGCCGAAACGCTTGGTGACGTTGACCAGGTTGACGGCGAAGGAGGGAGGGGATGCGCTCATGTCAGACGTGGTTTGACGGGCAATGGGTAGACTGCGGCGCCGCAATGCACAAACGGTTTCGGGGTGGCGCGTCAACGGCGGCAGAACACCCGCAGCATCCGCTCGCGCCCGGTATCATCCGACCGGACCTCGGCTCCGGACCAGGGCGTCTCGCTGAAAATCCTGAGGAGATCACCGGCCTGTCCGTTGCCAAACTCCACGGCCAACCACCCACCATCATTGAGAAAGTCTGGAGCCTCGACGGCCAACCGCTGGTAGAAGCCAAGACCGTCCGCACCGCCATCGAGGGCGATGAGCGGATCGTGGTCGCGGACTTCGGGGTCGAGCCCCGCAATCTCCGCCGACGGGATGTAGGGCGGGTTGCTCACGATGCCGTCGAAGATCAGCCCCGTCGGCAAGGCTGCGAAGCCGTCGCCAAAGTGGAAGGCCACGTCGGCCCCGAGTGTGGCCGCGTTGCACTTTGCCACGGCCAGTGCCTCCGCCGAAATATCGACCGCATGAACGGACGCGGCGATTCGCTCCAGGGCCAGCGTGATGGCGAGACAGCCGCTGCCGGTGCCGAAGTCGAGGAGGCACGGCGCTTCGACCGACGAGGCGACGATCGTTTGTAGCGCCCACTCCGCCAACAGTTCCGTCTCTGGCCGAGGAACGAGGACGTGGCGGTTCACCAGAAACTCACGGCCGTAGAACTCGGCCGATCCAAGGATGTGCTGGACCGGTTCGCGTGCTTCGCGGCGGCGCAGGCGTTCTTCCATCGCGACGGTTTGTTCCGCGGTCAGCTCGCGCCGAGAATCCAGATAGAGCGCCAGTCGCCGGACCAGCAGCACATCCGCAATCAGCAGCTCGGCATTCAAACGCGGCGACTCCACGCCCGCGTGTTCTAAACGCGACGAACCCAGCTGGATGGCTTCAATGACGGTCACCGCGGATAAGATTGAGGACGGCGGGGCATGACAGAAAGCCGCGTCTGCCAAAATGCTGGAGGAACGCGGGCCTACTCTTCCGGTCTTCTGCGGACTTTGACCTGGGCGAACTTTCGTTTGGTCGCCTTGGGCCGGCGCGTGCTGGTCTCGAGCGCGAGGTCGATGAACTCGGCCTGGCTTCGGCAGGCCTCCGTTCCCCGCTTCAGCGGCGGAATCACGTAGGAACCGTCCGGCTGGAGGATCCGCGACTTCACGTTGTCGCTGAGCTGCGTTTCAAGGATCTCGGCCTTGATCCGCTCGAGCAGGTTGCCATCCCCGATCGGGAAAACGGTTTCGATGCGCTTGAAGAAATTGCGCGGCATCCAGTCCGCGCTGCCGACGTAGGCCTCGGGACGGAGCGCGTTCGCGAAGTGGAAGACGCGGGAGTGTTCGAGGAAGCGGTCGATGATCGACCGGACGGTGATGTTCTCGCTCAGTCCCGGGACGCCCGGACGCAGGCAGCACACACCCCGGACGATCAGCTCGATCTTCACGCCGGCCTGCGAAGCGCGGTAGAGCGATTCGATGGTCTCGCGGTCCACGAGGGCGTTCATTTTGGCGATGATGCGGGCCGGCAGCCCTTTCTTCGCATTCTCCGCCTCGCGCGCGATCAGCTCGTTGATCCGCGAATGCATCGTGAAGGGCGAGACGAGCAGCTTGCGGGTCCCCTGGAACTGGCAGACTCCCGTGAGGAGGTTGAAGAGGTCGCCCACGTCTTCGCCGATGTCGGGGTTGCAGGTGAACAGGCCGACGTCGGTGTAGAAGCGCGCGGTGGTCGGGTTGTAGTTGCCCGTGCCGAGATGGACATAGCGCCGGATGCCATCCGGGTCCTTGCGGACGACGAGGCACATCTTCGAATGGATCTTGTAGCCGACAAGGCCGTAGACGACGTGCACGCCGGCCTCTTCGAGCTGCCGGGCCCACTTGATGTTGTTCGCCTCGTCGAAACGCGCCTTCAACTCCACGACGGCCGTGACCTGCTTTCCGTTGCGCACCGCCTCCATGAGCGAACCGACGATGCGCAGGTCGCCCGAAGTGCGGTAGAGGGTCTGCTTGATCGCGAGCACGTCCGGATCGGTCGCGGCCTGCTTGAGGAAATCCACGAAGCTCGAGAAGCTCTCGAACGGATGGTGCATCATCACGTCTCGCGTGCGGATGGCGTCGAAGATGTCGGTCACGCCCCGGAGCGCCGGGGTCACGGGCGCGATGAACGGCGGATCGCGCAACTCGGGTGAATGGTCGCCCTCACAGATCGTCATCAACCGAGTGGGATTGATCGGCCCGTCGATGATATAAAGGTCTTCCGGCGCAAGCTGGAGGTTCTCAAGCAGCTTGGCGCGGATGTCCGGCGGGCAATCGACCTCGACTTCCAGCCGGACGGCGTCACCCCGGCGGCGGTTGTGGAGTTCGGCCTCGACGGCCTTGAGCAAGTTGGCGACATCCTCCTCGTCGATGTAGAGCTCGCTGTTGCGCGTCACGCGGAAAGTCCACGCGCCGGCGATGAGCGTCCCGGGAAAGATGTCGTTGAGGTTCTCGCGGATGATGTTCGCGAGGAAGACGTAGTCGCGCCGGCCATCCTCGCGCGGAAGCCGCACGAGGCGCGGCAGCACACGCGGGACCTGCACGATCGCCATGCGGTTGCGGACCTCGCCGTTATGAACGGTCTGGAGCTGGACGATCAGGTTGAGCGTCTTGTTGAGGAGCTGGGGAAAAGGGTGCGAGGGATCGACGCCCAGCGGCGTGAGCACCGGCGCGACGTCCTTGCGGAAGTAGGTTTCGACGAAGGCCCGGTCGGCCGCGCCCAGGTCGGCGAAGGAGAGGAACCGGATCCGCTTCTTCGCCAGCGCGGGAACCAGTTCGTCCCGCCAACAGTGGTTTTGCCGGTCGACCATCTTCAGGACCCGTTTGCGGATGTCCCGCAGCGTTTCGGAAGCCGTCCGGCCATCGGGCGACCGTTCGACGACGTGGCTCTCTTCCTGTTGCTTGAGCCCGGCGACGCGCACCTCGAAGAACTCGTCGAGGTTCGAACTGACGATGCAGAAAAACTTCACCCGCTCGAGCAGCGGCGACCGCGGATCGAGCGCCTCATCGAGCACGCGCTGGTTGAACTCCAGCCAGCTGAGCTCGCGGTTGAGGAAGTGCGCTGCGGTAAATTTTTTGACCGATCCGGCCATAAGAGCGCGGAAAATAGCCCGGCCCACCGGTGACAGGCTAGTGACAATTAAGTGACAGGCCTTTCACGAATCGTCGTCATCCCCGGCCGGGCGCCATTCGCAAAGGCAGGTTTGCCGACGAAGGATGATCGGGCATACTCCCGGCGTTCCATTGATGAAAACAAACCGTCTGACAGCCCTCAGCATGGCGTTCGCCGCCGCTCTCACGTTTGCCGCCGATGCCGGCACGGACGCGAATGCCGCATCGACCGAGGCTCGGCTGATCGCCAGCGATGAACCGGGCTGGCCACAGTTCCGCGGACCGAGACGGGACGGGATTTCCGACGAACGCGGCCTCCTTCCCGAATGGCCTGCGTCCGGTCCCACCGCGCTCTGGACGGTGACCAATCTTGGCCGCGGGTTCTCGTCCCCCGTCTTCTCGACCAATCAGCTCTTCATCACCGGGGACGTCGGCGACCAGCTTCACCTCGTCGCCCTCGATCTCGCCGGCAAGACTCTGTGGACCGCCACGAACGGCGCCTCTTGGAAGGATCCCTATCCCGGCGCCCGCTCGACCGCCGCCTACAACCAGGGCCGCGTGTATCTCCAAAACGCCCACGGCCGCGTGGCCGCATTTGATGCGGCCACCGGCGGAGAACTCTGGGCCGTCAACCTGCTCGAGACCTTCGGCGGAAAAAACATCACCTGGGGACTGAGCGAATGCCCGCTGGTCGACGCGAAAATGGTCTACGCCGTCGCCGGAGGTGGCGATGCGCTCGTCGTGGCGCTGGACAAAGCCACCGGCAAGACGCAGTGGAAAAGTCCGCCGCTGATCGACTCGGGTGCGGAGAAAACCGTCGAGAACGCCAGCTACGTTTCGCCCATCCTCGTCGAGTATGCCGGACGCCGTCTGGTCATCGGCTGCTCCCTTCGTCACTTGTTCGCCGTCGACGCGAACGACGGGCGGCTGCTTTGGACGAAACGCATGTCCACAACCTACAACGTGCTCGCCATGATGCCGACCTTCCTCGGCGACGGCGTGTTCATGACCGCGCCACACGGACCGCCGGGACGCTTCTATCGTTTCACGCCACCGACCAAACCGGGCGGCGATCCGGGTGTCGAAGAAGGTTGGACGTCCAAGCTCGAAACCTGCCAGGCCAGTTTGGTCTACGTCGACGGTCGGATCTACGGCTCGTTCTACCAGGGCCGCAAGGGCTGGGCGGCGGTGAGCGCGAAGACAGGTGAGACGCTCTTCGACGCGCCAGACTTCGTGAAGGGAGCGGGCCTCTGGGCGGACGGACGCCTCTACGCCTATTCCGAGGACGGCTGGCTCCGCCTGCTTCATCCGGCGGCAGACAAGTTTGAAGTCAAAGGCCAGTTCCGTTTCGCCGAAGCCCGCAACGACGCGTGGACTCATCCCGTCATCCTTAACGGCCGGCTCTACATCCGCTACCACGAGAAGCTGGTGTGCTTCGACGTGAAGGCGAAGTAGATCCTCTGCGGATCGTGGCCGATGCGCGCGGACGGAGCTGCGAAACGGAACTGGGCGACGAGCTTGGCTGGCGGGTCAGCCCGTATCTCAGGAGCTTCCTCCGCGGTCACGCCGCGGAACTTCGTTGCGAACCACAATCCGACGGGCTGGGGTGGATTGGCATCGACCCCGTGGTTCCCGGTGATGGCCAAGGCGTGACGCTGCCCTGCCGTGCCGTGGGCCACGCCGTTCAAGGCCACGCTTCCGAAGCGGGCCCGCGCGGCAGGGAGAACTTGAGCCGGAAATAGGCGGCGACACCTCCCGCCCCTGGAATCGTGGCTTCGATGATATCGCGGTTGGAGTTGGGCTCCTGGCCGATGACCTGGGTGGTAATGCCGTTGGTCGACCAATCGACGAGGTTGCTGCTCCACTGCGGTTCCACCTGGATCGGGAAGTTGGTCCACTGGGCTCGCGGCCACTGGACGATGAATCCTCCGGCGATTCCAGGCCGGGCCTTCATCTTCCCTTCCTGCGTATTCGTCGGGTCGATCAACGTGCCGAAGTAGCCCTCTTCGAGATCACTGATGCGGTCGTTGTCGCCGTCAGTGGGAACCTCGCTGCTGGCGCCGATGGCGGCGTAGTTCAGGGGCTTGGAGTAGCAGTTGTAGATGCCGTTGTTGGTGATCGGCTGGGTTAGGATGCGGTGCCAGCCGATCTCAAGAAGTGTAGCGGCCGGAGTGGTGGCGGACGCAAAGCTTGAGATGATCTGTTGGCCTCGCTGGAAAAGCACGCGGGGCCGCTCGTTGGTCGTGCCGTAGAGGTAGGTCTGGCGGGTATTGGCGTCGGTTAGCCAGTTGTAGAAGACGTTGCCGCCCCCGTTGCGGCCGGCGTAGACCCAGTTGGCGCCTTCCAAGACGAACTGGAAGATGCCGCGGCCGCTGCCGACGCTGAGATGGGGGCCGATGTCGGAATGATCCACCATGAGTCCGAAGCCGGTGCCCTCTTCGGGAGTCGGACAGGCCAGCTTTGTCTCCATGCTCCAAGTCCCGTTCGCCCGGCGGAAGATGTAGAGGGCCCCGGCATCGGTGGCGCCATCATCGCGTCCGCTGGCCCCGGCGAAAACCATGTCGTCCGCCAAAGCCAAGCCTGTGCCCAGGCCGTCCTGGGCAACCGCGTCCGCGACTGAAAGCGTCGTTTCGAATGTCCAGGCATCGTTGGGCTGGAGACGCCAGAGATGGACCCGCCCGGTGAAGCTGCTGTTGGGATTCCCGTCGCTGGATTGCCCCACCGCCAGAAGATCGCCACGCATCCGCATGTCCAACATCGAAGTGTTGAGCGCCAAGTCGGTCGGAAAGCCGGGAACCTTGAGCAGGGAATGCCGCAGCCATTCCCCGGCGTCGTCGCGCCGGAAGAGATAGATGCCGCCGTTTGTGCCGAAGGCGACCAGTGCGATCCAGCGGCCCGACATGGCCATGTCCGAGCCGAAAGGCTCGCTGGTGGGGACATCCGGCTGGAGAACGGCGCGCAGCGCCCACGCGGTCGAATTTGTCGCCTCATTGATCGCCACGGCCAAGGTGTTGTTCGTCATCCGGAACGTGGCGGCGAGATAGTTGCCGCTGGTCGCCAGTGTGAAGCCGAAATCTGAGAAAAATCCCGCGCTGTCCGGCGGCCGGATAGAAGGATTGTCGTAGATGATGCTCTTGGAAACAGGACTGGTGACCCGTATCACACCGCGCTTGGACGTGACGGGGGATAAGTTTAACGGAAAGCTGACCGCAACCCGACCGTCTTGAAGCCAAACGATGCCCCCAGGGTTTTCCCCGAACGACTGCGAGACAGCCACGCGATGGAGGCCGTAGTGGAAGGGATTCCCGAGGCCTGGCAAAACCCAGCATTGCTGGGCCACGCCATTGAAACACGCCGCGAGGCAGAGGCTCGCCCAGATCGCCCATCGAAGAAGAAATTCCCGGTTCATGGCTTTATGACCATGAACTGACCGCCTTTTCCCCAGATCGTAAACAGGGAAATCCACCGGAGCAGATTCCCTACGCGACGGAACCGATCAGCCCGCGCCGCCGCCGGCCATCTTCTTCGGCTCGCCCTTGAGCAAGGCCACGGCGTAGTCGCGGTTCATGCGGGCGATGAAGTCGAGGGAGATTTCCTTGGGGCAGACCGCCTCGCAGCTGCCGGTGATGGTGCAGCCGCCGAAACCTTCGGTGTCCATCTGGTCCACCATCGCCTTCACACGCTTATAGCGCTCGGGCTGGCCCTGCGGCATGAGGCCGAGGTGGGAGACCTTGGCGGCGACGAAGAGCATGGCGCTGGCGTTCTTGCACGCGGCCACACAGGCGCCGCAGCCGATGCACTGGGCGGCGTCCATCGCGAGGTCGGCGTCTTCCTTCGGCACGGGGATGCTGTTCGCGTCGGGCGCGGCACCGGTGCGAACGCTGATGAAGCCGCCGGCGTGCTGGATACGGTCGAAGGATTTCCGGTCACAGACCAGATCCTTGATGATCGGGAACGGAGCGGCGCGCCACGGCTCGACGACGATCTCGTCGCCGTTGTTGAAGCTGCGCATGTAGGTCTGGCAGGTCGCCACGCCCTTGTGCGGGCC